>Ga0209390_10002339_pt1 | contig 33523 bp, 39 predicted proteins | sample BON01_FD_187212 | JGI IMG/M metagenome (GOLD analysis project Ga0209390, IMG submission 187212) | Freshwater microbial communities from Lake Bonney liftoff mats and glacier meltwater in Antarctica - BON-01 (SPAdes) (version 2) | ecosystem: Environmental > Aquatic > Freshwater > Ice > Glacier...
CGTAGATGGCGTAGCAAAATCACAGAGCATGTTTTGCTCAAAGAAGGGAGCTGAAGATGTTCTCGTTATTAGAACGGCTCTCTATAGCAACCGATTTGACCAATATTGGAATCACAGCTACTCCTGTTAAGCACTTTTAGAAAAAATTTGTTATGCACCCCCGACGAGGAGGCTGTCTCAAAAAGATCGATCTATGGGTATTTTCGATCAAAAAGGACCAAAAGCTCACGCTTTCGGCTACACAGACTAACTTTTGTATCAAAAAGGACCAAAAGCTCACGCTTTCGGCTACACAGACCAACTTTTGTAGCCGAATCGGTAACGATTTGGTCCCTTCGATCTTATTGAGACAGCCTCCGAGCGAACACGCCACGCTTTTACGCGGGCACTTGAGCAGTGCGCTCTGCTCCCTGCTTCCATGAGCCGTCGCTTTGGCGGCGTGCCCAGAGCTTACCGTCGGCACCGAGGGCGATCAGGTGAACCCAGCCGTTTTCAACGAGGTGGCGCACGTGCTCTTGACGTTCGAGAATACCGTCGAGCACGACTGTATCCGCTGCAACGCAGGCGTGGAGCCTGAGGGGTTCGTGAATGAGCTTTTCGCCGTCGTGCACGGACTGGAAGGGCAAGCCGGGGCGGAGATCGTATTCATTACCCAGTGCCACACCAATGCCGCCGACCACATTGTGGATGGATTTGTGACCACTGCCAAAGTAAGCGTTGTCGGTCGCAGAGCCGTAGTATTGGAGATTGATCCAGCTGCCGACGACCATGGGGCCGGCAATGATGTTTTCCAATACGGCACCTGCGGGATCGGTCGCCGCAGAGTATTCGTGTAAAAAGGCTCGGCTCTGGAGGTTGGCCTGGGCAGTCCATCCACGTGGGGCCACAATGAAGGCGGCATTGCCTGCCAGCGCCCACTCGGGGCGCACTTGCGACCAGTCGCGACTACGGGCACGCACGGCGGCGACCACATCGCTCTGCTCGGCCGCGTCACCCAAGCGTGGGGAACGCTCGATCGCGCAGAGGATACCAGCTTGGTCGAGCGAAGCACGGAGTTGACTGATCAAAGTCGCGTCAGCCGCCTGGTAATCAAAGAGCATGACTTCATCGGTTGTGGTGTTGTGGAGACCTCCGATAAAGACGGTGTCCGCAGGAATCGCGATACCGCGCGCGGCCAGCTCTGCGCGAACATCGGCTTGGTTGAGCAGAGCCGCCGCGAGGCGCGCATTGGCATCGCCCGCATGGCCGCCGCAAGCGCCGCAGTCGAGACCAGAGGCGTAGGGATTGTTCTTGGTCGCACAGCCATGACCGCAAAAGAGGACAACCCGCCCGAAGTTTTCCAGTAGGCCGAGGCCTTTGAGAATGCCCTGTGCGAGATTGGCGCGCTCTGCGGTGCTCATCTCATCGAGAAAAGCGGGGGCTCCCTTATCGGCCACCGACTTACCCGAAAGACCAAAGGCATCTTTGACCAATTCAACACCATAGCACAGACCGATGGTCTCGACAAAGGTGAAGCAAGAAGACGCCGCTTCCTTAAAGCGCTTCCAAGTGCGCTTGCTCTCCCGAGCATCGACCCGCTGAAAAGTAAGTTGCTCAAACTCGGAGACTTCGATGCCCGCCTTACAATCCGTCGTGTGCAAGGGCGGTGCCAATAATACAGGACAACGAGCTTGCGAGCCGCCGAGGCCGGGCACGCTGTGATCGATCGGCAGGCCGAAGAAGCCGGCGAAGCCGATGGTTTGAATGTTCAGCCCCGTCGATTCGAGCGAGCGGCGAAAGACCTCGGAACGCACGTCGATACAGAAAACCGCCTGCACGTCGGGGCGCTGGGGCATGCCCTCCCCCTTCGCGGCAGGTGCAATATCGAGGCGGAGTTTCTGCTCAAAGACGTGCTCCATCGCCGACTGCCAGACTAAGCGCTGCGCCAGATCGAGCGACAGCGCGAGCGAGCCATCTGTCGTGGGATCTTCCATCAAATTGCGCTGCCAGCCGAGGACGCGATTTTTGTCGTCCAAGTGGATCGCATAGAGCGCCATCTCGTAGCTGAGCAGGATCGCCAGCAGCTGCAACAAGGAGTCGCCAGACTGTCCGCGAATCTCCAGCTCACGATCCTTATAGCGGAGGTGCCCTGCCCAACCGGGCAAGGTCAGTAAAATACGATAGAGCAAAGAATCGACCCGCTCTTCCGGCATTTGCAGGGTCTGGATTGCTTGCTCAATGACCGCGTGCGGAGCGTCGGGCAGCGCGGCGACAAACTTGCGGAAGCCGGCCAAGCCACTCAGCTCAGGGTTGCGATCAATTTGAGCGGCAGCTTTCCATCCAGCATAAAGACTGAGATCTTTCCAAGGGAACTTCCAAGAGGACTGACCTTCGTCATCGTAGGCGGCCACCCACTTGGCTACCTCCTCGCGAATCACGTGCTGCCAGTGGGTGCCTTCGCGCGAGTCGAGGTAGGCGCTGAAAGAGCAGGTTTGGTAAAGTGAATCGGCGTCTTCGTCCGTTTGAGAGAGTAAGGTCACCAAATTGTCAGCGGTGAGTGCTTGATCGGCGGCGTCGAAACTCTCAACGACCTCAGGCGTGGCGGCCGCCACGGCAGCGCGCAGGTTTGCCAACCCGATATCACCGGACTCAAACTTGGCCTTAAACCACGCTTTCGGCAGCACCGTATCCGCAGCTTGGATACGCCTATGCGCATCCGCGGCGCGAGCGAAGTTTTGATCGGCAAAGCCCAGAAAGGGGTTGACCGCGACAAAATGCGAGAGCGGCCAGAGCGGCGCAATCTTGGCGCAGGCCGCGTTGATTGTATCAGGAAGGTTAGTTGTCATTGTTGAAGTTTTCATTTTAAATTTTCGATATTGATTCAATAACTCCCCTCCCCGGGAAAGGAGGGGTGGTCGACTAGCCCGACCGGGGTGGTTTCTCTGATAGCGCCTAAGTGACTTCATAAATTACGCTCGCTCAAGAAGGCGGTGCTCCAAGCTTCGCTAACGTTCCGTTGGCATGAGGCCGATTTTGCGCGCGAAGCGATTGGCGAGCGTGTTCATATAAAAGCCATTCAAGGCATGCACGTAGAGACGGCGCTTATAGGCGACCGTCAGAAAGCCCGGCTCGCCGTCTTGAAAACGAATCGAAGTGACGAAAAAACCGAGCAGCAGCACAGCAATGACCGACTCGAAGATCGGCGCGCTCAGCACTTTCTCGGGCAGAGCCGAGCCGAGGATGTTATAGGCAACCATCGCAAGCAGATAGTAAAGTGCGGCAATACTACCGGCGACTCCAGCGGTGCCCGCAAGGGCGATGCCGACTTGGCCGCGGCGCATAGCAGTCCAGAGCAACTGCGTAAGCGCCATGACCACGACCATGCTGAGCACGAGCATACCGGGCTTATCGGAGGGAGTGACCTCGAAGGGGATACTAAGCCCCACAACAATCGCCATCGAAACGCCGATCGCGAGCCAGATACGGCTCGGTTTCAAACGGGCGTAGTGCGGCTTAGCGTTCAGCTTCTTGGCCGTCTCCACCGCAGAGCCGCAGGAAAGGAAGGCGTGCCCTTTATAGAGTGAGTGCGCGACGAGGTGGAGCACCGCTAGGTGAAAGGCACCGAGACCGCACTGAAGAAGCATAAAGCCCATCTGCGCGATTGTGGAGTAGGCCAGCGAGCGTTTCACACTCGTCTGCGAGAGCATGACCATCGAGGCATAGACAGCAGTGATCGCACCGCAAATCGCCAGCATGTGGAGTGCTCCCGGCGTATGCACTAAGACCGGGCTGAGACGAACCACCAAATAGCCGCCGCCATTAATGATACCCGCATGCATAAGCGCAGAGACTGGCGTGGGTGCCCCCATCGTGTCGGGCAGCCAAGTATGAAAGGGAAACTGCGCCGACTTAAGCAAGGCACCGAGAATAATCAGCCAGCCGATCCACGCGTAGTGGACGAGCGAACCGCCCTCCAGCTGGGTCGCGGCAAACAGCTGGCCGAAATCTTGCACTCCATAGATCGCGTAGATGCCTGAGAACGCACCAATCAAGCACAGATCCCCCACCCGACTGACGATCAACTTTTTCCGAGACGAGAGCAAGGTGCCGAGACGATCAGGAAAATAGATAAGCAACTTGTGCAAACCCAAGCTGGTGGCCACCCATGCGAGACCGAACTGAACCAGTCCCGGTGCTAAAACCATGGCCATGACCGCGCCGAGCGTCACGCACATCCACTTAAAAAAGTGCCCCTGCTTTTCGTCGCCCGCGAGATAGTTCTTGGAGTAGCGGAGAATGATTGCACCTAAGAAGCAGACCAGCAGCAGGATCGTCGCGGAGAGCGCATCGAAGCGTACCCCAACCCAATTCGCTTCGGTCAGCGTAGCCACGATTGGGCTTTGAGCAAAAAGCGCCCAGAGCGTCGTGCCGATAGCGGCGCTTGCGAAGCCCGCCCAGGCGATGCCCTCGGCGACCCGGCCAGCAAGCAGCGCGTGGCGATTGAGCCATTTCGAAGAAAGCACCCCCCACAGCAAGAATGCGGGTGTGATCCAAAGAATAAGACTGCTAATAATTGTTTCCATGCCAGTATAGTATCATTAAATCTTGATTTCATCCAATATAAGTAAAATATAGTTTCGTTCTATTTAACATATACATGAATCAGCTCAACTATCACCATCTGCGCTACTTTCACGCCATCGTACGCGAGGGCACGCTGACTCGGGCGGCGGAAAGCCTGCACGTCTCGCAGTCGGCATTGAGCATCCAACTGAAGAAGCTGGAAGAGAGCCTAGAATGTCCCCTATTCGACCGTCAGCACAAGACCCTGAGCCTGACTGAAGAAGGCAAGATGGTACTCGACTACGCTGAGACGATCTTTCGCACCGGCGATGAAATGCTGGCCACCCTACAGAACCAAAGCCGACGCTACCGCGACGTGCTTCGCGTCGGCGCGGTCTCGACCCTATCAAAAAATTTCCAGCTTAGCTTCCTAAAGGAAGCCTTAGAAGACCAAGCCCTCGAGGTCGTCATTCACTCGGACAGTCTGCGTAATTTGATCGCCCAACTTAAAGCGCATACGATCGACCTAGTGCTCTCCAACAATCCGGTCATGCGCGACGTCGACCTTAAGATTCACTGTCAACTACTGGCGGAGCAACCCGTCAGCTTAGTCGCGCCGCCTTGCTTTAAAAAGCGGCGCAAGTTCAAGTTTCCGCAAGACCTCCGCGATGTGCCAATGGTGCTACCAAGCCTGGAGAGTAACATCCGCGCCAGCTTCGACCTAATCATGGAGCGCGAAGGCATCCGCCCACTCATCGCCGCCGAAGCCGACGATATGGCGATGCTGCGTTTGATCGCCCGCGAGACGGAAACCGTCACTCTCGTCCCCCCCGTGGTGGTACAAGACGAGCTCAAGGACGGGCGACTGATTGAGCTTTACCAGATCCCCGAGATTCGCGAAAGTTTCTACGCGATTACAGCCTCGCGCCGTTATCCGAATCCATATTTGGAAACGCTGCTCAAAAAAAAAGTTAAATGAAATTATTATAATCAAACAACTCGCACACATCTGCATCCACACAGAAGACCTCGAAGCCACGGAGTGTTTTTATACGACTGCACTCGGCATGACTAAAGGCTTTGAGTTTATCAACAAAGGGGCACTCTTTGGTTACTATCTGAAGTTCGGCAACAACACCTTTCTTGAAGTCTTCAAAGGAGCCTCTGGCGAAGTCGGCAACATCAATCACCTAGCCTCGACCAGAACCTTCACGCCCTCTTGGCGGAGGTTCACCTGGAAGGCTTCATCAATTTGATCGAGCGGGAACCGATGCGTTACCAGAGAAGAAACGGGCAGACCGATTCGCTCAGCGCGTTGGAGAAAGTGATAGGCATTCGGATATTCGAAACTGTTATAGACCCAACTACCGACGAGTGAAATCTCCTTGGAGCAAATATCACGGTGTGGGTTAATCGCACATTCGCCTCCATCAACAAAGTGACCAACCTCGCAAATGCCACCACCGCGACGGATGAGCTTATATAGGTTTGCGTGCGCGACAGGCACACCTGTGACCTGAAAGCCCCAGTGAGCACCTAAGCCCTTAGTCAAACTCTTTACCTTTTCAGCAATCTCGTCGATTCCAGAACATTCCTTGTAATTAATCAATTCATCCGCGCCCATACTGCGCGCAATCTCAAGGCGTCTGGGGTTGCCGTCCAATGCGATAATGTTATTCACGCCATGGGTGCGGAGTACGGCAATCATCAAGAGGCCGATCGGGCCACATCCTTGCACAACCACACGCGAGCGGAAATCCAAACGGTTATGACCACAGCTCTTAGCACGCTCTAAGGCATGGCAGACCACTGCCGCTGGCTCGATCAGACAGCGTAGTTCAACACTCATGTCATTCACGACAAAGAAGGATGAGCCCGTCCGGATGATTAAGTATTCAGCAAAATAGCCGTTAAAATGATTGTTCGGCTCATCTGGAAGTAAGCCATAAACTTTGAGATCATCGGCCAAGTTCGCCTTAGTCGGATTATACTTAGCAATCAAGCAGTCGGGCGAAGTCTCCATCAAACTGGTGACGATCTTGTCACCCACATTTACGGGCTTACCCACACTATCCATCTTAATCGCACTACCGACTTGAACGACTTCTCCGGTGCCCTCATGACCGAGCACGTTCGGAGTCAACCCAAACGGGTCGGACTTATAACAATGCACATCAGTGCCACAAACGCCACAGGCTTCGACCTTAACGAGAATCTCGTCGTCGCCAATTTCACGAAGTGGAAACTCCTTGATCACGAGCTTACGAGGCTCCACTAAAACGGCGGCACGCGCCAACCTGCCAAGAGCGGATGTTGTAGTTGATTGCAACTCTGGCCGACTTTTTGACTGGGTCGCGCCCGCAATCACTTCACTCACGATGCGGGTCAAATCTGCTTCACTGATATTCATAAAAAACTGTTGGGGAGATGATACTCAAGCGTCAGCCCCGTAGGGAATCCACTGGTAAAGCCCCTACGAATTAAACTAAACGCTAAGTCCTAGCTGGCCGAATGCCATCTCGCGCTCGTCGAGTAGCTCTTGATTCGAAGCGGCGATCTTTCCCTTGGCATAGTCGGTGAGGCTGATGCCCTCCACTACGCGCCATTTACCGATGGCATCGACCTTGATCGGCATCGAAGTAATGAGTCCGGCAGGTGTGCCGTATTCACCACTAGAGATGACGCACACGCTGTGAAAGTCGCCTCGGGTCGGAGTGATTAAATCGCGCACGGTATCAACAATCGCATTCGCAGCCGAAGCCGCAGAGGACGCGCCACGTGCATCGATAATCGCCTTGCCGCGTTGGCCTACGACAGGAACAAAGGTGTCCTTGAGCCAAACTTCGTCATTTATAACGTCGGTGGCTTTTTGGCGGCTAATGGTAGCATTGTAAAAATCGGGGAACATAGTCGGGCTATGATTACCCCAGACGCAGAGTTCGGAGACTTCCTGCACAGGCACGCCGGCTTTCTGAGCGAGCTGTGTCTTGGCGCGATTCTCATCGAGACGCGTCATAGCGAAGAATTGATTATTGGAAATATCTGGTGCGCTCTTCATCGCGATCAGGCAGTTGGTGTTGCACGGATTACCGACGACAACAACACGCACACTTGGCTTTGCGTTGTCATTGATCGCCTTGCCTTGACCAACAAAAACCTTGCCGTTGATCCCGAGCAAATCAGCACGCTCCATACCTTGTTTGCGAGGCACGGAACCGACGAGTAGCGCCCAGTCGACATCCTTGAAACCGACCGCAAGATCGGAGGTTTGCACAATCTCAGTAAGCAGCGGGAAAGCGCAGTCGTCGAGTTCCATCGCGACCCCCTTAAGGGCGCCCATACCGGGCTCGATTTCAACCAAGTTAAGCGCAACAGGCTGATCAGGCCCAAACATATGACCGGATGCGATACGAAAGAGAAGCGCGTAGCCAATATTACCGGCTGCGCCTGTGACGGCGACACGAATGGGAGATTTTTTCATAGAAAAAAATGGTTGTTCAGTTTTCAGTTAGTTAGTTTTTAGTTTAAGTAAGACAGTTAATCCGAAGAAGCTTTCTTTAGATAATTAATGAATCCGCCGATTAGACGCTCAGTTTCTTCGGATCTCTGATAGAGATCATCAAATGTCGCTTGATCGATATATTCAGCATCGAGTAAATTGTAGAGCTGTGACCGAAACTCACAGGCAGAACCTTTCGCAACTCGTAGAAAATATATAAACTCTTTGTTCCCCTCTCGTCCGTAACCTTCGGCGATGTTTGACTGTGTTGATACTGCACAGCGCCGTATTTGATCACGAAGCCCAAAGTCGGTGGCTAAATCGCCATGTTTGCAAAGCTTATAAATAGCAGAGGCAACTTCCCTCGCCTTCTGCCAAGCCTGTATATCTTCAAATTTCGCAATAGTCGCCATAATTCATGAATCAAAAAACTGAGAACTGATTAACTGAAAACTAGCTAACTGATCGTGGCAAAACTCGCTACGCGAGTTTTGCCATGATCATATCAGTGATCTTCTGGACGAGGGCTTCGTCGACATTTCCAGCAGCGGGTGCACCACCTACATTGCAAGCGCATGCACTTGGTTGAGGCTGTGTATGGACAGTCATTTCGCCGGCGTCGCAGAGTTCACACTCTTTGAGTTCGTCGAGGCGAGAGTCTGGCATGCCGAGCTTTTTGCGAATCTGGATCAGCTCTTTCAACTTATCGGGGCCGTATTGCTTCGGTCCACCGATTTGCATGGTGACCGCAACAGTTTGGCAGAAGGCGTCCGTATTTTCCATCTTCCAATAAGCGTCTTCAACGTCCTTCCCCCAGCAGATCACACCGTGATTTTGCATAAGGATGGACTGGTGCTTCTTGGCCAAGGCACCGACTTCGCGTGCGTTCTCGGGAGAGCCTGGCGTTTGGTAACTGGCTAAACCAATGACACCCAAGAAAACTTCTGGCTCAGGAATGAGGCAAGAAGGCGGTGTGACACCGGCGACTGCGAAAGCAGTGGCGTAAATGGGGTGTGCGTGAACGCAGGACTTTGCCTTAGGCTCAGCCTTCATGATCGCAAGGTGCGTGTTGACCTCGGAGGTACGTGGGCGTGTGCCCGCGATTTGATTGCCATCGAGATCGACCATGCAGATATCGTCCGGAGCCATGAAGCCTTTAGAGATAAGAGTCGGCGTGCAAAGCACCATGTTATCGCCGACGCGAACAGTGATGTTACCTCCGTTGCCGTCGACGTAGCCCTTATTCCAGATGCGCTGACCGATACCACACATGCGCTCCTTGATTGCTTGGATCGCTGGTGAGTAGAAGAACTTTTCGAGTTCGCCAGCTGTCTTGGGGTCGCCTCCGGGCTTCCAGTTATATTCAGCGTCAGGTAACACGGGGCTGTGGATGCGTGGGCTAGTTGAACCAGACGCAGCAGCGGCGGCTGTTACCGTGGCACCGGGTTTGACTTTGTGCTTCCGAAGAATGTCTCGCGCCATCGGCGTGAGCTTAGCGTTGGCAGGCACGGTGCTGAGGCACTGGCCTTGCTCGATCATCTTTTCGAGGTCTTTTGCTGTGTAGAGTTTGCTCATAATGGTGGTGGGTTGACCAGTTTACAGTTGGTCGGTTTTCAGTTGAATGGTGGGAGTTGACCAGTTTTCGGTCGGATAGTTATCGGTTTAATGATTAGTTGATAAACTGGGAACTGGTTAACAGGAAACTGAGGAACCGTTATGTGCCGATCTTAGGCGGCTCATAACGAAATGTATCTAAAAGTGCAACGCTGATGGCGTCGATTGGTGTGCGGTAATCGAAGGGTTGCATGGCTTCGGCACCTTCCACGTAGAGGATGTCATCGCCTACTCCAGCACCAAGATTGTCATAGGCGACGAGCGTCCAAGCATCGGAATATCCGCCGGGATTTTGCCCTAGCAACTCTTTGGCTCCTTGTGGTGCGACCACAATGAAGCGTCCGCCGCGAAAACCGGAGTCTGCGTGACTGAGCGTGACGTTGCCGATGACTTTACCTACTTTCATTGTGTCTCGTCGACCAGCCCCATGATCTGGTTGCGTATCGGTGAAGTATCGTCGTGAACGGAATTTTGTGTCCACGAGCCATCGGTGGTAACGAATACACGTGTGTGTTGCCCAGCCCCGATGGGATCGAGCGCGGCAAACGGTGAACCTGCGTCCGCGCCATGCTCATCGATCGGCGTGCAGAGCACGATCTTCTGAGCTTTAAGGCTGGGGTGGCCGATGCTGGTTACAGCATGGCCATCTACGCGGGCGAGGATCATTGTGAGAATTAGGAATTACGAATTAGGAATTAGGAATTAGGAATTAGGAATTACGAATTACGGAAATGCGCTAGACGATGTTAAGAGCATTCACTAATGTGCAGCGACGGTAGCGAGTGAAGGTGCGTGGCGTGGTGATACCTTCACCCGTAGTCGTGGCGATTGAGTAGCTGATAAAGCCTTCACCGCCCATGCCAAGACCTGCGACACTGGGGCCGTTCTTGACGAAAATCGTGGTGTCCATGGCTCGCCCCATTTCAGTCATACGAGCGACGTTCATGGTGTGAATCATGGAGGAGTGTTTGTCACCGTGCTCGGATTGCTTCGCAATACGAAGCGCTTCGCTGAAGTCATTCGCACGGACGATTGGTAGCAATGGCATCATTTGTTCTTCTTGTACAAATGGGTCGTCGGCACCTGTTTCAGCGATGAGCATTTCAACGCTGGGATCGATGTTTAAACCTGCAATACGAGCGAGTGCGTCAGGATTTGCGCCGACCCACTTACGGTTAAGAACGGCACTGCCGCAGCCGACACCATCTTTAAAGTCGAAGACTTCACTTTTGATCGCTGCGAGTTGTTGTGCATTCAGCAATACCGCACCTTGACGCTTCATCGCGTCGAGCGTCTTTTGATAAGAGTCCGCCACCGCGATGATTTGCTTCTCACCGATGCAGAGGAGATTATTATCGAAACCACCACCTGCTATAATATCGCGAGCGACACGGTCAAAATCAAGTGCGCTGCAATCATCCACAACGACGGGAGGATTTCCAGGTCCGGCGCAAATCGCGCGCTTGCCGGTCTTCATAGCTGCATCAACAACACCAGGGCCACCGGTGATGCAAAGCAGATTAACATTCTTGTGAGTGCAGAGAGCATTGAAAGAATCGAGTGAAGGCTTATCGATCGTGCAAATCAAGTTTGTTATACCAGTAGCGGCTTTGATCGCTTCATTGATTTCATTAATCGCAAGCGACGCCACACCAGCGCCGCCTGGGTGCGGGTTGAAGACAACGGAATTCCCGGCTGCCACCATGTTGATAATGTTACCAGCAATCGTGGGCACAGAGTGAGTCAATGGCGTGACCCCAACGATGACGCCCCAAGGAGCCGCTTCATCCATTGTGATACCGAAATCACCACTCATCCCCTGTGGAACCAGATACTCGGGACCGAGCACATTTTTAACACCCTGAAGTTTCAGAGGTTTGTGGGCACGACGCCCGATTTTGGTCTCGTTAAACTCGATGTCGCCCCAACGCTCAGCGTTATCGACACACATATTCCGAACGATCTCGATGATCTTAATGCGTGCAGCCCAGCCTTTCTTCTGCAGCTGCTCGAAACCACTGCGAGCAGCGGCTACGGCTTGGTCGGCGTCATCAAAGACGCCGTGCTTACCGGGGCGGGATTGGATCTTCGGCATCGCAAACGATCCCTTAGACTGGAGCTGTGCGAGTACTTCACTCACCACATCGCGAATCGCGGCTTCATTCAACTGACTCATATAAAGTTCTTTCTATTGATTAACTGTTCTTAGCTTCGTAAGTCTTCTTACCTCCGATGCTGACCGTATCGATCAGTCCGACGATGGCGGCATCGACGGGGAGTAGCTTCAAGCCTTCAGCCTGACGAGCGGAACTGCCTTGCGCAAACATGACAAGCTCACCCTCACCTGCGCCGAGTGTATCGATCGCAACAATGGTATTACTACCAGGCTTGAACTTAGAGGGATCTTCCGGATCGACGAGCATGGGGCGAACCAACAGGAGCTTACGCCCCCGCATGGACTCGTCCTTTTTCGTCGAAACGATGGACCCTATGACTTTTCCGAGGTACATCGGATTTTACTTAGCAGCGCGCTTGGGAGCGGACTTAAGAGCAGGCACGATAGTTTCGACATCTTCGTGAGGACGTGCGATCACGTGAGCGCTGACGACTTCGCCGTAGCGACCCGCAGCTTCGGCACCGGCTTCGAGCGCGGCATTCACTGCAGCGACATCGCCTGTGACAATGGCACTGACGAGTGCGCTACCGACACCCTTCATAGGGCCAGCGAGTTCAACGTTTGCTGACTTGAGCATAGCGTCAGTGCCTTGAACGAGACCGATGAGTCCTTTAGTTTCGAGTATTCCAATTGCTTGTTTTGCCATAATATTTTGTTGGGTTGATGTTATTTTTTTGAATTTAGATTTAAGAAAAGAGATAAAAAAAGTCAGCTTACTTTGACTTTACGGAAGACTTCTCGTGCGATGACGAACTCTTCATTTGCGGGGATCACAATCACTTTGATTTTCGAATTGGGTGTGCTGATGATGCCCTCGGCTCCACGTATTGCTTTCGCGTTAGCTGCGGGATCGATTTGGACTCCGAGACCTTCGAGACCCGCGCAAACGGCGGCACGAAGTTCAACGTCGTTTTCACCGATACCTGCAGTGAATGTAATCGCCTCTGCGCCGCCCATCTTAAAAAAGAAGGAGCCTGCCCAGTGACGGATGCTGTCGATGAGAACCTCTGTAGCGAGTGCGGCATCCTTATTGCCTTTTTCGGCGGCTTCGCGGATGTCGCGAGCGTCGTTACTCACTCCGGAAAGCCCGAGTAAACCGCTCTCTTTGTTGAGCTGACGCTCAGCTTCTTCGACCGAGACCCCTAGCATCTTACAGACATAAGGGATGGCCATTGAATCGAGATCGCCGACACGATTGTTTTGCGGCAAGCCACTTTGTGGGCTAAAGCCCATGCTGGTGCCGATGGCGACACCATTTTGGATACCGGTCACGGAGCTACTACCACCGAGGTGGCAAGAGAGCACGCGAAGCGGCACACCCTTGTACTCGCCAGGGCCGTCAACGTAAAGTTGACGAACACGGTCGGCGACGGCGTCGTTACCAAGCATCTCAGCGGAACGCTCGGCCACGAACTTGTGACTCGCTCCGTGAAAGCCATAACGGCGAATACCTAAGTCGCGCCATGCTTGCGGAATTGCATAGCTATAGGCGGCAGGGGTCATCCATTGATAAAAGGCCGTCTCAAAGAGTGCGACCCGTTTGACGGTTGGTAGTTTCTCTGCGAAGCAGCGAATACCTGTGGCGTAGGCGGGGTTGTGGGCGGGTGCGACCTCCTTGAAACCTTCAAGGGCTTCAAGCACGTGCGCATCCGCTGCAACACACCCACTGAGATCTTTACCGAGTACGGTCTTAAAGCCGACGGCATCGATCTCCTCACCAGATTGAAGATGCCCCTCCCCGACTAAGCTCTGCAACATCTCTTCGATGCAGCTAGTATAGTCGGTGACGCGTTCGAAACCACCGCTGGCAAGTTGCGCAGCGTTGTCTTCGCTCATATCGAAAAGACGATATTTGAACGAGGTGGAGCCGAGGTTGGCGATGAGGATCTTCATGGATGAGAGTTGACAGTTGTCGGTTGACTAGTTCCCCGTTGTTCCACTGGGGAACGGGAAACCGATGCACCGCGCAAGCGCGCGCTTACGCAATCCAGCTACCGAGTTTGCTAAGGTCGTCGTGTGGACGTGGGATCACTTGAACAGCGATCACTTCACCAATTTGACCAGCGGCTTCAGCACCTGCTTCAACGGCTGCTTTCACTGCAGCGACATCGCCCGTGAAGAATGCAGTGACGAGGCCACTGCCGATTTTTTCGTAGCCAGTCATAACGACGTCGGCTGATTTAAGTGCGGCATCGGATGCTTCCATGAGGCATACGAGCCCCTTGCATTCGATCATTCCAATTGCTTGTTTTGCCATAATATTATATTTCCCTACTATTTGATTTAGGTTTGGGGTTATGCTTCAAAGTATTTCAACAAGTCATCGTGCGGACGCGCGATCACATGGGAGGCGACGAGTTCGCCAACGCGGTTAGCCGCTTCGGCTCCCGCTTCGACGGCTGCTTTGACGCTGCCGACATCTCCTTTAACAAGAACGGTCAAAAAACCGCCGCCAATGGAGATCTGTTTTACAAGGCGAACCGAAGCTGCCTTAGCCATGGCATCACTGGCTTCGATCGAGCCGGTGAGACCTTTTGTTTCTATTAATCCTATGGATTCACTCATAATATGTGTTTGGTTGATTTGGTTAGAACGTCGAACATCGAACGTTGAACGTCGAACATCGAAGTAATTGTGAAATTTAGTTTTTGGAGAGTTTGTTTTGTTGTGCGGTTTTTACACTGGAAACGAAAATTCGAATGAGTTGGTCTGTTCGATGTTCAAGGCGTTACTTAATCAACTCGCAGGGAGTTTCTTGGGTGAAGCCGCAGGCATTGCCCTCGTCGGTATCAATATGGACTTCGAGTTTGAAGGACGGATCGACACGGACAAAAATCTTATCAAAAGTCAGTCCGACTTCGCCGTCTATTTTCAACTTCATAAAGGATTTATTTTCGACGCCATAGAAAGCGGCATCAGCTAGAGCCATATGAACGTGAGGTGCGGCGCGGATGACGCCCTCCTTCATTTCAAGGAAACCAGCAGGCCCCATCAACATGCAGCCAGGTGTGCCTGCGATGTCGCCCGAGTTGCGCACGGGGACCTTAAAACCTAGCGAAATCGCATCCGTTGCTGCCAGCTCTACTTGGTCGAAGTCACGGCAAGGGCCGAGAATACGAAGATTGGAAATCACACGACTACGTGGGCCGATCAATGTAACGGATTCCTCCGCAGCATACTGCCCATCCATGTACAACCACTTTTTGGGTGTCAGTTGATGGCCTTTACCGAAAAGAGTTTCGACCGATGCTTGAGAAAGGTGACAATGACGTGCGCTAATATTAACAACGAGCGGATTCGGGCCTTGCCGGCCTGCGCGACCTGCGACTCCCTGCCCCACCACGCGGCTGAGACTCTGACGCACTAATTGCTCGATTTGAGCGCGATTCAGGGGTGATTGATTCATACGATAAAGTTGGGAAAAGTTTGAATTTCCATCAAATAGCAACTTTTTCACCCCCCAAGTCAACATATTTCTTGCATTTACCCAAAATAAACAAAGATTAGTCCACATGTTGGCCCCTGAAAGACAATTACAGATACTCACAGTCCTTGAGGAACGTGGTACCGTGCGCACTGTCGACCTAGCAGAGGAATTCCAAGTTACGGACGAAACCATCCGTCGCGACCTACAGATACTCTCCGAAAACCAGCAATTGACTCGAATACATGGCGGAGCCAGCAGCTTGAATGGACGCCCCAAGCTACAGTCATTCACCGAACGACGCTTACTCGAAGTCGAAAAGAAGGAGGCCATCGCGCGAGCCGCACTTGAATTCATCGATCCGGGCAAGACCTACGCCTTTGATAGTAGCACCACTGGCTTTGCCCTCGTTAATATTTTGCCCGACCTGCCCTACCGCGTGTTGACCAATGCGTATGCCGTCATGGATCAACTCGTGACAATGGAACAAGTCGAGCTCATCTCGACGGGGGGCACGTATCACTCCAAAACACAGACTTTTATCAGTGGCGATAGCTACGGCATGCTTCGCAGGCACAACATTAATTGCGCCTTTGTTTCCTGCATTGGGCTCGACGTCAATCGTGGCCCCAGCGAAGGCTTCGAACAGCAAGCCGTCTTTAAAGAGGCCCTCATACAAGTGGCACAAGAGGTTGTCCTGCTGGTAGACTCGACTAAATTCAACACCGATTCCGAATACTTCTTTGCGAGTTTACGGGATATTACCCATATAATAACCGATAGCGATGCCAACCCCGAGTTTGTAGAAGATTTACGCGCTCAAGGATGCCAAGTGACCCTCGCACAAAACAAAGTTTAACAATAAATCATCATTTAAAGTTGAGCGTTCAGTGTTGAACGTTGAGCGTAACATCTCTCCACCCATGAGCCTCCTTCACACACCTCCCAATCGCCCAGCCGGCAAGTCCGTGCAGCTGATGAGCACCTGTCTGTGCGACGCTTTTTACGCCGATGTCGCCCAAGCCACCGTTGAGGTGCTCGAGTTCCTCGGTTGCGACATCGAACTGCCCGACGGCCAGACCTGCTGTGGCCAGCCCGCCTTCAACGGCGGCGACTGGGCGAGTTCACGCAAGGTCGTGCGCCACACCGCCAAAGTCTTTGCGGGCGAAAAGCCCATCGTGGTGCCCTCCGGCTCTTGCGCCGCCATGATCTTCCACGGTGCGCCCCTTGAATTTGAAAAAGAAGCCGACCTCCCCGTGATCCAAGCCCTCGCCAATCGCACCTGGGAGCTACTGGACTTCATCGTATTCGGCCTCGGCGTGACTGAATGGCCAGGCAAGTTCGACGCCAAGATCACCGTACACCGCAGTTGCCACTTACGCGGGTCTAAAAGCCCAGAGGCTATCGCCACTCTTCTCGACTCGATCGAAGGACTCACTGTCGAGCCGATCGACGAGACCGAACAATGCTGCGGCTTCGGCGGCACCTTCGCAGTCAGCTTCCCCAACATTTCAAATAGTATGGGCACACTCAAAATCGAAAAGCTAACCGCCTGCAAGCCCGACATCGTAGCTGCCGCCGACATGGGCTGCATGATGCACTTCGGCGGCATGATGGAGAAGCAAGGCTTCCCCCAGAAACGCATGCACGTCGCCCAAATCCTGCGCGACTCTTTGAAAAACGCCTCACTCTTATAATTTAATCTCGTAGGGGCTTCACTTGTGAAGACCGCCGATCCACTGCACCGATCCTATGCGGTCTTCACAAGTGAAGCCCCTACGCCCCAAAGCCATATGAAAACCCATCAACAAATCGACCGCAGCGCGCGCGACCTCGACCCCGAAGTCCACGATTCAAACTTCATGGGTGCCAAGCTCAAGTCCGAGCGCCGCTACGCCACTCTTCAGCGCGACTACGACGACCCCGACAAACTCCGCGAGATAGCAGGCCTAGTCAAACAGCACACGCTCGAACACCTCGACACCTACCTCGAACAGGCCGAAGAGTCATTCAAGCGCAACGGCGCACAAGTGCACTACGCCATCGACAATGACGCGGTCAATGCCACAGTACTGCGCATCATGAACGAGAACGGTGCCCAGAAAATGGTAAAATCCAAGAGCATGTTGACCGAAGAAGTCCACATGCTCAAATTCCTCGAAAAGAACGGCAAAGAAGTCGTCGAGACCGACCTCGGCGAATTCATCCTCCAAATCGACGACGACCACCCCTCCCACATCGTCACACCCATCGTGCACAAAAACCGCCGCGGTATCGCCAAGAGCTTTGAGCGCGAAGGCCTCGGCGACTACAACGACGACCCCGAGACCATCACACGCCGCGCGCGCAAGCACCTGCGCCAAAAATACATCGATGCCGACGTCGGCCTTACGGGCGGCAACTTTGTCTCCGCCGAGAGCGGACGCATCGTGCTGGTGACCAACGAAGGCAACGCCCGCTTCTGCATGGCGGCCAATAAAATTCACATCGCTGTGATCGGCATCGAAAAGCTGGTGCCCACCGACCGAGACCTTGGGCTTTTCCTCAACCTAATCGGACGTTCCGGCACAGGCCAGCAGCTAACGGTTTATAATCAATTCATCTCTGGCCCCAAATCTGCCACACAGCCGCATGGCCCCGAGCAGATGCACGTCATTTTCGTCGATAACCGCCGCACCGAAGTGCTGGCCAGTGACTGCCGTGAGATTCTACGCTGCATCCGTTGCGGCGCTTGCCTCAACGTTTGCCCAATCTACCGCCAATCTGGTGGTCACGCCTACCGCAGTGTTTACCCGGGCCCCGTCGGTGCGGTGCTCAGCCCATTGCTCGCGGGCAACCGCTTCCCCGAACTTGCTGACTTACCAAAGGCCTCTAGCCTCTGCGGCGCATGTAACGAAGTCTGCCCCGTCAATATACCGATTCCCGACCTGCTGCTTCGCCTGCGTGATAAAGCTAAACGCGAAGGAGCCAAAGAAGCCATGAAAGGCACCCCCTCGCTCGTGATGTGGGCCGTACTCTGCTCGCAGCCCGTGATGTGGAAAACCGCCCTCTCGATGGGACACACCATGAACTACATTCCCACCGAAATGGTGCCCCACCCCTCCGCCAAGTCTTGGCAAAATGCCCGTAAACTGCCCAAATTCGAAGGCGGCGAATTCCGCAAGTGGTTTAAAAATAGGAGTTAGAAGACAGAAGTTAGAATTTAGAAGCCTAACAACTGAAAACTGGAACAACCGAAAACTAAGAAACTAAATCCAATGTCCGACCGAGAAAAAATCTTTTCCGCCATCCGCGCGGCTCTTGAACCACTGCACACCCGCACCGAAAAGCCGGAGTGGGAGGAATCGCTCGTCGTCTGTAATCCTTCGGGTGAATTCGATAGCCTGAAGGCGCAGTTCGCCGACAAGCTCGCCTTTGCGAGTGGAAGGTTTTACGACAACATCGAAGCGCTCGTTGCGCTGCTCAAGAAAGAAGGCAGCACCTTCGGCTACTGCGATCCGGCGCTCGCCCATCTCCTCGAAGGCACCGCAGGCATTACCTTCGACACCGAATACGACGAGTCCAAGATAAACGAATACACCTTTGGCATGACCAAGGCCAGCGCTGGCATCGCCGAGAGCGGCACCATCATGCTCAAGGATACCGAAACCTCGGCACGCCTAGGCGCCCTCGCGCCGTGGATCCATATCGCAGTGATCAACGAGGCCGACATCGTGCCCCACATCCCTGCCGCGATCGAACGCTTTGGCGACGATCCCTCCATCATTTTCGCAACAGGCCCATCCAAGACCGCCGACGTCGAAGGCATCCTCATCGAAGGTGTCCACGGCCCTGGCATACAGGTGGGACTCGTTATCTCTTAACTTATGAATACTAAAATGAATAAATACATCGATTACATTAACAACGTTAGCGGAAACATCTTACTCGGATGCGACGGTTTCGTCGACGAGACCTACGAGATCGTCGAAGTCAGAAACAGTCTGACCGACTTCACCGCGATGAAAAATCTCAAGATGTTTGGCGAGCTACTGGTAGAGCGAGCAGACGGCGGCGTCGGCGTTGAACTCGTGCCAAAGCGTCGTTGCGAGGGAGGATTTGGCATCAATTCAGGTCGAATCGCGGCTATCTTGGGTCTTAAGCCCCGACTACCTGGTCTTTACGGCAAAACAGCAATCGACCCCGCTTTTGTTGAGTTTGAGGACATCTGCGACCTGTACTCTCTCGGCGACCCAGCATTGACGATTGCTTTGGAATTCAGCGATGGAAAAGTTTTGATGACTAACCTCGAAGCTGTCTCCAGCCTGACCTGGGCAGACTTCGAAAAGCATTTCACAGAAGAACAACTCAAAGAATTGTTCTCCGACGTGGATATTTTGGGACTGGGCTATTGGTCGCTCACTGCAGACTTTGATAATTTCTTCAAGGGCTTCATGAAGCAGTATGAAACCATCAAGCCGCCACGCCGTATGTTCTTCGACTTCGCCGACATCAAGAAGAAGTCCAGCGAGTCCTTTATGAAGTCATTGGAATTGATTAAGGCCTACAACAGCAAGATCCCGATGACATTAAGCCTCAACGAACACGAGGTATTGGAACTGTGCTCACGGATTGGACTCGAGCGCCCGAAATTGAGCCCTGCGACAGTCGCTGCCGCTTTAACCGTGGCTCGCGAAAAAATCGGCTTCGATGAACTGGTAGTCCACACGCCCGAGTTTGCTGCGGCATCCAACGTTGCGGATGGCGAAGCCTATGCCATCCAAGAACGTCAATCCAATGTCATCCGCTCAGCGGGCGCAGGTGACAGCTTCAACGGCGGCTACATGTGCGCGTCACTCGGAGATCTGCCGATCAAAGAGCGTCTCGTGATGGCCAATGCGGCTACCGCCTTTTTTGTCACGCAGGCAACTGGCCCGACCAAGGAACAGCTGATTGCGCAGATCGAAAAAGCTAGCGACAAATAATCCCTTTGAGATGAAATGATTAAATATGAAAACACTATACAAATTACCACTATTGACTCCTCAATCTGCAGAAGGATTTAAAACCATCAATCTGAATGATGGCACATCCTCCGGCTGGTCGGTCAAGTCCTACACTCTACGCGGCGGCCTACAAGAAGGCGTCGATGTGGTTGAAATCAATAACGGCAAGCTCTCCTTCGCTGTCCTTCCAACACGAGGAATGGGCATCTGGAAAGGGCAATGCGGCGACATCCCACTCGGATGGGACTCTCCAGTCAAAGATCCGGTCAACCCTGCGTTTGTCAATCAGCTGGAGCGCGGAGGCATTGGCTGGCTGAAGGGCTTCAACGAGTGGATTGTGCGCTGCGGCCTCAACAGTATGGGCGCACCCTGCACAGACACGGTGCTCGATTACAGCGGTAACGCCTTCGACGTGTCTCTGACGCTCCACGGGAATATCGCCAACCTACCCGCACGTGCGGTTTCAGTCGAAGTCACCAAGGAAGCCATCATTCTGAGGGGCGAAGTCGATGAAACTATGATGTTTGGCCCCGCCCTTCGGCTTAACACTGAGATACGCACGGAATTTGGCTCCGGTGCGCTCACCATCACCGATACGGTCACCAATCTCGGCGACAACCCAACCGAGCACCAACTGCTCTACCACATCAACCAAGGAGAGCCCCTGCTAGAGAAAGGCTCCCGCATGCTGGCACCCTTCAAGCAAGTCGCCCCGCGCGACCCGCGTGCAGCCGAGGGCATCGAGACAGTGGACACCTACACTGCGCCCGAGATTGGGTTCGTCGAGCAAGGCTACTATTATGAACTGGCGGGCAAACGCGGCAGCCGCGAGACCATGACAATGCTGCGCAACGCCGACGGCGACAAAGCTTCCCTGTTGCGTTTCTCACTTAAGGATTTTCCTTGTTTCACACTTTGGAAAAATCCTGCCGGCAAGGCCGACGGCTATGTGACCGGGATGGAACCCGCCACGAGCTATCCCAACGGCCGCAAATTCGAAAGAGAGAAAGGACGCGTTCTGAGCTTGGCTGGGGGCGAGTCTCGTACGACCACGCTGGTAATCGAAACCTTGGACACTAAAAAAGCGATCCATGCCGCCGAGGTAGAAATTAAAAAACTGCAAAAACCCGCAAAAGGCACGGTGCACCCACAGCCCATTGCCCGCTTTTCGGATATCTCGTAAGCTCCTTTTGCAGAATGCTTGAAAGCTATTGACAAGCGCACTGGGCAGAAGCTTCATGTCCCGTTTAATGCGCTCCAATGACGCGCTTTTCGATAATGGAAAATTTTGCAGATCAATGCCTCGACATGGCCCAATCCATTTTGGGTCACAATTTAGAATCAATCACCGAACAGGGCACTATCACTCCTGTCGCCGGCGAGGAAAGCCGCTTGGACGAACCTGGCCACGCAGCTCTAGCCATCGGTGAATACTTTCGCGCCACTAACGAAACGAAGCTCGGAGATTACGATCTCATCGACCTCGCCGCACGCACCGTAACTGCTCAGGCCTTCGCCCCGGAGGAAATGGAGAACGGCCTCGCTTACGCGGCACTCGGCCTCCTCTCCTTTAGCCCGGCCAAAGATCGCAACCCTGTTTGGGAGCGCCTGATGGATCCCACCCGCGAGCAACTCGATAAACTCCTGCTCGAGCGCAGCGACTACGAAAACCATTACCAGGCCTTCAATATCGCCAAGGCCGTCACCCGTTTCAGCCTCGGGCTGTCGAAAAAGGACGAAACCGGCCGACTCATCGACCGCTTCTTAGAGCGTATTGACAGCAAGTCCTCCACCGGCTATATGGACGATGCCGCTGGCGATGAAGCCTGCCTCGGCGGTGCGTTCGACATCTACGGCGTGCTCAGCTTCGTCTTCATCCGCCAGTCGCTTCAGCTCCACGCCAACCTACACCTGCGTGAGCGCAAACTCCCCAGTCTGCGCTCCTACTCGGAGAAATATCTTAAACTAATCCCGGACTTGGCACGCCAAGACGGTGTTGGCTGGGCTTACGGCCGTTCGCTCGGTGCCTATGGCCAGATGCACTGCATCAGCCTCACACTGCAAGCTCTGCGCGATGGCTGGGTGCCTGCCCATCAGCGCGATCTCTACGTCGATGCGGTGCGCCGTCTCTTCATGAATTTCTTTGTCACCTACCTGGATCAGGAACACGGCTACCTCGTGATCCGAGACGAGGAGCGTAACACCGTGCCCTACCACTCCACGCGTATGGCCAACTTCGATGCCGCTCGCTACCTTTGCCAATGGTCACGCCTCGCACGCTCCGCTGGTGGCAATGCCGGACCTTCCGCGCTCGTCCCTGCCCGCAAGGTGGCCCGCTATGTCAGCTTCGACAAGTCACACCGCAAGGAACAAGGCCTCTTCGTTTATCAAGATCCCGATTCCGGACTCGCGATTCAGTTGCCTCTGCTCGGCTCCAGCAAACTCGGCAAAGGCACTTCCGATTATCTCGCCTTCCCTCACTCCCCCGGAATCTTCGACTGGCCCGTCGATATGTATCTGCCAATCATGCAGCCCGAGCTCACCTTTGGTGATAAGGTCATCGTGCCCTCCTTCTACGGGAAAAACTGCACCACCAGCATGGGCATGCGTAATGCGCTCACTTTTAAATACGATCAGCCCGAGCTCATCACCAAAGACGAAGAAATCGTCAACGGCCTCGGCAGCTGCAAAGTCGTCTGGACTTTCCTCAAGGGTAAGATCAGCTGCGAGTTCTGCTTCACCGTGAAGCAACAAGTCACGCTCGACAAGATGCGCTACATCCTCGGCATCGCGGCTCCCCACAGCCGCTACCGCGTAGCCACGGCCTTCACCTTGGGCGAAGAAGGTCACCGCACCGAAGTCACCAAAGACGACTTCCAAGCCGAATGGAAAGAGCTCGAAGTCGTCACCGATGACCCCAAGTTCCGCACCTACTACGGCAACATGCACTACCTGCAAATCCTCCAGCGCGACCGCCCCTTGGTGATGCGCCCCGGCACGCAGTATCGCCTCGCGCTCTCCTTCGAGCCCGACATCGCATTTGCCGATGAGTAGGAGAGAATTAAAAATTAGGAATTACGAATTAGGAATAAACCTACTCAAATTTCTGGTTCTTAATTCGTAATTCGTAATTCGTAATTCGTAATTCGTAATTCGTAATTCGTAATTCGTAATTCGTAATTCGTAATTCGTAATTCGTAATTCGTAATTCGTAATTCGTAATTCGTAATTCGTAATTCCTAATTCCTAATTCCTAATTCGTAATTCGTAATTTTCCAAAAGTGTTATCAATCCGCATCATTCCCTGCCTGGACGTCCATGACGGGCGCGTGGTCAAGGGGGTCAACTTCGTCAACCTAATCGACGCGGGCGACCCCGTCGAACAGGCCAAAGCCTACGAGCAACAAGGTGCCGACGAACTCGTCTTCCTCGACATCACCGCCTCCAGCGACGAGCGCAACACTATGATCGACGTAGTCGAACGCACCGCCTCTGAGTGCTTTATGCCCCTCACCGTCGGCGGCGGCCTGCGCACAGTGGAAGACATTCGCGCTATGCTCAATGCAGGTGCCGATAAGGTCAGCCTCAACACAGCTGCCATCCTTAAGCCAGATTTGATAAAAGAGTCCGCCTTGCGCTTCGGCAATCAATGCATCGTCGTCGCGATCGACGCCAAGCGTGTGGTCGGCGAAGCAGACAAATGGGAAGTTTACACCCACGGCGGCCGCAACCCGACCGGGCTCGACGCAGTGGAATGGGCAAAGAAAGTCGTCTCCCTCGGAGCTGGCGAAATCCTGCTAACCAGCATGGACTGCGACGGCACCAAGGACGGCTTCGACAATGCGCTCAACCGCGCTGTCAGCGAAGCTGTCGAAGTGCCCGTCATCGCCTCTGGCGGCGCCGGCACCCTCGATCATTTAGCCGACGCCATCACCGAGGGCAAAACCAGCGCCGTGCTCGCCGCCTCCATTTTTCACTTCGGCACTTTTACCATCAAACAAGCCAAAGAGCACCTGCAGTCCAAAGGTTTGCCCGTTCGACTCTAGCTGCATGGCTTCGTAGTAGCCGGACTGGAGCTTCCAGCTCCTAGGCCGCTCCGCTACGGGAGCAGGATACTCCCACTACCTTTATTCAGCCACCCTACCCTGCTAAAATCGCGTGCACACGATCCGCTAAGCTATCGGCGGTGTAGGGCTTGGCTAAAAACTCTTGAACGCCGCAGGACTTGATCGCCTGCACGCGCTCGATTTGTTTGTGTCCACTCGAGACGAGGATCTTTGCATCTGGGTTGAGCTTCTTGAGCGCGCGGCAGAGAGCAGGACCGTCCATAAAGGGCATCTCCACATTGGTCACAACCATGTCGACCTCGTTAAGGCGACTGGCGTAAATGGCGAGCGCTTCAGTGCCGTCCTGGGCGGTGACCACTTTATAACCGCGATCTTCGAGCGTCTTCTTGATTGTTTCGCGGACGAACATTTCGTCGTCAGCCACTAAAATGAGTTCGCCCGCGCCGGACTTCGGGTCGCGATAAGGTTCGCTTGCTTCTTTTTTGACCGCTGCGGCGGCATCGGCAGGCAAGAAAATACTCAGCGTCGTGCCGACACCGCGCTGACTCTCGATCACCATAAAACCCTTATGCCCTTTAACTGTGGCCTGCGTATTGGCTAGACCAAAACCGAAGCCATGCTTGGGTGTTTTACTGGTAAAGAAAGGTTCGGCCACATGCGCGAGTGCTGCGGGATCGATGCCGACACCAGTATCGCTAAAAACAATACTGACATAAGCACCAGCCTTGGCCTCGGGCGCGAGGTTTTCAAAATTTGCATCAAAGAGGCGGTTGCCCACATCGACAGTCAATTTGCCGCCCTCGGGCATGGCCTCACAGGCATTTTGCATCACGTATTTAAACGCATCATTCAATTCGGAGAGTTCGCCGCGACACTCCCATAGGTCTTCAGCGATGGTGACTTGTAGCTCGACGTTTTCCGGCAATAGCTCTTCGCTGGCTCTGTGCAAGCTACGCTTGATTTGGGTGGCACGAATGATGTCGTTTCCCCCGCCCTTGCCTCGTTCGAAGGAGAGCAGGTCAGCAATCAGCTCCGCGCCTTTCGTCGCGCACTGCTCGATCATGTTAACCATGTTCAAAGCCTTCTCGCCCTCCACAAAGCGTTTCAGCATGGCTGAAGAGAGCATGATCGGCGCGAGTGCGTTATTCAGCTCGTGCGCTACGCCGCCAGCAAGAAGACTTGATGATTGAACGTGGTGGGCACGCTCTTGCGCGTCGGCCAACTTGCGCTGCTCGGTAACATCGGTATTGAACGAGATAATCGCCAGCGGTTGACCGTCGGCACTGCGCTGCAAGTGTTGGCGCACTTGCACCAGATACTCGTCGCCATTGCGGTCGAATTGGCGGAGCTCGCGTTGCCAATTGCCGTCATTGCGCAGAGCTTCCATCGCTTCTTCCCGCTCATTACGATCCAGATAGAGGATGCGAGAGATGGGGCGCCCTTGAATCTCCTCTGCACTCCAGCCATAGAGGGCTTCAGCTGCGCGATTCCAGAAGAGAACGCAGTTACTCAAGTCATGCACCACGACTGCGTCGGGAGCCGCCTCAAGCAGTGCTTTGAAATCGATGTTACCGAATGCGTTGGAATCACTACTCATCATGATCCGCAGTGTATAGCGTTCGAACCGCTCTTATCAATCACAGATTAAGCTTTAAAAACGGGCGACAAGTCGAGCGACTGTCCTGGCTCCAAAGTGTATTTGCCGGTGGTGTCGGGGTCATCGTCGTTTCGGTAAAGTTGAATCTCGACCGCTTGCTCTAGGTCTGCCGGAGCGATCCAACGCCACTTGCCGATTTCTTCAAATTCCATCGCAATGCCAGTGTCCCAATTCAGCCCCGCGCCGCTGCCACGGACAAATGGCTTATTGCCAATACCAATAAAAACCGAGGCGATCACAGCGGTATCACTTTTTTTAGTGCGCGTGCGCTTTTTAACTTCGACGGGGACGGCATTGCTAAACAGGTCTTCTGGCTCGACAACTTCAGACGCTTCTTCCACCGGTTCAGGTTCAGTCTTCCTAGACTTCGATTCGATAATACGGCTTACCGCTGCGGAGGAATTATCCTGCTTCTCCCCGATGGCTCGTTTGAGTAGTCGAGGCTCCGGGGTGCGGCGTTGTCGAGGCTCGCGGGCTTTCTTGGCGATTGGCTCAGCAGGAGCGATTGGCTCAGCAGGAGCGATTGGCTCAGCAGGAGCGACTTCTACAGGCTTAACTTCCTCGGCGTGTTCATCAGGCTTAGTAGCCTCCACCACTTGTGTGGGTAATTCTTCAAACTTGGTTCGCAACGCAGCCAGCTCGGTTTGCAGGGCGGTTATCGCCTCGGCTTCCAAGGACTCGATGCGCTCGGCAACCGCTTCCAGTTGCTCCTCCGTTCCGACGAGATGGCGCTGCAGAATACGCAAATCAGCCGAATGGCCTTCGGCCTCTTCGCGGACGCGCACTTGAAATTCAACGATGTAAGGTAAGACAAACAGCCCCGCACCCAGCGCAACTGAGATCACACAGGAGGCGACTTGCAAGTTCGTCAGCTTCCAATCACCTAGGATCGCAATGGCCAGCGCAGCGGCGACCAAGAGCACATCCCCGAGGATGAAGGGCCATTTAGAAAGCGTCGTTTGTAGGTCGTCGTCCGATTGCATGTGAGGGGCACGTGGTGGTTGTAGAGTCAGCATTGTAAATGCCTCACCCACGCACAACTAAAAAAAGGCCACCCCTTGCAGGACGGCCTTTTTATAAAATGAATCGGGGCGCTTATCGACGGCCAGCTTCGACTAGGCGCTTTTCCTTCACGAGGTTGGCTGCCTTACCGATACGGTCACGCATGTAATACATACGGGCGCGCATGGTGACGGATTCGCGGTCGATCTCGACCTTTTCAATCGAGGGGCTGTGCACGGGAAATACTTTTTCCACGCCAACACCGGATGCGATACGACGCACAGTGAATGCTTCTTGGATACCGCCGCCCTTGCGGGAGATAACGATGCCAGAAAAGATCTGGATACGTGTCTTTTCACCTTCTTTAACCTTGAGGTGCACGCGAACGCCATCGCCCACCTTAAAGTCGGCGCGGTCGTTTGTGAGTTGATCTTTAGTGATTTCTTCGAGGATTGCTTGGCTCATTCTGGAATTCTCCGGTTTGTATTAAAAGTTATGTGTCTAAAAGGTCAGGGCGACATTGCCGCGTTTTTTCTATCTGTTGATCGTGTCGCCATTTCGCAATCGCCGCATGATCTCCAGATAGGAGAACCTCTGGAACACACATCCCGCGGAAGTCTGCTGGACGCGTGTATTGAGGAAAGCCGAGCAAAGTGCTCATGAATGATTCCTCCGTCAAGGATTTTTCGTCACCTAAAAATCCGGGGATAAATCGGCTCACACAATCGATCATCACAGCAGCGGCCAGGGTGCCATTGGTGAGCACATAATCACCGATACTGACCTCCAGATCGACGAGTTCGTCGCGCACCCGCTGATCGACGCCTTCGTAGTGGCCGCTTAGGATGATCAAGTGCTCTTCCTTCACGAGCTCACGGGCGAGTTGGCTGGTGAGCGGCACGCCGTCGGGTGCCATATAGATGACTTTGCTCTGCGGTTTGCGCAACTGCTCGACCGCAGCAAAAATCGGCTCGGGCTTCATCACCATGCCGGCACCGCCTCCATAGGGAAGCTCGTCGGTCTTGTTATGCTTATCCGTCGTCCAATCGCGCAATTGATGGGTGCGGATGTCGATCAGGCCTTTTTTCTGTCCCCGAGCTAACATACTGGACGCAAAAAAACCCTCCACCATTTCTGGGAAGAGGGTTAAAATATCAAACTCGAGGTACATCAGAGAGCTTGTCTCAAGTTTAGCAACGCGGCTCGTGCGGGCGTAGCCAGCGTAGCCCAAAGACGGGTCGAGTTGTAGAAATTGCTTACGCTTCGGCAGTAGCCGCTTCAACTTCAGCTTCAGCTTCAGCTGGAGCCACGCGGCGAGCCTTACGGATGAGGCTGGCAGCGGTGTCAGTAGGCTTAGCGCCGACGGACTTCCAGTAATCAACGCGGTCGAGCTTTACACTGAGTTCGTCCTCAGAGCGCTTGGCTTGTGGCTCGTAAGTGCCGAGAACTTCGACAAAACGACCATCACGACGAGCCAAAGCTTCGGTGACAACCATGCGATAAAATGGGCGGTGGCTTGCGCCATGACGTTGGAGACGGATTTTAAGTGCCATAATAGAAAAAATGTAGGTGAGTTTCGGCAGAAAGCCGGAAATAATGAAAAGCGAAGAAAAAAGGAGTTTGCAGAGCCCCTGTCAAGCGCAGAGCGGGAGAAAAACAAAACGAGCAGGCGAATCCGTCCACGGCAACGGGAAGGCGCTTTTTTGCCAGTCTTTCCGCTCGTCGCCAATTTTAGCGAATTCGTCCTCCTCCCCCGCAATGAGCACACCGGAAAATTTATAGCGGTTCTCCTGCCCCGTCATCCGAACGGTGCGTTTCCCACTATAGGAGACAAGCGTGCGAAGTGTGGTGTAGTCGATCTGGCGAATTTTGGACATGGCTTACCTTGTCCAATAGACGAACCCATGTTCTGGCAAGCCGTCAAATACGTCAAAAATGACTGGCACCGCTTCAATGCCCTCCTTATCTTACATATAGGCATGAAAAAGAGAGTCGCATCACCCAAAAAATAGTTTGAGGGTTTTCGCGCTCCTGCACGTTTAAGTGACTATGAATAAGCTCTCGCTAGACCAGTTAATACGCGCCGAAACATCGCGCGCCCTCCCCGCTTGCCCCACTAATTTGAAGGCCAACGTCCTGCGCCGCATCCGTCTCTCGACACTTGAAAGCACAGAAACCGGCATGCTCGACTGGCTTCTGGGACTCGTCCCCCAGAGAAGCCTAACGATAGGTGCTCTAGCACTGACCGCGCTATTTAGTATCGGAGCTAGTGCCGTCCTGACCTCCAGCTATGCCTCTGCCACCGAAACCCAGAGCTTAGCCGCCAACGCACTGGATTTTGGCGTTTTCCAACAAACCCACGTTTTCAATTTCGATCACTAAGCCATGCCTGCAAACCCGACTGCCAGCCGCACCCGACGCCTCCTCTCCCTCGCCACCGTCCTCGCGATTCTGATCGCAATCTGTGTGAGCGCCTCGCTCCTGACCACACGATGGGTAATGCACGAACGGGCTAGCCACAGCGATGAAACGCTTGGTCATAATTGGCTGCATGACAAGCTGGGGCTGACCACTCAGGAAGAGCAAGCCATCGCCGCCTTTGAAGGCGACTATCGCGCCGAGCGCGACGCGCTCATGCAGGCATTTAATACTCGAATAACGGATCTGAGGGAGCGCCTCGTCGAGCAAGATGACTACTCGCCCGAGATCGACGCCGAGATCCACCGCATCCACGCAGTGCACGGCAAGCTTCAAGAGCTATCCATTCGCCACTACTACGACATGATGCGTGTGTTGCCCGCCGACAAACAAGCGATGCTGCGCGAATTGGCGGTCAAGGCACTCAGCCAGCCCGAGTGATCGGCTGCATGGACTCGACCGATACAGACCTGCGCGCATTGCGTAAAATCCAAGACGGCGACGAAACGGGCTTGAAGGAGCTCATGACGCGCCACCGCGAAGCACTGTTCCGCTTTATTTACCGCTATGTCCAGAACGAGGCCGATGCCGCCGAGTTGACCGAAGAAACATTCTTCCGCGTCTATCAAAATGCCGCCCGTTTCCGCCCCAAGGCGAAGGTGATTACTTGGATTTTCACGATAGCGGGTAATCTGTGCCGAGATTTCATACGGAAGAACCGAAAGCGCAAAGGCGATTGGTCTTTGGATGCTAAGATCGATGAATCGTCAAGTGCCCAACGAGGCGACACGTTCGCATCGGATACGCGAAATCCCGAAGAGACGACCGTCTCGAATGAGTCGTTAAAAAACATCGAAGAAGTCATTCACGCACTCCCCCACAAATTGAAGTTTCCGTTCATCTTTTGTATCCTGGAAGGCAACTCCTACGACGCGTGCGCAGAGGTGCTGAAGACTAACCGAAAGACCGTGGAGACACGAATCTATCGTGCGAGAAAACAACTTCGCGAAAAACTATCGGATTTATTTCAGGAAGTTTAAGTGTTCATTGGGATTCGTGGGAACTCAGAAGGGGGCATTCCGTATATTTATACATGCAAATGCACGGAATGACTCCTACGCTCTCCGAGCTACGGACTTCGGCAAGCTCAGTCGAGCACGGACATGTCGGTCGGGCGAGCCGACCACTCCTCCTTAAAAAAGGAGGAGAGCATAACAGCACTACACTATCAAGTTCACGGTCAAATATTCAGGTCTAGCGCCTCCTTCGACTTGTGTATAAGGATGATATGCTTGGTAAGGGAAGCCTTTCCTTAAAGTAAAGGAAGCGACGAAACGCCTTACCCACAGCTTGACAAGTAAGGCGGTTGCCATATCAGTAAGTGCATGCTAAAGGTTAAACTCTCCTCCAAACGCCAGGCAACTTTCCCTAAAGCTCTTTGTGAATCACTGGGTCTGGCACCTGGTGATGAAATTGTGCTCGAACCTTCCATCGCCGATGGCGAGGAGAGTTGGACATTGCGCCCCGCCAAAACACGCCAACGGCCTTGGTTGCACCGCTTAAATCGTTACGCAACGGGGAAGGATCACTCCATCGAAAGCATACGCGCCAGCATCGCTAAAGGGCGTGGGCGCAGGGAATCATGAAGGCTGCAAAGCAGATTGGTGCCGACACCTCCTTCCTATTGCGCTTACTCGTCGGCGAACCGAAGGCACAAGCCGCCGCTGCGGTAAGAGAGCTAGACCAGAGGTCCGCTCAAGGTGAAGTGCTCGCTATCTCCGATCTAGTCGTGGCTGAAGCCTACTTTGCCCTTCAACACCACTACGAGGTGCCCAAGCAAGAAGCCCTCGATACACTCAAAGATTTCTTGGAAGCACCCGAAGTCGTTGCCCTCGGTGTCGCACAAAATGTTTTGGCAGAAGCGAATCTTCCCCGCGCCAATCCCGGATTTGTCGACCGATTAATCCATGCGGACTATCTAGCTTCAACCACAGGCATGTTGAGCTTCGAGAAAGCGGCTCGTAAACTGCCACAAACGCACCTTCCTAAGTAAATCTACAGATTGCACTTTAACCGTTAATTACATTATTGTCCGGTAGCTTGTCCGGTAGCCCACACATTTAAGCCTTATGTAGGCAATCCACACCAAACTCAATACTAAGGCCAGCAGCCGGAATAAAGTGGGCATTCTCTTATCCCGGGATCGCGGATCTCCGCATCCGCATTATGTCGGAGGCAACGTCATTCAAAATATAGAGAAATACGGAACGACCCCTTTTGGGTTTCCGGAACGACCCCTTTTGGGTTTCACGCCAGACTCGGACTCGGTGCTGAAACCCTAGATGCCACGCACCTCGATGCCATAAGCACGTCCAAGGTAGCGGAAGGCATCATGCGCAGTCACGAGAACACGTTGCGACTCAGGGATCGTCGCCATGGCTTGCTTCGCGTAGGCATCGAGCGCTTCCAGTTGCTTGATATAAGCAACGGCGTTGACTTGATACTCCTCTGCATGGTCGGGGTCAAAGGCTGAGAGAGTCTCCGCCACTACTGGCACGGCGCGGAGCCAGCCTGAGACATCCATCCATACGTGTGGATCGGTGTGCTGTGAACCGTCGTCCTTATCCAATAAATAATCGGTCTGATTGAGAATCGCTTCGGTCACCGCTCTGACTGGCTTGCCGGAGTTGGCGACACTGACCAACACATCCGTCATTTTGCCTTCGAGCAGAAGACCGTTGTAGAAAACCACGTCCGCTTGGCTCAGTTTGACCACATCGCCGCGGGTAGGCTTGTAGAGATGCGGATCGACGCCCTCCCCGATAATGCCTTCGACCTGTGCATAATCACCGGCCACGTTACGGACAATGTCGGTAATCATCCCGACGGTACAGACGACTTTATAGGGCTCGGCGGATCCGTGCGAAGCTTCCGAACCGTCCTGCTCCTTGCCACAAGCGCTGAAAAACAGAGTCGTTGATAAGCCCAATAAAAGAATATAAGTTGATTTGCAGAAGATCATACTTTGAATACTCAAAGTAAAGAAATGCCGAATGTCAAGTTCCTAGAAACGACTCAAGTGCATTCCATGGCAAGGGAGGGCGGATGTCCTCATCCGCTTCGTGGCAACCAACGCGGCGACTGGGACAGTCGCCCTCCCTATTCCAGACAAAAAGGGCCGACTCCCTCGCGGGAATCGGCCTTTTGAAAATCATCTGCTATTAAGCGGTGATCAACTAAGCAGCTAAGCAACTAAGCAACTAAGCAGCTAAGGCTTCTTTTGCCTTCTCAACAAGAGAGAGGAAAGCAGTTTCGTCGTGAATCGCGAGCTCGGAGAGCTGTTTACGATCCATCTCGATGTTTGCCTTCTTCAGACCGTTGATAAAACGACTGTAGTTGATGCCGTTGTTACGGCAAATCGCGTTGATACGAACGATCCAGAGTTGACGGAACTCTGTCTTCTTTTTACGGCGATCCCGGTAAGCATAAACTTCGGCGTGATCGACGGCGTCTTTCGCGTAGCGGAAAAGACGTGATTTGTTTCCGAAATAGCCTTTGGCTTTTTTCAGAACTTTTTTGCGACGTGCGAGCGTCGCGGGACCATTGGTGGCTCTAGGCATGTTGTGGTATCTCTCGTTTAGGTGGCTGTCGGGTCGCCCATTTTCATGTTACCCGGCTAGCGTGAGTTATAGTTGTTAAAACGTTTCGTTAAGTAATGCGTCAATAAATTCGCCTAAATGAATCTAGGCGAAAGGCATACCGCGAATGAGATCAGCGCGTTGGCCGGGTGCGACCAGTTTGCTGCTACCTGCACGGCGGCGTTGCTTGACACTTTTTTTGCGAAGAAGGTGACGGTGCCCTGGCGAACGACGTAGGAGTTTACCGGTGCCTGTCTTCTTGAAGCGTTTTGAGATGGATTTGCGTGTTTTCTGCATGAGAAATTGGGAAAAGAGGAGGAAGACATAGTTTTCCCCTCGGCTTGTAAAGGGGAAAAACAGGAAATTTCAGAAAGGGGGTGCATAACAAATTTTTTCTAACAGTAATAAATGCCTTCATTTTGAGCATTAAAAATGCCTAGCAGCTAGACATTTGAAGTATTTATGAATAAGCGATACTGCTGCGCCTCATAATTTGTGATT
>Ga0209390_10002341_pt1 | contig 33511 bp, 15 predicted proteins | sample BON01_FD_187212 | JGI IMG/M metagenome (GOLD analysis project Ga0209390, IMG submission 187212) | Freshwater microbial communities from Lake Bonney liftoff mats and glacier meltwater in Antarctica - BON-01 (SPAdes) (version 2) | ecosystem: Environmental > Aquatic > Freshwater > Ice > Glacier...
CGTGTGTGTGCGTGTGTGCGTGTGTGCGTGTGTGCGTGTGTGTGCGTGTGTGCGTGTGTGTGTGTGTGTGCGTGTGTGTGCGTGTGTGTGCGTGTGTGCGTGTGTGTGCGTGTGTGTGTGTGCGTGCGTGTGTGCGTGTGTGTATGTGCATGTGTGTGTATGCGTGCGTGCGTGTGTGTGTGTGTGTGTGTGTATGTGCATGTGTGTGCGTGCGTGCGTGTGCGTGTGTGTGTGTATGTGCATGCGTGTGCGTGTGTTGCGTGTGCATGTATGTGTCTTGCGCGAGTCTTCAATCGGATCCGGCGTGTGCCTGTGCGCGCGGCTCACAAGCTCGCTTCGCCGGGGTGGCTGTCCATCGACGCGATGACGCTGCTCACGAGCGACGGGTTGCGCACCCAGAACGCGGCGATTTCCTGGATGGGACCCCGGAGCCCGAGCGCGTAGGCCTCGGTCGCAATCTCGTTGACGTTGAGCGCGTTGAGCGAGAGCGCCATCTGCTCGAGACAGAGGACGTGCATGCGCTCCTCGAGCATCATGTCCGCGACGCGGCACATCTCGAGCGGCGTGACGAACGCGTCCGAGCACCCCCCCATCATGTTCGGGAGCTGCTGCGTGTAGATAAAGTAGAGCAGCACGCGCAGCTGCGCCGGGTGCAGGCGGAACGTGCTCAGGTCGATCGTGTACGTGGGCGCGCATTTGTTTCGCGCCATGCCCCCCAGGCGCTGCCGGAAAAAGACGCTGTGCGGGTACAGAATGCTCGAGTGCGCGCCGGCGCACGAGCCGTCCTGCAGCAGGATGCTCACGTCGGCAAAGAGACCGCGGTCGAGCATCTCGACGCGGTGCCGGCGCGCCTCGGCGTGCCCGTCGCGCGAAACGTGGGCGAGCTGCAGCGGCGGCGCGAGCCCGCACTCGAGCACGCGCACGAGCGTGTTCGACGGCGTCCTGAAGGAGTTCGCCCTGCGCTCGCACAGCAGCACGCGCCCGCGCGCGTCCATGCTCACGCTGAAGGGGCTGTTGAAGAGCGCCGAGAGGCACGGCCCGTCGCGGAAGCCCGCGACGCTCGCGCTCCCTGCGATGGACTCGGCGATCCAGCGGTTGTCGTCGGGGGTCTTGTACACCGCCATCACATGGTGCACGCCGTCGCACACGACGACAATCTTGCCCGCGCCGTCCACGGCGACCGCGAGCGGGCTCGCGACCTTGCACGGAATCGTCGTGACGTGTGCCTGGTCGAGCGCGTCGAGGTGCACCATGCGGATCGCGTCGTTCATGTAGTCGGCGACCACAAAGGTGTCGCGGTCCAGCAGCGCGAGCCCGCGCGGGGCGTGGAACGACGCGAGCTGCCCAGTCCCGTCCGCCTTGCCGGCCTGCATAGCCTCCCCGCAGCAGGTGGTCACCTCCCACGTGTGCCGCGCGATGGCGCGGATGCAGTTGTTGTTGCCGTCCGCGACGAGGTACAGCCCGCGCTCTGCGAGGTAGATGACCCCGTTCGGGCCGTCAAAGAGGGCCTGCGTGCCGGCCGCGTTCGCGAAGCCGCTGCGCCCGTCGGGGTCGCCCGCCACGCGCTCCGTCGGGCCCGCGCCGGGCACGCGGTAGACGCAGTTCGCCTCGTGGTCGACCAGAATCATGTCATTGTCGCCCCCAAACACCATGCTCGCCACCTGCTCCACCATCGGGCCGACCGCGACCTCGGCCGAGCGCCCCGAGGCCAGCTTCACAAACACGCTCCTGTCCCCTGCGACGTGCATCCGCCCGTGCGCGTCGGTCGCCACGCACACCGGCTGCGAGGCCGTGCCGGCAACGTACTCCGTGCTCACACAGCCGAGCCCGCAGCCGCCGAGCGCGCGCTTCGCCATGTCCTGTCTGCGCGTCGCGCCCTGCGGCGGGCCCCAAATCCCGCACTCGGGGGGTCGCTTCAGGCCGCCCGGTTTAGGGTTTAGGGTTTAGGGGTCGCAAGCCGGCCCGTGCTCCTTTTCGGTTTGCTTCCGCGAAAATGAAGTAAATTTGTTCAATTTCGCGCCCTTTCCAATAAATAAATGCATTTTTTAAGTTTTGTTTTTCTGGACACGCGGGATCACTCGCCGGCGCCGGCCAGCCGCGCGTAATAGCCGTGGGTGGCCGCGTCCCGCGCATACGGGCGCCACGCCCGCGTGTAGTCGGCGTAGCTGCCGGAGGCGTGCGCGCGGTGCTCCGCCCAGCTGTCGTATGCCGCGGGGGCGCCCCGCTGCGGGTAGCCGCAGCCCCGCGGCGCCTGCGGATAGCCGCTGCCCCACGGGGCAGGAGGGCCGCTGCCCCGCGGCTGCGGATAGCCGCTGCCCCGCGGCTGCGGATAGCCGCTGCCCCACGGGGCAGGAGAGCCGCTGCCCCGCGGCTGCGGATAGCCGCTGCCCCGCGGCTGCGGATAGCCGCTGCCCCACGGGGCAGGAGAGTCGCTGCCCCACGGGGCAGGAGAGTCGCTGCCCCACGGGGCAGGAGAGTCGCTGCCGCGCGCCGCGGCAGCATCATCGCGCGCAGGCTCCGGCGCGCCCGCGACGATGACGCTGCCGGTCTTCACCTCGATATTGTCGCTGGTGTGCGTGATGCAGTACCAGATGCACATGTGGCACAGCGCGTTGGTCGTCGACGTGAACGCAATAAAGTACTGGTCCGTGACGGCCGCGTAGGTGTACCACAGCAGCGACTGCAGGATGAGCAGCGGGAAGAGGGTCTCGTTGACCACCTTCTGCGCGCCGCCCTTGCCGCGAAACCGCTTGTACGAGCGGTACAGCTGCAGCGGGAATATCGCAATGGACAGCACGAGGATGCACACCTGCGCCACGCTTGCGATCATCGGGGCAGGCGGGGCGAGCGGGCGCGCGCCGCGTATATATACCGGCGCCGGTGGCGCCCTGCCGCGCGCCTGCGTGCACGCAGGCCTGCGTATTCCGGCGGCCGTGGCGCGTGCGTGGAATGCGATGCATGTGCGACGTAGGTTGGTGTAATTTATCCATGTTTATTCAATGTCTCGCCCGCACTAGAACCGCGCAAACACGTCGCGCAGCGCGGGGGCGCTGCTGGTAAAGTACACGCGCTTGAGGAAATGGAGGTGGTCGAAGGGACACGCCTCGTAGGCCATGCGCAGCTCGCCCGTGTTGTCGTCCTCGCTCTCGCCGGGCACGCCCACGTCGATGGCCTGCGGGCTCCCCGCGCTGAGCGCGTGGCGCGGGTACTCCACGCGGTGGCTGTCGAAGAGCACCTGCGTCTGGTCGAACGCGTCGGCGACGATGCGCACCGCGAAGACGCCGCCGACGCGCAGCGGGCGCGACACGTGGCGCGACGTGCCCGACTCGAACACGACGGGGGCGGCGGGCGTGATCTGCGCGCGCGGCTGCAGGTCCAGCACCATGACCGACACGGGCCAGTCGTGCGCGCCGACATTTCTGCGCGAGCCGTCGGCCTGCAGCACGCCCGCGCGGTAGATCGAGAAGATCGCGCGCACCGACATGAGCTCCAGGATCTCGCTGACGAGCAGCGTGCGCGCCGCGGGCGCAGAGCCCTGGATCTCGCGCGCGGCGGCCTCGTTCTCGGCCAGCTGCGCGAGCAGGGCGCGCCGCCGCGCCTCGGTGCACAGCAGGCACAGGAGCTCCCAGAGCTCCGGCGCGAGGCCGGGGGTGGCGGCGCGCGTGAGGTGCACGCGCTCGTTGCTGCCCCCCCGGCACATGGGGCACCGGAACCCCCCCTCCATCACCGCGTACAGCAGCGGGAGCGCCGCGAAGACGTGCCCGCACGCCGCGATGCGCGCGGGCGGGAGGCACGCCGGCCAGTGCTTCTGGTGCGCAAGCAGCAGCGCGCGCGCGCGCACGCAGCGCCAGGTCGCCGCGCTCTCGCACAGCAGCAGCATCTCCTGCAGAAACGCGTGCGTGTCGCACGCCGCCGCGTCGTGCAGCGTCAGCGGGCAGGTGTGCTGCTCCGTCCCGAGGTCGGGGTCCGTCTCGATCGCGTCGCCCTCCTCCAGGCCCGGCAGCACCAGCAGCATGGGGGCCGCCCGCATGCTGGCGCGCGCGCCCGACTGCATTTATAGTGCCGTGCGGGCGCTGCTCCGGATATCAGCGCGCATCCCCGCCCCCCGGCACCCCTGTCCCGGGATTCTGGGCACAGCGCGCGTTTTTCCGACGCGGGGGTGGAAGCGGGGGGGGGTGCGGGGCGCCTCACAGCAGCGACACGAGGACGCCGCCGCTGACGTCCTCACGCACATCGGCGGGCGACAGGCGGAAGAAGTCCGCGTTGTAACTGTCGCGCACGTGCGGGAGCTGCAGCGCGCGGGAGACCGGCAGCGCGAGCGTCTCTGCAGAGAGCGCGCCGAACTCCCACCCGCGCGCCGCGGTGTGCCGCAGGTACGTGTACGCGGTCGCCGCGGGGAGGCCCTGCGCCTGCGAAAACACGGCGAGCGCGAGCGCGAGCGGCGAGGCGAGCGGCGTGCGGACGTCGCGGTACACGGTCGCGTTGCTGCGGTCGAAGAAAAGCTCGACGCACAGCACGGCGTGGTCCCCGGCGACGCCGGTGCACGGCTCCACGGCGTGCTGCACGCCGTGGCGGTCCGCGACGAAGCACCGCCGGTAGTAGCGGCTCACGGCATGCCCCTGCCCCTCCGCACCCCCCGCGTCCCAGAAGCCGTCCTCGCGCGCGCCGGGGGGGGCCCCGGCGATGGCCGCGCCCATGCGCGCCTCGAGCTCGGCGATGCAGTGCGCGGCGGCGAGGGTTTCCTGCACGTCGTCCGGCGACGCCCTGGTGAGCACGTGTGTCGGGTACATTTGGTCAAGCGTCCGGACCGGCGCGTTCGCCACCAAGGCGGGCAGCAGCGGCTGCTCGCCGGTGTCCTGCACCGACTCCCAGCGCCGGTGGTGGCTGTCGCGCGGGACGCACATGGCGCTGCGGCGTTTGTGCCAGCGCGATACTGTGGTGCTTTTATTTTTATTACAAGCGAAATATCTCGCAACGCGCGCTGTCACACGGCTTTCTGCGCGCCCTCTGCCTTGCGGCGGTCGCGGCACGCGTCGTTCTTGCCCTTTTTCTTGGCCGCGAGAGTGGGGTTTGCGTCGGCCTTGCGCTGTTGCTTGAGCTTTTTGAGCTCGCCGGCAGAGAGCTTGTCGGGCACCTTGTCCGGCTTCCCCGCGGCATTGTTGTGGTTTTTGCCGGCCATGCTTCTCACGGGCAGCAGTGCCCGCCCCCGGGTCCGGGGCGTATATACCGCCAGCGCCGCGCTCCCGCCAATACCACCGCGAATACCACCGCGAATACCACCGCGAATACCACCGCGGATACCACCGCCAATACCACCGCCAATACCACCGCCAATACCACCGCGAATACCACCGCGAATACCACCGCGAATACCACCGCGAATACCACCGCGAATACCACCGCGAATACCACCGCCAATACCACCGCGCACGCGCCTCTCGACGGGGCATCGCGCAAATTCAGTGGTAGCACTGCGGGATTCGCCGAATCGGAGCGGCGCTGTTGTACACCCGGCTATGGCACGCCCCCCCGGCCGTCGTGGGCGGGCCCGCCGCACGCGCATGCGCTTCGCCCGCTTTTCTAGAGTGGTATAGGGCTGCGTGATGCGGGGGCGGAGGATGCACTGCTGTGTGGTGCGGGGGGGCGGGGTGCGGGGCTGCGGGGTGCGGGGGGGGGCGGTGCGTCACAGAGGCAGGGCGGTGCGTCACAGGGGCGGGGCGGTGCGTCACAGGGGCGGGGCGGTGCGTCACAGCGGCAGGGCGGTGCGTCACAGCGGCAGGGCGGTGCGTCACAGCGGCAGGGCGGTGCGTCACAGAGGCAGGGTGATGCATCACAGAGGCAGGGCGGTGTGTCACAGAGGCAGGGTGGTCCGTCACAGAGGCAGTGCGGTGCGTCACAGCAGCAGGGCGGTGCGTCACAGCGGCAGGGTGATGCATCACAGAGGCAGGGTGGTGCGGGGGCGTGGGGTGTGATTCTGAATGGCGCGGGGCGGTGGAATGCGGGGCTGGGTGGTGCGGGGGCGTGGGGTGCGATTCTGAATGGCGCGGGGCGGTGGAATGCGGGGCTGGGTGGCGCGCGGGACGGTGTGTCCGAGGCGAGTAATCCGGCTGAGGAGCGTGCTGCACGCGCGGCACGGCGTGCTGTGCTGTGTGCGGGGCGCGGGGCATGTCATGCTGGTCAGGGGGCATCGCTGGGTGCGCGGGCATGGATTCGGAGTACAGCGGCGGTCTGTGGGTGGTGAACCTGGGGTTGCGCACCGCGCTTATATAGGGTGCGTGCGTGCGTGCGTGCGTGCGTGCGTGCGTGCGCATGCGCCCCCGTCAGGCGTCGGCGGCCGCGGCCGCTGGCGCGACGCTTGCCGCGGCGGCCGCGGTGGCGGGGCCCTGCACAAAGGCGTGCGCCGGCGCGCCGGGCGCGGCCGCGGCGTTGGCGAGCTCCTGCTTCCAGCGCGAGAAGTGCGTGTCCTGCGCGATCTCCTGCTGCGGGCCGTGCATGTCCGCCTGGATGTCGTCGTTCTGCGCGTCCATGTTGTCGAGCACGCTCTGGCCCTGCGCAATGTGCTGCGAGACCTGCTCGAAGGACTCCATGAGCTTCTCGCTGGCGTTTTCGAGCATGCCGTTCTCGTGCACCATCTTGTGCTGGTGCACGGTGTGCGTGAGCACCTTGCGCATCTTCTCGATCGTGGCCTGGTTCTCGAGGCCGGTGAGCGTGACGCGGATGATGCGCTCGGACTTGGCGAGCGCGGTCTTCTGCAGCTCCGTCTCCTTGATGCGCCGGTACATGATGTACAGGTCGTTCTCCGAGAGCGCGCCCTGCGCGTGGCTCTGCCTGGCGGCGTCGGTGAGCGTCTCGTGCGAGATGCTGTACTCCTCGATCTGCACCTGGATCTGGAAGAGGTTCTCGCCGAGCTTCGCCATGGTCTTGAGGCGGTGCAGGTCCTCGTGCGCGCCCGTCGCCGCGAAGGAGAAGAGCGAGCCACTGCGCTCCGTCTTGGCGGAGATGGCGTTGAAGCGCACCGTGTCGAGACAGTCGCTGAAGGACGCAAAGGCCCAGCGCAGCATCCGCGCGCGCGCGGCCGTGGCAGCGCCCCGCGCGCCCCCGCCTCTTATACGCGCGCGGGCGCCGCGCGCGCATTCCCCCGCCGCGCTTCCCCCCGCCGCGCCGGCTCAGCGCGCAAAGCCCGCGCAGTGCGCGTAGAAGAGGCCGAGGGTCGTGACGACGTGCGCGCAGCGCTCGCGGCGCGCCGGCAGGTACGAGAGCGCGAGCGGCGCGAGCGCCTGCGCGCCGCGGCGCTGCACGACGAGCACCAGCAGCATCGCCGCGTAGAAGACGCAGTACGCCGTGCGCGCGGCGCGCTGCGCGAGCGCCGCCGCGGCGAGGCCCCGCGCGGCGCACGCCGCGGCGTACGCGCACGCGAGCGCGGCCACGAGGGTCGCGTCGAAGTAGGTCGCGACGATGAGGGCCTCGCGCGCCGCGGCGGTCAGCTCCCACGCGCTCCAGGCCGCGGGCGGCGCGCGGTGCGCGCGGATAAAGTCGACGAGCGCGCACGGGATGGCGCACAGCGCGAGCAGCGCGCACGCGTTCATCGGCGAGCGCAGCCCGGGCTCCCACGGCCACGACGAGAGCAGCAGCGTCTCGAGCAGGCCCGCGAGCGCGGCGTCGCGCGGGCGCGCGTGCGGGCCCGGCATAACGGGCGCGCGCGCGCCCGCCCCGCTATATAGGGATGGCGCGCAAAAATAACAAAGCAGCGCAGGGAGCGCGCGCGCGCGCGCGTGCGCGGCGGCAAGGCATGCTGGTGGTCTATCTGGACATCGAGACCACCGGGCTCGAGAAGGAGGAGCACGACATCACGGTCATCGCGCTCATCGCGCAGGACACGAGCGGCGCGCTGCGCGACGTCGAGGAGATCCACAACGTGGTCCTCGACGCGCGCGCGGGCGCGGAGGCGCGCACGCGGGGCGCGGTGCGCGCGCTGCTGGACCGCTGCGACCGCATCGTCGCGTACAACGGCGTCTTCTTCGACGTCCCGTGGCTCGCGCACTGGGCGCACGGCGGCGCGGGCCCCGCGGCGGACGCGGCGAACGCGGCGTGGGGCGCGAAGACGCTCGACTTCTTCCTCGTCGCCGAGGGCCTGGTGTTTGCGCGCGTCGGGATGCAGAAGATGTGCGTCGACAACGGGATGCGCATCAGCAAGTCCGCGACGGGGAAGCAGGCCGTGCAGTGGGCGCGCGAGGAGCAGTGGGACAAGCTCGAGCGCTACTGCATGCAGGACGTGCGCGTGCTGCTCAGCCTCACGCAGTTTGCGCGCGCGAACCTCGTGCGCGTGTGCGGCTACCAGCGCAGCAGCGCCGCGTTCGGCGCGCAGCGCTTCTTCCGCCTCGAGGAGGACATGACGTGCACCGTCGTCGCCCCGCCGCCGCCGCCGCCGCCGCTCGACATCTCTGCGGTGTTTGCGAACTAGGCGCGGGCGCGGGGGCTTCGCCTGCGCAGGGCCCGGCGGCGCGCGCTGCGCAGGGCCCGGCGGCGCGCGCTGCGCAGGGCCCGGCGGCGCGTGCTGCGCAGGGCCCGGCGGCGCGTGCTGCGCAGGGCCCGGCGGCGCGTGCTTCTCGCGACGCGTTGCTGTCCTGTCCTGCGCACAAGATCCCGGGGTGCAGCGCGTGTGTTCGCGCGCAGTTCAGATCGTCGGGGGTCGCGCGGAACCCCGCCAGAATGCTCTCATGAACATACACGATGGAAAGTTCGTCGGACAGCAGGGGGTGCTTGGGCGTCGTGCTTGTCAGCAAACTGCTCGACGTCGTGCACGTACATGCTGCCCGATTCGGTAATTTCCAGCCACGGCATCGCCTCCCTTTCGGGGAAGGTCCCGCACAGTTTCGCCAGTATCGAGGCGTATTTCCGATCCACGTCCTCGGCGAATTGCACTCTCATTTCGTCTTCGTCTGCATTGTATTCGGTTCGATGTGTACTCCGCGACGCGGTGTTGCCTTCTCTTGCGAGCAAGATCCTGGGGTGCAGTGCGCGCATCTGCGCGGAGTGCAGCTCGTCGGGTGTCGCGCGGAACCCCATCAGAATATTCTCAAACACACACAGCGTGGCAAATTCTTCATGCAGCGAGGGATGCTCTGGCGTCCTGTTTGCCAGCAACCCGATTATCAATTCAAGCAGCTGCACCCCTCTACGCGCCAGAATTTCTTTGTCGTGTAGGACCAGCGCGCGCGCCGCGTCTTGGTTATTCCGCGAGAGGCTGGCAATAGATAGCAACACCGCAAACTCGACTTCGTGAAATTCGTGTCTATTATTGCCTTCATATATGAGAATAGTTGTCAATATATCCAGCATCCTGTGGATCTGACACGCGATCGTGTGCTGGACACGGGCCACCTCGGCGTCGCGCTCGGTGCTCAGGCGGTCGTCCAGCAGGCTGGGGTCCCTGCGCGCGTTCGACGGCTCCGTGAGATTCGCCAGGATGTGACAACATCGTTTGCAGGTGAACATGCTGTCGCGCATCTCGGCATACTGCCTTGCATTACTGTTTCGAATGCACAGTGGCGTATATTCGACAAACCCGTAGTACGAATTCTTAATAGTGTCGGTGACGCATTCGAGCACTCGCGGCGCCAGAAACGCATGGTCGAATTCCCTGAAGCGGCTAAAATTTTCCATCATATCCATAAGCCAGTAGGTTGCATGTTCATTGTGCGGGAAATTGCTGTAATGCATCACGAGTTCTATGGTCGCAGACACACATCCCGCCTCCACCAAGTCCCCGCGCGTGGGGTCCATTGTTGTCGCTCTCGTCAATAAATTTGTACATCTATTAATGTTTTTGACGTTTTTGCGTGAAAACTGCACAGGCAGTGTGAGACTTGTGCGCAGCCATTGTACGAGGTGGGGTGTCACGACCCGCTGTACCTCGACCGGCACTGCCTCACTGTAGTTCATTGCCAGGTTGTGCATGGCGCTATACACCCTGACGAACATGCGCGCATTTCCCGCATAGCGCTCGAGCAGGTCGCACAGCCAGAAGGACGCGCGCGTCTGCGCCGCCCTATCGTATGCGGGATCGCTTGAATACGAGCGCTTGAGTATCGAGCACCCGCATTCCTGGATTTCCTGCAACCCCGGGAACGTTTGCATGCAGTGCACCACGATGCCCAGCCAACCGTCGTCCCAGGTGGAACTGGCGGGATCGAGTATGCCCCCGCGCCACTCGTCGGCGTATTGCTGTAGCTCCCATTTTCCACAAGACGCAAATAAGCGCATGGCGCCCAGGTTCAAATTGCAGTTTAAGCGGAAATTCCGCATCACGCACATCAGGACGAGGCAGATGTCCTTCTTGAAATGTGCAAACTCCGCACCCCTGCCGGATTCGGCGAGCACCCTGCTGAGAACCATCACGGCCCGCTCCACCGTCGCCTCGTCCAGAACATGCATTTCCTCTTGCAAGACTCGGCACACAACCGCCGCGGCATCCCGCGTGTAACCGCGGAAATTCGCGCAAACTTGGCGGAGGGACGAGTTGTGGGTCGATTGCAAAAAACAGAGGGCCTGGTCGTACTGCGACCCCTCCGCCACGCGCGCCTGCATGCCTCCGCCGCACGCGCGCTCGCGCGCGTTTATATATACTGCGGCCGCGAACAAAGAGGCCGCGGCAGCGTCTCGCGCGCGATACACTCGTCCGAGCGTTTTGTTTGCATGCAGATTCAGTCGAGAGTACATTGAGATTCTTTTGATATTCAATCAAACGTCGCGACTATCTGCGCATGCTCGGCGTGCCGCGGCCTCGGCGGCGCGTCCTGGAGCGCGGGGTCGGCGCGCGGCGCGTCCTGGAGCGCGGGCGCCTCCGCGGCGCTGTCCTCGGGGGCAAACGCGTACAGCGCGTACGGGGCAGCCGTGTGCAGCAGCGCTATCCCCCCCTTTTCGTGCGGCAGCGGCATATCGCGCACGAGCGCGTGCGAGCTCGGGCAGCCCGCCCACTGCACCAGCAGCGCGGCGTGTCCGATGCGGACCCGCTCGAGCTCCGCGGCCATGCTCTGCACCCACGCGTAGCGCTCGCGCACCGGCGCGCGCGGCGCGTCCCTGGCGGTGAGCGCGAGGCCGTCGTAGACCATGATGTTGAGCTGCGCGGCGCCCGCCGCGCCGGCGTCGCAGGTGAGGTGCCCAAAGACCACGCCCGGCGTCGCGGCCGCCACCGCAATCACGTCGCTGCTGCGGAAGAACTCGACCGTCGGGACGCGTCCGTGCATCACGACGCCGAGGAAGCACTCCGCGCCGACCGGGCTCGTGTAGATGAACACGTCGAGGCAGTACCGCGGGCGCCACGTGCACAGCACGTCGTCCCCCCCCGCGTGCGCCGCGGCCACCGCGGCGTCGATGTCGGCGTAGGCCGCGCTGGCGGGCGCGCTCGCCTGCAGGATGTGCTCGGCGGCCGCCGCGACCAGCCACGCGTTGCTGCGGTTGATGAGGTGGCGGCACGGCACGAGCCCCAGAAACTGCACCGCGGCCACCGACAGCGCGAGCCGCGCGGCGCTCGCGTCCTGCATGTCGCCTCGCCCCGCGCCCTCGCGCCGGGCGCGCCGAGTAGCCTGGTTTCTTATTTTTTCCGCGCGCGCGTTTGTGCGGCTGCGCGCGCGCGCGCGTATATATACGCGAAAAGCGCGCGCGGCGGCGCTTCAGGGTGGTGGGGGGGAGGGCGCCATGCACGCCGACACGCGCGCGGAGGCGGACGAGCCCATGGGCGTGCACTTCTGCAACATCCTGCACATCCTGCGCACGTACGACCGCTTCGAAAACACCTTCCGGCGCTGGTCCGTGTGCAGGCAGCGCGACCGCCAGCAGCTCGTGCTCACGCTCGCGGACGACGCCACGCTCTCGCACTCGGTGATCGCGGCGGTGTGCATGATGTACCCGCAGCGCATCGCCGGCCCGTTCCTGAGCAAGAACATCTTCACCGTCGAGCTGCTCGACGAGGCCGTGCACTTTGACGCGCACGCCGACGCCGCCGCCGGCGTCTCGCTCAAGCGCAAGCGCGAGCCTGTCGAGAGCGCGATCGACGCGATCGGCAGCGACCTCGCGCGCTGCATGCACGCCTCGAACAGCAGCGCCGTCTACGTCGCCAAGACCGTCACCGGCAGCGACGGCGGCGGCGAGTGGATGTCGTACGAGCTCTCCGCCTGCGACCGCGTCGACCTCTCGTTCATCCCCACCGTGTTCTCGGGCCCAGACTCCGAGCTCATCAAGGTGTGTCGGCCTCTCCGCACCCCCGCCCGCCCCCCCGCCCCGCCCGCCCTGAAATCCCGCAGCGCATACCCGCTGAAGCCTGGCGCAATCCTGACGAACCCCCCCCGTGCCCGCAGCACCTGTATGTGCAGATGGGCCTCGCGGTGACGATACAGTGCAAGCTGTACAAGCCGGGAGAGCGCCGCGTGCTCTCGGGCTGGGACGTTGTCCCCGTCTACCGGTCCTCCGGCGTGTTCACGGCGGTGCGCTCGTGGCGGAATTGACCGCGCGGAGAATGGCCGCGGGAAGCACCGCGAGTTGCCCGCGGCGGGGCTGTTGCAGGCATTGCCCGCGCGCACGGCCACAGATAGCACCGCGAGTAGCCCACGGCGGGGCTGTTGCAGGCATTGCCCGCGCGCGGGGCCGACAGGTAGCACGGCTACAGGTAGCACCCCGAGTTGCTCACGGTGGGACTGTTGTAGTAGGTCGGCATGACCGAGCTGGCGAGCACCGCGCTGAGCACAAAGGCGCTGGCGACGCACAAGTCGCGCAGGAGGCACGCCGAGTCCGCGAGGCGCAGCTGCAGCGCCCCCGCGCCGACCCAGCACAGCAGCACGACCCAGTTGTACACAAACGTGCCGCCGACCCACGCCTTGCTGGCGTGCCACGGGACGCCGTCCTTCTTGTACCGCGCGATGCCGTAGCTCGGGTTCAGGATGAACCACATGACGTCCTCGACCACAAACCACGCCACGGCGTACAGCGCGAACAGCAGGCACTGCAGCAGCAGCCCCGCGCTGCGCTCCACGCTGCGCAGCCCGCGCTGCAGCACCAGCAGCACGATGGCGTTCATGCTCACGTGGTACCACGTCCACCCGAGGAACGCGCACCCCGTGGGCAGGTCCACGGCCCACCCCCGCTTGCCCTCGATCTCGACCTCCATCCACGCCCACAGCGTCGCAAAGACCAGCACAAAGACAATGTCGCCCGCGGGCTGCGCCTCGGCGGCCTCGGCCGTGGGGGCCGCGTATCGAACGGCGGCGTACCAGCCCCGCTGGTACAGCCGCACCTCCGTCACAGCCGGCGGGGGGTGCGCGCCTGCCCACACGCGCAAGTCCATCGCAGCGGCCGGCGGCAGCGCGCCCCGCGCGTTTATATACACGCGCACGCGATGCGTGTACCGATCGCCCCCTGTTTTTCACGTTGCATTAAAACTCTACATGCATTCGGATCTCCTTGGTCTGCCGTGTGCTCTTTCGCGCTTGCTTCCCGCGGAGAGGGGCTGTTTTGATCGCATAGCCGTATAGACTCGCGGGGGGCCGACCTGCGCTCTACGAGGCATCCGAGCCCCGCGCACGCTGCGACGCCATGCGCACGAGACTGCACCGGGCAACATAGACAAGGGCGCGCGGACACAGAAACGGGCCGTTTATTTTGCAACTAAAAGCGCGTCGCGGCGCTCAGAACCCCGGCAGGGGGTCCTGGCGCACGCCCCGGTACTGCACAAAGTGCGGGAGCGCGCGCTTGCGCGAGCAGACGTGCGCGGCGTAGCCGAGGAGGACGCCTGTGAGGAAGAGGAAGCCGCACACCACGGCGATCCACACCTCGAGCGGCGTGCCCGAGGCGGCGGGGTCGGCGCCGGGGGCGCACACGTGCCCGCCGTCGCTCACGCAGCCGAGGCCCGCGTCGAGCGGCGGCGGCTCGCACACGGCCCCCGTCGCGCACACGCACGCGAACGCGGTGCCGGGCGACTTTGCGGCGGCGGGGCTGCAGCGCTGCCCGCGGTCGGCGGGGCCGCCCCCCGTCCCGATCCGCACGGGGACGCCCCCCGGCGCGGGCGTGCCGGGCGCGTCAGGCCCCGTGGGGGGCGGGGCGCGGTTTTGCGACGCGCGGAACGCCACGCGCACGGCCGGCGCCCCGGGCGCGGCGCCGGCGAGGGCCGTCAGCGGCGTGCTGCTGGCGAGACGGCCCACCGTGGCGTCGACGTCGAGCCGGACGCCCTCGAAGACAAGCACGGCAAGCACCGGCCCCGGGACGACACCCGGCGGGTCGCCTGGCTGGCGCATGCGGCCGGTGACGGTGATGAGCGCGGCGCCGCTGTCGACGCTGGCCTCAAACGCGTCGGCCACGGCGACGCCCAGGGCCGCGCTGTCGAGCAGCGTGCTTGCGGCGGCGGTGACGTTGACGGCAAACGCCAAGTCCATCGAGAAGACGAGCCCGGCGCCGGGGGGCGCGAAGGCATAGAGCTGCGGCAGCCTGTGCATCCCCGTGAGCGGCACCGCACATGCCACCGCGAGCGAGTCTCCGGCAAATACCACTCGCTCGCAGGCGCGCGCCCCTGCGAGCGACAGCAGCCGCCGCCGCCGCTGCAGGTCGTTGACAAACGCCACTTCGTCGACAAACATGTTCAGGACGGCGGCCTGCTCGGCCGACGCGACGGTCGCCCGGATCTCGAGGGCCAGGGCCCCCACGCTCACCGCGGCCACGCCCGCGCGCGCCAGCAGCGCCGCGAGCACGTCCTGCGCATAGTCCGCGGGGACGGCACCGAGCATGGCTGCCGTGAGCCGCCTGCGGTACGGCAGCGCGTACTCGGCGCTGCCGAGGCGCACGGCGGCCACGGGGACCTGCGCGGCGGCGGCGGCCGCCGCGAGCAGCGCCTGCCGCGCAGCGGCGGCGGATGCAAACGTGCGCAGCGCGATCGCGGGGAACACCAGCGCGAACTCGACGCGCGGGGCGCAGTCCGTGCACGCGGTGCACACTGTCCACGGCTCGAGCAGCGCGCCGGGCCCCGCGGGGTCGAAGCCCGGGTCGCACTCGCACGCCGCGCGCGCGCTGCTGCCCGCGGGCGACCACGCGTTGGCGGGACACGATGCCGGCGGCGCGCGCACTGCACAGTACGTGCCGCGCACGCAGAGCGCGCACGGCGGGCCGCCTGCGGCCGAGTGCGTGCCCGCGGGGCACGCGCAGAGCGCGCCGCTGGCCAGGTCGATGAGCGGGTTGGCAGCTTGCACCGCGGCGAGGCCCGCGGCCTCCGTGCCCGGACAGGGCAGCCGCGCGTCGCCCCCCGGGCAGAAAAAGCCCGCGCCGCACGGCACGCAGCCGCCGCCCGGCGCAGGGCGCGCTCCGGGCAGGCAGCGGCAGCGCCCGCCGGTGCGCACGGTGCCCGCCGGACACGACGGCAGCACGCTGCCGTGCGCGGTGACGCTCGGGGCCGCGCCGCCCACGCCCGAGATCCGCGCGGCCGCGAGCTGGAAGCTCACGTCGGCCAGCATCGCGCCCTGCAGGTCTTCCCGCGGTGCGGCGGAGACGTCCTGCACGAGCAGCAGGTTGGCGCGCACGGCCTGCACGGAGTACCCGGGCGCCGGCGCCGCGCCCGCCGGCTGCAGCATCGCGAGCACGTCCTGCGGGCGCTGCATCGCGGGGCGCGGCACCGCGAGCACCACGCTCTGCTGCAGGCCCGCGGTCCCGGCGCGCCACACGCCCGGCGCGCCGTCGGTCCGCAGCGCCGCGAGCGCGAGCAGCCACGACTCCGCGTCCGCCGCGCCAAAGTCGCGCAGCTGCACGCGCACTGCAGGAGGCGCCCCCGAGAACGTGGCGTTGGCGGGGTCGAGGCCGCGCAGCAGCAGGAACGCGCGCGCCCCCGCGACGAAGTCGGCCTGCGCCAGGCCCGGTCGCAGCGCGCCGGAGACCGCTGCCTCGCGCGACAGCAGCGCCAGCTCCGCGCCGGGCGACGCGGCCCCGTAGCGCGCCTGCGTCCCGGCGAGGTCAAAGGCAAACGCCGCACCGGGCGCGCTGCCGAGGGTCTCCTCGACGCGCGCCTCGTAGGTGAAGGCCGGGTCGCCGAGCTGCACCGCGCCGCCTGCCGCGAAGACGGTGGCGGCCGCGGCGCGCACGGCTTCGCCCCGCCGCGCCGCGGCGGCGGCGGTCTCCTCCTTCGCGAGCCCCGCGAGCGCGTCCGGGCCAAACTCGACGCCGAACGCGAGCTCGCGCTGCTGCACGTCGAGGCGCGTCTCGCTCGGCGAGAGCGGTGCCGACGCCAGGCGGCACGTGAAGCCCGCGGCAAAGCTCGCCATGACGGGCACGTACCCGCTCACGCAGAAGCAGCCCTGCGCGTCCGCGGTGCCCGTCTGCGAGGTCGTCAGCGCCTGGCAGCGCGCGCTGTGCGCGCCGCCGGTGCAGAAGAAGCCGGGCGCGCAGGGCGCGCACAGCCCGCCGGCCTCGACCGAGCCGGCCGCGCACGGCTCGCACCCGCCCACCGCGCCCGCCGCGGGCGAGCGCGGGACGCGTCCGGGGTTGCACACGCACACGTGCCCTGCGGCCGAGCGCGCGGCGCCGGCCTGGCACGTGGGGAGCGCGACGGCCGCGGCGCTCATGGCGCCGTAGCCGTAGTCGGCGCCCAGCAGCGTCGCGAGGCCCGCGTCGCGCGCGCTCGCGGGCTGCACCTTCGTGACGTCGGTCACGCCCCAGCACTCAAAGTGCAAGAGCGCCGCGCGCAGCGTCGCGCGCAGCGGCAGCCACTCGACGTCGGGGATCTCGTCGCGCGAGTGCAGCGCGCTGGCGCCCACGCGCAGCACGGACTCGTGCGTGAGCGCCGAGGCCGAGAGCGTGTCCGCCGCGCGCAGGCCGCCCTGCAGCGCGGCGAGCATCGCGGCCGCGGCGCGCGCGCAGGCGTGCTCGCGCGCGGGCGCCGCGGCGCTGGTGTCGGCGCGCGCGAGGATGTCGTGCGTGTTGCGTGCTGTGTCGTGCACGTACACCGTTGCGTTCGGGCAGGCCGCGAGCGCCGCGGCCACGCCGTGCTGGATCTGCGCGGCGGTCTGCCAGCTGCGAGCGAGGCGCGCGCGCCACTGCACGCCGCGGCGCGTGGTGTTGCCGGCGGGGGCGCGCGGAGCCGCGAGCAGCGCGGCGAGGTCCGCGGGGTCGCCGAGGTCGTACGCCGCGTGCAGCTCGTACTCGTACGGCGTGTCGGCGCGGGCGGCCACCTCGCGCGCCCCGGTGAGCGCAGCGAGCCGCCCGCGCACCGAGGTCATCAGCGCGCCGCTCGCCGCCGCCGCCGTCGCCAGCACTTGCGTGGCGGCCACGCGGAGCACGATGCGCGCGCGCACCACCGTCGCCTGGCACGCGGCGAGCGCGCCGGCCGAGCACGTGCGGCACCCGCCCAGCGCGACCGGCACGGAGTTCCACGGGCAGTGGCACTCGTCCGCGCGCCGCGCGCCCGCGACAGCGAACCTGCCGAGCGCGCACGGCTGCCGCGCGCCGAGCCCGGGGCAGAAGAAGTTGCTCGGACACACCAGACACACCCCGAGCGCGATGTACGACCCCTCCGGGCACATTTCGCACGGGCCCGCGGCGGGCCCCGCGAAGCCTGCGGGCGCGGAGCACGCGCACGCGCCGTCTGCGCCGAGCTGCGCGTGCAGCGGACAGAGCCGCTGCGGCGCGGCGGTGAAGCCCTCGGGCGGCGGGAGCGGCGCCGCGCCGCGCCCTGCCACCCATGGCGCGATGGCGGCCGCCAGCGCGCCGGCGGGCGTGGCTTGCGCGAGGGCGCTGTCGCTTGTGAAGCGCACGGTGGTGGCTTCGACGGCGGTGGTGGCTTCGACGGCGGTGGTGGCTCCGACGGCGTCTGCGCGCATGAGGATGTCGCGCGCGAAGCCGCGGATGCTCTGCGGCGTCCAGAAGGCCACCGTGGGCGCGCGCACGAGCACGCGCGCCTCTTCCGAGCACGCGCGGCCCGCCTCGATGGCCTCGGCCGGCACGGGGGGCGCGCGGGACTGCAGGAACGCCGCGACCTGCGCCCACACGCGCTGCGCGGCGGCGGCCTTGGCGTCTGGGTCGAGGCCCAGCACGGAGAGCACAACGCCCACCTGCTTGGTGGCGGGGTCGCCGGCGGCGGGGACGGTCACGCTGGCGGTCGCGTCGGCGCCCAGCAGCGCCTGCAGCGCGCGCGCCCCCGCGTCGGCGGTGTCCTGGAAGTAGGGCAGGGACGCCGAGCACGACACCCGGTGCGTCAGAACCTCGAGGGTGCGCATGCTGTGCGGGACCTGCAGGGCGTCGCACATGTCGGCGTTGAGCTGCTCCGGGAGCGCCGTCGCCGCGTCGCTGGCGGCGGACTGGAAGCCGGCCAGCGGCGCGGCGAGGCGCACGAGGAACTGCAGCTCCGCGGCAAGGCTGGCCGGTCCGAGCACCGCGCGCGCCGCGGCCTCGCCCTGCGCGACCCACGCCTCCTGCTGCGCCGGGCTGAGCGCGTCGAGGCCTGCGCCGCCGGCAAAGACCGCGCGCTGCGCGCGCGGGGCCGAGGCCCCGGCGAAGCACGCGGCGGCGGCGCGCGCGCCGGCCCACGCCGACGGGCGGTGCGCCGGGCACGCCTGCGGGGGGAGCGTGCCTCCGGCGCAGAAGAAGCCAAACGCGCACGGGGGGCACGCGCCCGCCGCCGCGGCAAACGTGCCGGGCGCGCACGGCGCGCACGGCGCGGCCGGCTCCGGGCGGGCAAACCCGGCCACGCACGCGCACGCGCCCTGCGCGTTGAAGGCCGAGTCCGCGGGGCACGGGGCGGCGGGCGCGCTGGCAAAGGCGCGGCGGGTCACCACGAGCGCCGGGCGCGGCGCCGGCAAGAGGTTGGCGAGCGCGGCGAGCGCGGCGGGCGAGCCGAGCCAGGTGGCGTCGCCGTCCTGGCGGGCGAGGCGGCACTGCAGCAGCGGCACGTCGCCGGCAAAGCTCTGCGCGCTGGCGGACGCCCGCTTGAGCGCGAGCACGACCGCGGCGACGACGTCTGCGTCGGCGCGCGCGTTGTCCGCGGTCACGGCGAGGCGCGCCTCGACGAGCTCGGTGATGCGCAGGTCGGCGCGCAGCAGCGGCGCGGCGGCGGGGCACGCGCTGAGCACGTCCCAGGCCTGCGCGATGAGCTGCAGCTTGCCCGCGTCGGGGGTGCCCGACACGTTGACCCGCACGGTGATGTCCTTGGTGGCGTCGTCGCCGGCGACGAGCACGGCGGCGCCCCAGCGCGCGTCGAGCGCCAGGCGCACGCGCGCGGCGAGCTCCGGCGCGGTCAGCGTCGGGCTCACGAGGCGCGCGGCAAACTGCAGCGAGTGCGCGGCAATCGCCAGCGCGGAGGTCTGCTGCGGCAGCAAAAGCGCGCTGCGCACGCTGCGCGCGGCGCTCTCGGGCGGCGGCGCGAGCGCGCCAAACACCAGGCTGTACAGGTCCTGCATGCGGCGGATGTCCGCGCGCACGTGCACGACGTACTCGACGGAGCGCAGCGCGCCGCCGTGCGCCAGCGCCAGGAGCCACGCCGCGCGCTGCGCGGGCGGCAGCGCGGACAGCGCGCGCGCGTCGCGCACCTGCACGGTGAGCTCCTGCGAGACCGCGTGCGGGGGGCAGAAGGCCGCCGCGCACAGCGCGCAGTACAGCACGCCGTCGCCTCCCTCCGCCTCGCGCAGGCCGCTCTTGCAGAAGCACTCGGCGACGCCGCGCGCGCCGGGCGCGGACGCGCTGTCGAACTTCTGCTCGTGGCAGAGCCCGACGCCCGCGCGGTCGCCGCCGGGGCAGAAGCTCCCCGCGGGGCACACGAAGCACTGCGCGCGCTGGTCGGCGGCGAGGTCGGAGAAGGTGCCCGCGGCGCACCGCGCGCACGCGCCGCCGCTGGCCGCCGCGCCCGCGAACCCGCTCGCGCACGTGCACGCGAACCCCCCCGCGGGCGACGCGGTGCGCGTGGCCGAGGCGCCGCACGCCGGCGGCTCCGAGGCCACGGACTGGGGCGGCAGCAGCTCCGTGCTCACGTGCAGGTCCGTGTGGATCTGCGCGAGCCGCTCGCCGACGAGCGCCGCGCTGGCGTTGGCCCCGACCGTGTAGCTGAAGGTGTAGCTCATGTCGCGCAGCTCGGCCTGCAGCGGCGCCCCCCCCGCGCCGCGAAAGACCGCCTGCACGGCGTCCTGCAGCGCGTTGCTGCTGGGGGCGAGCGGCGCGCGCGCGAGCGTGACCCGGACCGCGAGGGCCTCAAACGGCGCGGCGGCGGGCCACGCCGCGTTCGCGCCGAGCGCAACGCCCGGCAGCACGCCCACGATGGCGGCGCCGACGCGCTGGCGCCGCAGCGCGGGGCTGTCGGTGGCGGCGAGCTGGTCGAGCGCGAGCGACACGTTCATGCACGCGGCGAGCCGCGCGCAGTCGGCGGCGCACTGCCCCGGCGCGGCGTCGACCTGCACCGTCCAGCGCGGCGCGGGCTGCGCGGCGTCGAGGCGCTGCTGCAGCTGGTCGCGGAACGGCGCGCGCAGGTTGAGCGTCTGGCACACGAGGCCGCTCCAGCGCACCTCGAACGCGGTCACCTGCAGCGTCGGCGCGCTCGCCGCGCGCCCCAGCAGCGTGTTGAGCGCGGTCTGGTACGATACCCACAGCGCCGGGCCGGGGTCGAGCACGGCGTACGCCCCCGAGACGAGCGGCAGCTCGCGCCGCAGCGCGAGGCTGTAGACGAACGCGCTCGGGGCCACGCCCGCGCTGGCGAGCGCCTGCACGTACTGCGCGAGCTGCGCCGGCGCCAGCGTGTCGATGCCGAGGAGCGCCACCGTCTGCGTGACGGCAAAGCTCTTGCCGACGCAGACCGCGCCCGGCGCGCACGCCGCGCACTCGCCGCCGCCGGCGGGCTTGGCGTAGCCCTCGGCGCACACGCACTCCGCGGCGCTGCGTGCGCCGGCCTGCGCGATGCTGTTCGCGGGGCACAGCGCCGCGTGCACGCCGCCGGTGCAGAAGTAGTTCTCGCGGCACGCGACGCACGCGGCGCCGTCCGCGTCGATGGTGGTGCCCGCGGGACACAGCACGCACAGCGGGCCCGCCCCGGGCGGCCCCGTGACCTGGCCGGGCCCGCAGAGGCACAGCCACTCGCCGCGCGCGGCGCTGAAGCTGCGGAGCATGCCGGCGGGGCACGCCTCTGCGGCCACCGCGGTGTTGTTGGGCGCGCTCGCGACCGCAAAGGGCGTCGCGGCGACCAGCGCCTCGAGCGCGGTGCCGCCCGAGTACTCGACGTCAAAGGCCAGCGCCGAGGCCACCGGCAGCGCCGCGCCGTTGAACTGCAGCGCCGCCGTGATGGCCTCGCGCACCGCGTCGCGCGGCACGGCCATGCTCGCGCGCGCGTGCAGCACCTCGCGCGGCTCGGCCGGCGCGGACAGCGCCTGGCCCCCCTGCGTGGCGAGCACGCCCAGCGCGGCGGCGAGGTCCTGCTTGAGGTTGGCGAGCGTCGCGCTCGGCTGCGACCCCGCCGCGAGCGGGACGCGCAGCGACGCGCGCTTCTGCGCGGGGAAGAGCTGCGCGGCAAAGGCCGGGTCGGGGGCCACGACGCACTGCTCGGCGCCGCGCACGCGCTGCTCGAGGACCGCGCGGATCTGCGCGGAGCTCAGGGTCTTGAGCGGCAGCACCTGCTCCCAGTGCAGAAAGTGCGCGGGGAAGCTCAGCGTGCTGGCCGACGTCGGCACGATGCCGAGCGCGGTGTTGAGCGCGGTCTGCATGCCCGCGCTCGCGGCGAAGAAGACGTGCGCGGTCGCGCCGGGGGTCGTGCTGCGGTTGGCCTCCCACGAGTACGCAAAGGTCACGACGGAGACGCCGGGGGTGCTGGCGAGCGCCTCCTGCAGCGCAGCGAGCTCGCCCGCGGAGGCCCCCGGCGCCGAGACGGTGCGCTGCGTGACGACGCGCGGCGCCTCGCACGAGGCCCCGCTGCCCGCCGCACACGGCACGCACCCTGCCGGCGAGGCCCGGAAGCCGTCGGTGCACACGCACGCGTCCGCGCGCTGCGACCCGGCGGGCGCGCTGGTCCGCAGCGGACACGCCTCGGCGAGGCCGCGGCCGCCGACGCAAAAGGTGTTGGCCGTGCAGAGCTGGCACGCGGCCCCCTGCTGCGAGGCGGACCCGGGGGCGCACGGCGTGCAGCCCTGCGCCCCGCTCGCGGCGAACCCGGCCTCGCACTCGCACGCAAAGTCCCGCGCGGGGTTCTTGACGGCGCGCGCCGGGCACACGACGACGGGCGCGAGCTGCGGGGGCTCCTCGACCGCGGAGAGCACGGTCCCTGCGGCCACGGCGATGAGCTCGAGCTGCGCCGGGGGCACCTCCGCGGCGAGCAGCAGCGCGACCTGCTCGACGGCGACGGTCGCGGGCGGCGCGGGGGCCGGGCGCTGCACCGCCCCGAGCACCAGCCCCGAGATTCGCGACGCCGCGACGGGGTCCTGCGGGAGCGTGACGGCCAGCGCCATGCTGTGCGTGGCCACGGGGCCCTCGACGAAGGCGCCCGCGCGCTGCGTCTGCAGCGCGAGCAGCACCGCGAGCTGCGCGTCGGCGCGCGTGCGGTCGGCGGTGTCGAGGACCAGCACGACGCGCCGCGCGCCGTTTTGGCGCGGGTCGGCGACGACGCGGACCTCCGGCGCGGGGTCCCCCCAGGCGAGCGCGAGCAGTTGCGCCTGCAGCGCCGACGGCGACGCGAGCGGGTCGAGCAGCACGCCCTCCCAGCGCACCTCGTCGCTCACCGCCGCGACGCCCTCGAAGCCCGTGGGGTACGCCTGCGCGGTGTTGACGGCGTCGCGCACGGCGGCCGTCTGCGCGAGCGCGCCGGGGAGCGCGAGCGGCTGCGCGGTGCGCACGGTGTACACAAAGCCCGCTGGCGTCGGGAGCTGCGCGGCCACCGCGAGGATGCTTGCGAGAGAGGCGTCGGGCGGGAGCACCACGCGCACCGCGCGCACCACCGCGCCGCTCTCGCACGACACGTCGGTGGCCAGGCACGCGACGCACGTCGCGCTGGACTCGCCCGCGCCGTAGTTGGTCTGCAGCGCGAGCCCGCTGGCGCACTGGCAGTCGTCGGCGCTCTGCCCCGCGCCCGCGGCGACGGTGCTGTTCGGCGGGCACGCGGCGCTGGGCACGGCGCCGCCGGCGCAGTAGCGCCCGAACGGGCACGGCACGCAGTGCTCGCGCGCGACGCCGCTGAAGGTGCCCGGCGCGCACGGCGCGCACGGGCCCTCGGGCGGCCCGGCGAACCCGGGCGCGCACGCGCACGCGCCCCCCGCGTTGTCCCACGCGGAGCTCGGCGGGCACACGACGGGCTGCTGGTCCGCCGAGGCCACGGCCTGCACCGCGAGCGCGCCCGCGGGGAACGCGCCGGCGAGCGCGCTGTTGTCGACCAGCGCGGCCTGCACCTCCGTCGCGAAGCCCGGGTTCTGGCTCGTCACGGCGACGACCATGTCGAACGCGCTCGGGGACCCGATGGCAATGTCAAAGGCGCGGATCGCTGCGTCGTTGGCGCCGCCGGCGCTCCCGCGCAGCAGGTCCTCGATGGCGGCGAGCACGACCGCGGGGTCCGTCATGTACAGCACGGCGGTCTGCAGGTTGCTCGCGACGTGCATGACCGCCGCAGACCACTGCGCAGCGGCCAGCAGGCGGCGCGCGGGCGCGGGCGCGGGCGCGGCGGCGCTGGGGTGCAGCAGGTACACCGCGAGGATGCGCGTGAAGCGGTCCGCGCCGGCGGGCGCCACGTCGCGGCAGAGCACGGTGGTCCGGAAGCGGTCGGTCTGCGAGGCGTCGGGCACGGCAGACGTGTCCGATGGCGCGCACGCCGCGCTCTCGGCTTGGAACGCGAGGACCAGGTCCGCTTTCACGCGTGCGGCGCCGTAGAAGGGCGGCGCGGCAAACGTCGCGACAAACGTGAGGTCCGTGCTGAGCACTTTGATGGTGAAGGGGTCCGCAGGCTGCGCGAGCCGCGCGGCGAGCGCGTTCTGGAAGCTGCTGTCGAGCGAGAGGAAGCCCAGCTGCGCGCGGGTCAGCGCGCCGCCGATCGCCACAGCCTGCGTCGCGGTGGACGTGAAGTGAAAGACCACCTCCGGGGCCTCCGCCGCGGGGTCCAGCGCGCGGATGCCCGCGACGAGGGCGCGCGCGCCCTGCTGGTAGTCGTGCGGCGGCGCGCCGCCGGCCGCCACGCGCGGGAACGAGACCTCCACGGCGACGGACGTGATCTGCTGCGGGCCGGTGCTCCCGCACGGCGCCGCGCTCGTGCACTCCGTGCACGGCCCCCCCGGCGGCCCCGCGAACCCGCCGGCGCAGGTGCAGTTCGCGCGCTGCGAGGCCCCCGGTGGCGACGTGCTGCCCGCGGGGCACAGCGCCGCGTGCGTGCTGTTGGCGCAGAAGTTGTTGACGGCGCACGCGGCGCACGCCATGCGGAACGCGCCGGCCTCCTGGCGGCCTGCGCCGCACGGCCGGCACGCGGCCCCGAAGGCGCCGAAGAAGCCCAGGTCGCACTGGCAGAACCCCGCGGAGTTGACGGTCTGGTGCGCAAACGGGCACGGCAGCTGCGCCTGGAAGCCCGCGAGGTCGTACGAGATGCGGTGCAGCGCGACCTGCCCGCCGCCGCCCGCCGCCGCCACCGCGGCCTGCAGCTCGCGCCGCGCCGCCGCCGCGGAGAGCGCGCCGATGTCGTGCGCGAGGAAGCTCGCCTCGACGCGCAGGATGCTGAAGGCGCGGCCCGCCGCGACCGGCAGCGAGTAGTTGCCGCCGCCGCCGCCCGTCGCGAGGATGTCGGCCGCCGGGACGCTGCGCGCGAGCGTCTGCACGCGCCGCTCGAGGCGCGTCGCCGCAACGCGCACGGTCGGCGGCCCCGCGAGCAGCACAAAGCCCGCGCGCGTCTGCGACTGCGGCACGCCGGCGAGCGCCCCGCAGCCCGCGACCTGCGCGTCGTATCCGGCAGGCCGCGCCGAGCTGTTGCCCGCGGGCGTTGCGCGCGCGGACAGCGCGCCCAGGCGCGCGCTGAACATGATGAGCACGTGGTGCCGGGTGTCGTTGCGCCCGTCGGCGTCGTAGGCGAGCACGTACGAGCACCCGTCGCGCTGGCACGGGAAGTCCGCGTCGGCCAGCGCGGACGCCGCCGCGGCAGACTGTGCGCACGGCTGCAGCGCCGAGAGCCGCAGCGGGAAGCTCGTCGCGCCCCACGCGTCGGCGGTTGCGGGGACCGCGGGCAGGAGCACGCCCGCCCCGCCCGGCCCGGCGCCCGCGTCGGCCACGTGTGCGGTCGGGCGCGGGACGCACTGCGTGACCGGCTCGCACTGCGCGGCGTCGACGCGGAGCGCCGCGATCCCCTCCGGCGGCACCAGCGCGGTGGCCCACACGTCGACGAGGTGCGCGCTGCCCGGATGCACCGCAAAGTCGAAGCGTAGGTGCAACGCGCCGGGCCCGCTGATCGCGCGGAACGCGCAGTCGCGCGCGATGCGCGCCGCGAGCGCCGCGACGGTGCCGTCGAGACACACGAGCAGCGCGCTGCGCATGTCGACCGTGAAGAGCACCGTCACCTCGTCGCGCAGGCGGGTGACCCCCGCGCCGGGGGCGTCGGCGCCCGCGTCCAGCAGCACCGCGGTGCTCTGTGTGTAGGTCATGTCGAAGCGCGGGGGGTCGACCTGCTCCGAGCGCGCGGCGGCGATCACGTTGCCAAAGAGCAGACCGGCGCGCCGCGCCAGGTCGGCGGAGCCCGCCCACGGCAGCACCACGCTGAGCTCGAGGTCGATCGGGATGCCGCTGCAGAACTCGGGGACGCGGCACGCGCGGCACTCCCAGGTGCTGCCCGTGGTGTAGGCGCGGTAGTGCTCCGCGTCGCACGTGCACCCCCCGGGGAGCGTCATCGCGCCGGGCAGCGAGCTCGAGAAGGCGTCGCACGGCGCGCGGTGCGCGCCGCCGTGGCAGTACTCCCCCGCCGGGCACGCGAGGCACGCGGGACTGCCGGCAGCCGGCGCGTACGAGCCCGGCGGACACACGACGCAGGGCCCCCCCGGCGGGCCCGTGGTGTTGGCGACGCACGCGCAGCCCTCCTGCGACATCGCGTACGTGGTGGCGGTGTTGGCCGGGCAGCGGCTCATGTGCGCGCCGCCAGGGCAGAAGTGGTCGCGCGGGCACTGCGTGCAGGCGCCCGAGCCGTCCGCGCCGTAGTTCCCCTGCAGGCACGTGCAGCTGCCGCGGCTGGTCGAGCGCGCGGGCGAGATGGTGCGCACGGGACACGCCTGCGGCGCGCCCGGGCCCGCGCAGAAGAACCTGCCCGGGCACGGCGCGCACGTTGCCGGCGCGCCGGCGACGGCGCTGCCCTCGCTGTACCCCGGGAGGCAGTCGCACGCGGTCGATCCCGGCGGCGCGGAGCGCAGGGCCGCGCAGCGCTGCACGCGCGCGCCTCCGAGGCAAAAGTGCGCGCGCGGGCACGGAGTGCACTCGCTGGCCGAGGCCAGCGCGCGCGCCAGCGAGAACGCGCCCGGCGCGCACGGCGCGCAGTTGCCGCGCGCGGTGTTGTTGGCGACGGACGCGGCGAGGTGGTGCCCCGGCGGGCACTCGAGGCAGGCCGCGCTGCTGGCGGCGCCCGCCGTCGGCGAGTACGTGCCTGCGCGGCAGCGCAGGCAGTCGCTCGCGCGCGACGCGGCGGTTGCGTTGAGGCGATAGGTCCCTGCGGCGCACAGCGTGCACGCCGTGGCGCCCTGCGCGGCGGCGAACGAGCCGGCGGCGCACGCGGCGCACGTGACGGCAGAGGCCGCGCCTGTCGCGGGCGAGAACTTGCCCGTCTCGCACAGCGTGCAGGCGAGCGGGCTGGAGCTGCCGGTGCTCGGCGAAAACGACCCCGCCGGGCACAGCGCGCACGCGCGCACGTCCGCGCCGCCGGCCGCGGTGTTGAAGGTGCCGGCCGGACACGACGCGCACGCGGGCAGGCCGTCCGCGCCGGGCGCGCCGTACTTCCCAGCGGCGCACAGCGAGCACGCGAGGGCCGAGGCCGCGCCGCGCAGCACACTCGAGCTCCCCGCCGCGCAGCGCACGCACGTGCTGTTGCGGGACGCGCCGACGCTGCCGCTAAAGGTCGCGGCGGGGCACTGCAGGCACGGCGAGCCCCCCGTCGAGCCCACGCCGCCGGTGAAGGCGTTGGCCGACGGCAGATAGGTGCCGGCCGTGCAGTTGATGCAGCCCGCCAGCGGGAGCCGCACGTTGGTATACGCCCCGGCGGCGCACCCGCTGCACGCGGACACCGCCACAGCGCCGCGCACCATGTTCACGGTGCCCTGCGGGCACGCGGCGCACGGGTCGTCCTGCAGGTTGTTCGGCACGGCGCCGGTCGCGTTGGAGTACTTGCCGACCGGGCAGAGCGTGCACGCGCCGCTCAGCGTCGTGCGTGCGCTCGTGCGCAGGGCGTCAAAGCTCCCCGCGGGGCACGCGGTGCACGCGGCGGCCGCGGGCCCGGGGCTGTACGTGCCTGCGGGACACGCGACGCACAGGGCGGTCGCCCCGGGCTCGCGGGAAAATGTGCCCGGCGCGCACGGCGCGCAGGCCGCGCCGCTGAGGGCGCCGGGGAGCGCAGAGCGGGTGCCCGCGGGGCACAGCGTGCACGCGGCGAGCCCGGCTCGGCCCGAGGCGTTGTTGAACCGCCCGGCGGGGCATGCGACGCACGCGACGTCGCCGCCCGCCAGCGACCCGTAGAAGCCCGCTGCGCACGCGGCGCAGTTGGAGGCCTGTGTTGCGATGGCGGCCGCCGAGAAGGAGCCCGCGGGGCACCGCGTGCAGTTCGATTGCGCGGTGGCCCCCTCTTGCGCGCCGAAGAGGCCTGCCCCGCACGCCTGGCACGTCAAAGGGCTCGCAGCGCCCACGGCGTCCGAGAAGGTCCCGCGCGGGCACAGCAGACACGCGCTTTGCGCCGCAAAGCCGCCCGCGGGGACCGCGGCCAGCGTGTAGGAGCCCGGCGCGCATCGCGCGCACGCCGATGCTGCAGCGGCGCCCGCCACGACGCCGTACGAGCCCGCGGGACACGCGGCGCATGCGCCCGCGTCGGGCGCGCCCTCGCGCGCGGAAAACGTGCCCACGGGGCAGGGGCTGCAGGTCGCGTTGGAGGCGCGCGGAGCGGGGCCCGAGAAGGTGCCTGGCTCACACGCGGCGCACGCCGAGGCGCTCGCGCGGAAGCTGCCGGGGCCGCAGGCCACACAGACCACACTCCCAGTTGCGGAAACGTGCCCCGGGTCGCACGGCAGGCAGCGCCCCGCGGAGGCGTTGGCAAAGAGCCCCGCAGCGCACGGCACACAGGCCCCCGCAGCGTCAGCGGCGCGGCCGGCGGGCACCACGCTCCCGGGGGGGCACGGCGTGCACAGGCCCGCCGCGGCGGGCGCAAACGACGCCGGCGGGCACTTGGCGCATGCGGCCTGGCGCGCGCGCGCGAAGAAGCCGCCCGCGCACGGCGCGCACGCCGCGTTGCCCGCGGCGGCCTTGGCGTGGCCGGCCGGGCACTCGCGGCACGCGCCCTGCGCGGGCGGCCACGCCGCCGGCGGGAACACGGGCACGGCGTAGCGCGCGTTGAAGGCGACGCCCGCCGACAGCGTCATGTCGATGTGCAGGAGCGGCGCGCCGCGCGGCACGAAGGCGAGGGCCACGGTCCCTGTGGCGGTGCTGAACTGCGCGTTCATGCAGGTGTAGGTGAGCTCTCGCGTGCAGAAGGGGTTGATGTCAAAGTCGTAGTCGTCGTACGCGAGGCCGCTGCTCGCGTCGACGAGGTTGGCTGCCGCGCGCGTCACATTCACCGCGCACGCGGCGGGCTCTCGCGCGTCGAGGGCCCACTCGAGGTTGCGCGCGTCGTCGAACCTGGCGTGAAACGCCGGCGGCGGCGGCGGCGGCGGCGCGTCGTCCTCGAGCGGCTCGGAGCCCGGGATCGTAAACACCTGCACGCGCGTGACGGCGCCCGCGACGAGCTGCAGCGCGAGGCACGACGCGCCGCCCAGCGCGTACACTGGCGCGGACAGCACGCGCGTGGCCTTGGCGTCGCTGGCGATGCTCAGGCGCAGCCAGTCGTGCCCGGGCGGGAGCACGGCGCTGAGCGCGTCCCAGGCCGGCCAGCGCAGGTCATACTCTGTCCCCGCGAACACGCTCGCCGTCTGCATCTGCGCGGCCTGCGAGACGCTCAACGTCGAGGGCACCGCCTGCGGGTAGAAGGCAGCGGCGCACACGCACTGCGCCGACGGCGCGGGGGCGGCGACGGCGCCGCGCGCTGCCACGCACGCCGCGCACTCGGCAGACCCGACGGAGGCCTTGTAGCGGGCGGGGGCACACGGCACGCAGGCGCCGAAGCCCCCGGAGAGGCCAGGGCCGCACATCGCCCCGCAGGCCCCCGCGCTGCCGGCGCCCGCCCGCGAGTTGTGCAGCGGGGGGCACGCCTGGCACAGGGCGGGCGAGCCCGCCGCGAGCGCCGTCGAGAACGTGGCCGCGGGGCAGAGCGCGCACGACGACGCCCCCGCCAGAGCCTGGAAGGCGCCCGCCGGGCACGCGAGGCACGACCAGTTGCCGCCCGCGGCAAACACGGCGGCGGAGGCCCGGAAGCCCGGCACGCACGCGCACGCCGTGCGCGCCGCGGCGTCGCTGGCGTTGGCTGGGCACGCCGTGCACGCGTGCGAGCCCATGCCCGTCTTGTACGCGCCGTCCGGGCACATGGAGCAGTTCCCGGGCAGTCCCGTGCGCCCTCCGCCGCACACGCCAAAGCAGTCGGTGGCGGCCACGCTGCCCTCGGACGCGGCGGTGCCGGCGGGGCAGCTTTGGCACGTGCCCTGGTCCCCCGCGCCGGTCGCGCCGGAGAAGGTGTCCACCGCGCACTTGACGCAGCTGCTCGCGCTTGCGCTCCCCGCGGCCTCGAGGTAGTGCCCGGCCGGACACGGCGTGCACGCCAGCGCGCCGGCCGCGGCCGCGAAGTAGCCGCGCGCGCACGGCGCGCACGTGCTGTTGCCCGCGGCGCCGGCGGCCGCAGAGGCCGTGCCCGGCGGACACGCCACGCACGAGCCCGCGGGGCGTGCCTGCTCCTGCGCCGCGCTGCTGAGCGCCACAGAGTGCTTGCCAGCGGCGCACTGCGCGCACTGCGCGGTGGTGTTGGCGAGGCCCTCGGTGCCCGCGGGGCACGGCAGGCACACCCCGGGGCCGGTGCCCCCCGGCGCAGGCGACAGCGTGCCGGGCGGGCACTGCACGCACGCAGTGGCGCCGGCCTGTGCAAAGGCGCCCGCCGCGCACAGCTCGCACGCGAGCGCGCTGCCCGACGCGTTCACGCGCGAGGCCGTGCCCGCGGCACACAGCAGGCAGTCGCTGCGGTTCCCGCGCCCAGGCAGCAGGCCGTACGTCCCGGCGCGGCAGCCCTCGCAGTCTGCGCGCGCCACGGCGCCAGTGCGCGCAAGGAACGTGCCCGCGGGACACAGCTGGCACGCCCCGAGGTCGGGGGCGGCAGAGCGCGGAGAGTACGAGCCCGCGGGGCAGGCAGCACACGCCGCGGCCCCAGCGCCCGCGGGGCCCAGGCGGTAGGTGCCCGGGGGGCACGAGACGCACTGCGCGCGCGCCGAGGCGCCTGACGCATTGGAGTGCGTGCCGGGCGGGCACGCCTGGCAGACCTCGGGCCCGGCGGCCTGCGTGTCGTTGGAGTAGGTGCCGCGCGCGCACGGCACGCACACGTCGCCGCCCGGCGGGCCAATGTACGAGCCCGGCGCGCACGCGCCGCACGTCGCCTCGGAGGTCGCGCCGGCGCGCTGCGACTTCTTGCCGCGGCCGCACGCCACGCACGTGGCATTGGAGGCCGCGGCGGGGGCCGCGGAGTACGTCCCGACGGGGCACGGCGAGCACACGCCCGCGCTCGCGCTGCGGGCCTGCGCCGAGAACGTCCCCGGCGCGCACGCGCGGCAGTCCGCGGCGCTGCCCGCGCCGGTGGCGTTTTGGAAGGTGCCCGCGGGGCAGTCGCCGCACGTCGCCGCCGAGGTCGCGACCGCGGCCTCCGAGAAGGACCCCGCGGGGCAGCGCACGCACACCTGCAGGGTCTCGTTGCGGAAGAGGCCCGGCCCGCACGAGGCGCACTCCGCCCCGCTGCGCGCGCCCACGGCTTGCGTGAAGGTGCCCGCGGGGCAGCGCGTGCAGTTGGCGAGCGTCCACGCGCCCGCGGCGCCCGAAAACGTGTGCAGCGGGCACGCCACGCACGCCGCGGTGCGGTTCGCGGCGGGCAGCCGGAGGAAGGCCCCCGGCTCGCACTGCTCGCAGTTGTTCTCGCGCACCACGCCCTCCGCGAAGGAGTGCGTGCCGAGCGGGCACGGCGCGCAGGCGCTGCGGCTGGCGGCGCCGGGCGCGTTGTTGTACGTGTGCCAGCCGCAGTTGACGCACGCGCTGCGGTTCGCGTTGAGGTACTGCCCGGTCGGGCACGCGTCGCACGACGAGACGCCCTGCATCCCGCGCGCGGTCGTGAAGCGCCCGGGCCCGCACTCCTGGCACTGCGCGCTGCGGTTCGCGCCGAGCGCAGCGGACCACGTGTGCAGCGCACACAGCAGGCACGCGCCCGCGCGGTCGGCGCCGACGGTCGCGGAAAAGGTCCCGGAGCCGCACGGCACGCACGCGAGGCGCGAGGTCTGCCCTGGCGCGGCGGAGTGCGTGCCCGCCGGGCACAGCAGGCAGCTCGCGAGGCTCGCCGCCGCGGCCGCCTCGCCGTACGAGCCTGCGGGGCACGCCAGGCACGCCAGCGCCTGCGAGCTCGCGCCGCTTTGCGTCGAGTAGGTGCCGGCAAGGCACGGCTGGCAGGCCGAGTCCGCGGTGCTGCCGCGCACGGGGTTGAAGGTGCCCGCGGGGCACGCCGTGCAGTTTGCCGCGCCGGTCCCGGGCTTGTACGTGCCCGCGGGGCACGCCACGCAGTCGCTGTCGGCCGCGGGCGCCGCGGTCCCGTAGTGGCCCGCCGCGCACGCGCAGCGCGCGCGCGCGGCGCCCACGGACTGCGTGTTCTGCGGGCACGGCAGGCACGCGGGCTGGTTGGTCTGGTCCTGGTAGGTGCCGTGCGCGCACGCGCGGCAGCCGACGTGCCCGGCAACGCTGCGGATCGGGTGCCCGTACTGGCCGGCCTGGCACTCGTTCGAGCAGTTGCCCACGCCCCCGCTGCTGCCCGGGGCAGAGATGGTGCCGGGCGCGCACCGCGAGCAGTTGCCCTCGGCGACCAGCGCGCGCGCGTCGCTGTTCGTGTACGAGCCCGCGGGGCAGAGCTCGCACTCGCCGACCCCCGTCTCGTTCTTGAAGGTTCCGGCGGGGCACGCGCCGCAGGCCTGCGCGGCCGCGGGCGAGCCGTAGCCCTTGTTGCAGGCGCACGCGCTCGCGCTCGTGGCGGCCGCGGGCGAGGCTGCGAAGGCGGGGCACTGCGAGCAGTTGCTGTTCGCGACGGCGGCCTTGAAGAAGTTGCGCGCGCACGCGCCGCACGCCGCGGCGCGCGGCTCGAAGCCGGGCACGCAATGGCAGGCCGCAGCCGAGAGCGACGCGGTCGCGGCCGTCTCTGCCTGCGCGTGGCACGGCGTGCACGCGCCGTCGCCGTGCAAGGCCTTGTAGGAGTGGCGCGCGCACGCGCCGCACACGCGCTGCTCGCCGGTCGAGGCGTTGGCGTAGCCGGGGAGGCACCCGCACGCGCCGCGCGAGACGGCGCGCGGCAGCAGCGAGCGCGAGTGCACCGGGCACGGCGCGCACGCCGCGGGGCCCGCGCGGTCCTTGTACGAGCCAGCGGCGCACTCGGCGCACGCTTGGCCGTCGGGCCCCGAGAAGCCGGCGTTGCACGAGCAGTTGCGCGCGAGCGCGCTCGCGGGGGGCGAGTGCGAGTGGTTGTGGCACTGCGCGCACTGCGTCTGGTTGCGCGCGGCGCTAAAGGTTCCCGCGCGGCACGGCACGCACGGCTCGTGCGCGCCCGGTCCCACAAAGCCCGGCACGCACACGCACGCGGCAAGCGCCTCGGAGGCGGGCAGCGTGTCGGTGTTGTTGGGGCACGCGGTGCACGCGATGCTCCCGGTGCTTGCGGCAAACGTGGCGCGCGGGCACGCGCGGCATGGCTCCGCGGCGCTGGCGGCAAAGTGTCCGCGGTTGCACGCGCAGGCCGATGAGTTCTTGCTCGCCGGCGGCGAGAGGGAGGCGGCGCGGCACGGCTCGCACGCGGCACTCCCGTTCGCGGTCTTGAAAGTCCCCCGCGCGCACGGCGCGCACGGCCCGCCGTCGGCCCCGGTGTAGCCGGGGTCGCACACGCACTGCGCGAGCGCGCCGCTGCGCGGCAGCGACGAGGTGTTGCCCGGGCACTGCGCGCACGCGGCGCTGCCGCTGGGCGCAAACGTGTTGGCGGCGCAGCGCGCGCACGCCGCGGGGCTGCTCGCGTTGCCGAGCGGCGAGGCCGTCCCAGGCGGGCAGAGGTCGCACGCCGCGCTGCCGTTGGCGGTCTTGAAGCTCCCCTGCGCGCACGGCGCGCACGGCCCGCCGTCGGCCCCGGTGTAGCCGGGGTCGCACACGCACTGCGCGAGCGCGCCGC
>Ga0209390_10002347_pt1 | contig 33428 bp, 47 predicted proteins | sample BON01_FD_187212 | JGI IMG/M metagenome (GOLD analysis project Ga0209390, IMG submission 187212) | Freshwater microbial communities from Lake Bonney liftoff mats and glacier meltwater in Antarctica - BON-01 (SPAdes) (version 2) | ecosystem: Environmental > Aquatic > Freshwater > Ice > Glacier...
TTCTGGCGGGAGATGCCGTTCTCGCCGCCGGTGAGCAACCCTTGGCTGCTTGAAAACCATAATGATGGGGTTCAATTCGTCTGCTGCGAGCACGCCTCTGTAGCGATTGCAGGCGATGCGACATACACCCTTAAAACACGCGAAGGCCTAAAGGATTACATCTGGACGCGCGGCACCCACAACGTGGACAACGGTCTGGGCTACCTGCCCGCCCGCGAGTTTACGCGCACCTTCCGCAACGGCTTTAGCCTGTGCTGCATTCTTCAGCCTTATGTGGTGCGCGACGGCGGCGCAGAGTATCGCTTTGAGGTAATTACAGGTCCGTTTACCCTCGCCCGCGACTGCGTTGCCATGCACTTCTGCACGGGTTCTCGCTTCAAGCAAACCGATCTCGCAACGCCCGCCGGCGCTATCATCGACGTATCCGCAGACGACATAACAATTGTCGCTTACCTTAAAAACTAGGGATCGCTGATGGCCTACAATAAACCAAAGAAGGCACTCCGGCCCAAGAGCGCCGCGCGTAAACCCGCAAAGCCAGCCGCGCCCCGCGAGCTAAAAAGATGAGTTGACCGCCAGTCAATCAGCATAACTTTCGTCACTTGATACAGGACCGCACGCGATGGATTATCAGATTCTCTTTAACATTTCTTTCGCGTGTGCGGGTGGCTTGTGCGGCTGGGTGCTAAACAGCCTCACCAAAGCTATCGACCGGCTGGATGCGGACGCACGCGAACTGCCTAAAACCTACGTCACAAAGGACGACTGGCGCGAGGATGTTAAGTCTCTTAAAGACGACATGACCAAGGGTTTCGACAAGATGGACAAAACATTAGGCACGATCTTTAAAAAACTAGACAACAAAGCGGATCGCAGCCGCTAATCTGCGATCTGACTGCGACACTGCGGCCCTATTCAGTCGCAGATGCCGGAGCCTTTCGCTAAATAACGCCTAGGCATAGTTTATTGTGCCTAGCGCGCAAATCTGGTAAGTCATTTAGCATGGATAAATCAACACCCCGCTGGTTGCGCGTTGCCAAGAGCTTCGACGGACTAAAAGAGGTCAGAGGGCCGAAGCACAACACCGCCATTCTAGGGTGGCTAACCAAGCTACGCGCGTGGTGGCGCGATGACGAGACGCCTTGGTGCGGCGTGTTCGTGGCCCACTGCATGCAGGAGGCCAGTCTACCATTCCCCAAGCTATATATGCGTGCCAAAGCGTGGTCGGATTACGGCTCGCTTCTGCGCCCTGATCGGCTGGCCCCAGGCGCGATCCTTGTGTTCGAGCGTAGGGGTGGAGGCCACGTAGGTTTCTATGTCGGTGAGGATGCAGGGTTCTACTACGTGCTGGGTGGCAACCAGTCTAACGCAGTGAACGTAATGAAGTTGGGTAAGTCTAGGCTCACCGCATCTCGCTGGCCTAAGGGTGAGCCTGTTACTGGCGGGGCAGTATACATGACCCGTGGTATGGTATCAACTAACGAAGCATGAAGGGAAGACACATGGACAAGAGCCAGATTTTTGGAATCATCCGCACGATTGCTGCGGCGGGTTTTGGTTACATCGCAGGGCGCGGCCTGATCGACGGCGCGACGGCTGAAGCCCTCGCAGGCGCTGTTGCGACCATCAGCGTTGCCGTGTGGTCTGTGATGAGCAAGCGGCCAGCCGAAGACGGCCTGAACCGGATCAAGAAGTGATTAAGTTTCTGGCGGCACTGCTTGGTGTCGTCAGCAAGATGCTGGGAGCCTGGACAGAGCATCGCTCGAAACAGCAGGGCCGAAAGGATACCATCAAGGAGTTCAACGATGCCATCAATGAGCAAGTCGCGCTTGGCGAGGCTGTCCTTGCTGTGCCTGATGCTACCCGCGATGACCGGCTGCGCAGCCGCTTTGACCGCTCCCGCAAATAGTTACTGCTTGATCGCCAAGCCTATCACCTATGACGCGGCCCAAGACACGGCGGAGACTGTGGCGGAGGTAGAGGCGCACAACAGCGTTTTTGTCTGCGTTTGCGAGGCGGATTGTCCGATAGGTTTGCGATGAGTAGCGCGCTTGTGGTCGATGTGCGCCTCTTCGAGTATTGCTCGCCAAGCCAGCGCGAGATGCTGGTCTCGGCAGACAACCCTGCGCACTATGTGCCGGAGCAGCGCAGGGCGGCTTCGGCGTAGGTGGTGCGCGGCGGTCAGCCGCACACCCCTTTCGTCTCGATTTCGAAGCGCGCCAAAGTGACGAACACCTTCTGATAGATGCCATATTCGGCATTCAAGTTTTCGCGGGCGAGCGAATTAGCAGCCTTTTGCGCCTCGCCTAGCGTGGGAAACGGTCCATCAAGACTGCCTGTGCCTGACAACTCATAAATGACGTAGCGCGTCTCATCGGCCTTTTTTTGCTCTTCGGTCATGTCGTCGGTCCCTTCGTTATGCAGGCGGTGGTGGCGGTGGTGGCGTAGGCGGCGTCGGAAGCGTCACAGGCGGCTTTGTGAGCGGCGGTAGCAGCGGCTTCGGCGGCGTCAGCGGCGTCGAAAGCGTCACAGGCGGCTTTGTGAGCGGCGGTAGCAGCGGCTTCGGCTTCACCGGCTTCGCGGGCTTTGCGGGAGGTGGTGTGGGCGGCTTCGCGGTAGGCGGCCTCGAGGGCGTAATAGGCTACGTAAGCTGCGATGGCGGCGGCTTCGGCGTCGGCGGTCTTGTCTGTCATGTCGTTTGCTCCTGTTTGCTTACTGACCCAAAGCACTGCGCACTGCGTCGAGGCACGCCTCGTCGTCTTTGCGAGTGATGCGCTTGTGCATGGATGCCGGCAGGGATTTGCCAGACAGCCAGCAGATGTCGTCGATCTCGATCTGCTCGTCGAATATGCCAACGTCTGGCTCTGCCTCGTAAGCCGTCGCACATACCAGCACCGGCAGGCCACCAAAGATGCGGGCCTCGGTTTCGATCTCAATGCTCATTTTATATTCTCCCGTAGGCGGTCACGATTGACCTTGTGCAGTCGGTATGAGGCACAGCGCAGCGTCTTAGGCGGCGTCATAGGCATCGGTGGTGGTGTCATGCCCACGAGAAATCCTCACCGAACTGTGCCTTGTGGCGGGCGCAATACTCGACCAGAAACCATTCGGCGTCCGATGCCCGGTAGTCGTCATGGATGGCCTCGCGAATGTCGTTGTCCATGAGCATCGCGGCGGCTGCTAGGTTCGCTTCTGCGAGGGCGGCGTCGTAGGTGGCGCGGGCGGCATGGTAGGCGGCGTCGTGGGCGGCTGCGGCGCTGGCGGCGGCGGCATGGTAGGCGGCGGCTAGGGCTGCGAGGTAAGCGGCGGCGGCGGCGGCGCGCGCTTTGTAGAGGGCGTTGTAGCGGGCGTCGTCGGCGGTGATCTTGTCGGTCATTTTATATTCTCCTGTCGGCGGTCATGCTTGACCTAAAAAATCAAAAGGCGAAGGCGGGCTGCTCTGCGGCCAAGGTGAGCGCCTCTGCCACCGCTGCTGCATTTTCCTCAGCTTCGCGGGCGGCATCAACGACCGCGTAAGCTGCTTCGCAGATTTCCAGACCGGCATCGAATGCGTCCTCTGCGGCGATAAACCGGGCCACGTTAGCCTTGCTCTTGCTGCGCTTTACCGCGTTGCGAGCGTGGTTGAGTTCGCGGGCGATTGGTGTGAAGTCGTCCTGCGTCTGGTTGAGGGCGGCGTGTGCTTGTTCGAGGTTGGTCATTCCTATTCTCCCGTAGGCGGTCACGATTGACCTTGTGCAGTCGGTATGAGGCCCAATGGTCCGCCTGTCAACGCCTATTTTATATTAATTAAACGCTCGTCCGCTTGCGCCAAGAGCATCGCGGTCAGCTTGGCGACAGGGCCGCTGACTTCGCGCTCGCCGCTCTCGAATTGCCTAATGGCGCGGCTAGTCTTGAGCCCTAGCGCCTCAGCCATCGCGTTCTGCGATAGGCCAAGGTCGCGGCGCGCATCTTTGAATTGGGTTGGGGTCATGCCCACGAGAAATCCTCACCGAACTTAGCCTTGTGCCGCGCGCAGTATTCAGCCAAAAACCAAGCGGCGTCAGTGGCCCTCGCGTCCGAATGGATGGCCTCACGAATATCATCGTCCATAAAGATTGACGCTGCTTCCAGATTTTTGATGGATTGTGCTACGTAGATGTTATTTTGGTTTATCATATCAATATTCCCATTCTGCGCGGTCTGCCGAAACCCATTCGCCGCGACCATTGCGTGTCATCGCGCTAGCGCCTGCATTCGTGCGGCTGTAAGCATGTAATGTGGGCTTAACTACTTTGGTAGCTACAGGTGCGTTAAACGATGCTACCTGCTCGGCGGTGATTGTGGTTACGATAGCGCCTGATGAGCGGATAAGGTCTGTTCCGTTTTTTGCGAGATAAACAGTCGACGTAAATTTCGCGTCAGGGGTTGTGATAGTCCAGCCCATTGCGTCTTTGCGGATGGTGCCTGCTTCGGTAATAATTGTCATTTTACATTCTCCTGTCGGCGGCCTTGATTGGCCTTGTGCAATCCTTATGCGGCACGGCGTGCCGCCTGTCAACGCCTATTTTATATTAATTAAACGCTCGTCCTAGCCCCACTGGTCAGCCAGCGCGACCAGCAGTGCTACGGCTATTTCGGTTTTCGTCATGTCGTTTGCTCCTTGGCATCGCGGGCTGCGACGTAAGCGGCGCAAGCGGCTTCGGCTGCGTGGTGGGCGTCGTGGTAGGCTTCGCGGGTGGCGCGGTAAGTTTCGGCGTCGGCGGCTAGGGCTGCGAGGTAAGCGGCGGCGGCGAAAACGGCGGCTTTGTTGGCGTCGTCGGCTGCGTCGTAGGCAGCGCGGGCAGCGAGGGCTGCGGCGGCGGTCTGGTCGGTGATGTCGGTCATGTCGTTTGCTCCTGTGTGCGTTGCTGATGCAGATCATTTAGCAAAGCTAAAACATCATGTCCAGCCTTTTGCTAAACATTTTAGCTTTATTTTAGACGGCGGGCGCGCTATGGTGGCTGCATGACATTGCACGAGTATCTAAAGGCCGAACAAGCCCCGACACTTTCATCTCTTGCGGCGTCCCTAGGCGTCTCGGTCGGCAGGCTATCGCAGTTGCGCAGATCGACCAAGTGGCCTGCGCGCCTCGCCCTAAAGCTAGAGCAAGCTACCGGCGGTGCCATCAATGCGGCGGTCATCTCCGAAATCGTGGCAGAATGCAGGCACACAGCGTGAGGCTCTACGGCTCAAAGCGACCATCAAAGGCCGCGCGCACAGCCGCGCTCTATGCGATGCTAGTTATGACTAGGGACATTGACGCGAAAAGCCCCGAAAGCCTGGAGCGCAGCTATGGGCTAGGGCCAAAGACGACCGCTGAGATGCTCAAGGCAGAGCGGGATCGCAGGTCTTGATAAACTTCGGCCACCTGGAAAGCAGCCTTAACCCAGAACCACTGTTTTTTGTGCAGCAGCCAGACGGCGTCACCGGCTGGGCGGAAATTGACAGGCAGGCCGCTTTCCTGAAACACATAAGGTTGGCTAACCCTAGACTCCTGGTATTTGCGACCCCGAACGCAGGCAAGCGCAATCCCTTCCTCGCCCGCAAGGAGGGCATCATGGCGGGTGTGTTCGACATCTGCGTGATCGGCGTAGGCATGGTCGCTTACATCGAGTTTAAGGGCTACGCCAAGTCAGGCAACAAAGGCAAATTGTCGAACGCGCAGATCGAGTTTGGCAACCGCTGCGTTGCCTTGCAGATTCCCTGCGCGTGTTTTTACGACCCGCACGCGGCAGTAGATTGGCTCAAGTCTGTTGGGTTTGCTGCAAGGTCATCGACTCGACACTAGGCCGCTTTGATCGCAGCGACATCCCAAGCGTCGCCAGTGCGCGACCAGCGCAGGTCTTTGGCAAGATAGCCGTGATCGGCGTGGATCATGCCGTTTGCGTATTGCACGATCAGCCGCACCTGCCCGCTCGGAGGCATCGCCCATTGTGTCCGCTCAAAGCCTGGCGCTGGTATATGATGCGGGCCTGTCAGCATTGCGCGCCTATGTCCTGCGCATCGTCCGCTCGGCCATCAGATCGGCAATCGCGGCCTGTCGCAACGCTGGATGCGCACACCTTGTAAGTGATCGGGCTGGGCCGCTCCGGTAGCTCCAGCCGGTAACGCCTCCCGCTTATGGCGTTTCTGCTGCGCCCTATGACCTCTGCGATGGCCGAATTGGTAAGACCGGCACTCCACAACTCCTTTAGGCGCAAGTCCTCGTCATCGGTCCAAGGTTTTGTGCGGGGTAAGATCATGTTAGCCGCCAATATGTTGTTGCCTTGCCACGATACGGCTCAAGGTCCGCGTCTGGCATTAGCCGCTTAACCGCTTGCGCGTAGGCAACCGCGCCCTTCCTTTCCGTCAGCGTGAGCTTGCGCCCACATATCACGGCGCTCTTGCTTCCAGACATCGACACAAAACTTTCAAGCAGTTTGCGCCTAGTGTCTATCAGGCCGTCGATATGCTCATTGAGCCAATCCCAGGTTGCGACCATGCTGCGAGCCTCGTCGGTGTCGATTTCAGGCACGCGCGAACCCCGATAATGGTCGGCGTTGTCTGTAACCTCCGCAAGAAACTCGGCGTGAAATTGGCGCAGGGCAGACATATGCGGCCAATCGGGATCGCGCAGCACCTTTTCGATCCGCGTGTCGTGCGGTGCCCACTGGTAAAACCAGCAATGCGGGGCGTCGGTGCAGATCATCTGCATCTGCATTTGTGCAAGGTAGTGAGGCTGTTGCGCCGCGCTCTTAAAGATCGGGCGCTCCTGTTTGCGCAGGCCGAAAGGACATTTGACCTCCAACAATCCGCCGTCGCTAACGTATCCGTCAGGCGATGCGCCCGCCCAATCCTCAAACGGGACGAATGGCGCTGCCGTGACGGTCAACCCTGTCTCGATTTGGAACTCGACCACAGCGCCTGCCTCGTGATGCGACCCGTATCTGGTCGCTATGTTACCTTGGAACTCGGTCGGCTCACCGATAGCCGCGCGCACCATCGAACGCATTGCATCTGCGCGGGTCATATAAATCGCAATGCCGAGTATGGCACCGGCCAGGCTTGCGGTGACGCGGCCCTTGCGCGCCTCAAACCATTCTGGCGTCCCTTGGTCGATCATGAATCTCTCCGATAAGTAGGGTGGCAGACTGTCGCACTCGGTCTGCCAGCGAGTAACGCGGGTCTAGCCCGCTGCGTATAAGCTAGAAGGGGATTTCGTCCGACAGATCATCATGCCGAGCAATGCTGCTGGCAGGCTTACCGGCACCTGCTGGCACATCCAATTCCTGCCCTTTAGGCGAGATCGCCTTGACCCAGTTACCTACAGTGCCACCGATCTCCCAGACGCCCAGCTTAATCACAGCGACCTTGTGCTGCAAGGCAATGGCAAGCGCATCGTTGTCTGGCTTGCCGTTAATCTTGGCGAGCTTGCCGCCCGCGATAGCGTCGATCTTGGCAAGCATTGCCAGCGCCTTGTCACGCTTTGCACCGGCATCCTTGGCGTTGGGATCGGCGTCCGTGACCCAAAGTTTTTGAAAAACTACCCGCCGAGCAACAGAGTCCGGCTTTTCGATCCGCCATTGCAGGTTAATGTATTCCGGCTGTCCGTCCTCTTCGCGGCCAGTTTTCCATGCCGCGATTTCGATGAACGCCTGAACGCTGCTGTTTTCGGGCAGTGGCTCGCTGCTCCCGCCCGCGTCATAAGTGCCTTCGGCCTGCACGTTTACGGTTGCGGCAGTGCCTGCGGATGTTGTCCAAAAGCTCATTGTGCTGTTTCCTTTTCATTGGTTTCGGGTTTGGGGTTGGCTGGGATTGCGGACATCACGGCCAGCAGCGGATTAGTGCCAGGCGCAAAGTCTATCGGCTCGGTGATACCTAGACCGTTTTTCGTGACGCTGGCGGCAGTGGCGTGGCAAACGATCTCGCGGCTACCATCGGACACAACCTTTTTGCGCTCTCCCTCATCGCCTCGAAGTGCGCTTGTCAGGCGCACAAGCGCCACCAAGTCGACATCGTCGACATACGGCGCGATGCTCTTGGACATAAGGCGCAGCGAATACCGCTGGTAATCGTCGCAATCAGGCAGGCGCATAGTCTCAAGATCGGCATGGCCGATAAAGACAACCGCCATGCCCTTGCGAGTATTGAGCGCAGCAGCAGCCTTGCGAATGCGCGAATGCTGCGATGCCACGGCAGCAGGACCGTTGCCGTAACCGCCCAGCGCCTGATTGATGCCTTTAGACCGCTTATCGGTTTCGAGGATTTCACGAATGAAAAGCTCCTCCAGCTTGGTCACGCTGTCGATCACAAGCGTGTCATAGCTGTGATCCTCGTTAAGCAGAGCCATTAGCTGCTCCCACACGCCAGCCGCCTCAGTGATGACAGGAAAGGCGTCTGGCGCATCGAGGCTTTTCTCGATCCGGCTTAGTCCGTCTTCGGCGCGAAGGAAAACAGGGTTGGGAAATGACGCAGCTAGGCTGCTCTTGCCTGTCCCAGCGTCCCCTAAAATCGTGATGATCGGCGGACGCGGTTGCGGTTTGGAGATCGTGCGAAGCACACTCATTTTTTCACCTCATTGGGTTTGTGCCGGTAGGGGCGGCTAACTAACACCTACTGCTTTACATCTAGGTCATTAAACCTTAGTTGTAAAGCGGGATTGTAACAAGGATTAGCAAATGAGCAAAACCGAGGCACTTTCACTATTTGGCGGGAGGGTGCGGGCGCTGGCCCAAGCCCTTGGAATTACACAGCAAGCGGTAAGCCAGTGGGGCGAGATCATCCCGCCGCTGCGCTCGTTTCAGATCGCGGAAATCGTCGCTGCAAGGGCGCAATAAGCGCCAGCATGAAAAGGGGATAGTGAATGGAAATTAACTTTGACGCGGTGCGCAGGCAGCATCCAATTGCCGACATTATCGGGCAGGCCATTAAACTCACAAAACAGGGCCGCGAATATAAGGGATGCTGTCCGTTCCATACGGAAAAAACCCCTAGTTTTCACGTGGTCCCGGACAAAGATTTTGCTCATTGCTTCGGCTGCGGCTGGAATGGCGATGTCGTCGATTTCGTCGCGGCATATCAGGGCATCTCCTTGGGCGAGGCGGTCGATATGCTTACCGGCGGCGGCGAAGTGCGCGAAACCACCGCAGAGGAAAAGGCGCAGCGCGAGGCGATTCTTGCCCAGCGTGAACAGGCGCAGCGCGCTGACAGGGCCAAGGCGGTGGCCTGTGCCACTAAGGAATGGGGCACAGCCGAACATGCAGACGCGCATCATCCCTACCTAGTCCGCAAGCAGGTAGAGGCGCACACTTGCCGCCAGACAAGCGGCGGCGATCTGCTGCTGCCGATCTATGACGCGCAGGGCGACATCCAATCGGTGCAGACCATTGCCGATGACGGGTCGAAGAAGTTTTTTGCCGGAGCGCCGACAGGGCTGGGCCGCATGATGGTCGGCATTAACATGGGCCGCGTCATATTATGCGAGGGCTATGCTACAGGCGTGTCTATATTTGACGCAGTGCTAGATCAGGTGTGCGTGACGTATTCCTGCGAAAACATGGAAAAAGTCGCGCGCGAAAAGGCGGCTGATGGGCAGGTTATCATTCTTGCCGCTGATACCGGATTGTCGGCGGAGAAAATGGCTAGGCTGGCGCGCGAGCTTAACTGCCCGCTTGTTGTGCCGCGCGATGATCTACCGGACGACGGGACGGATTTTAACGACCAGGCGCAAGCGTTTGGCAGGGATTGTGTGGCGCAGACATTCCGCGCGGCGCTGAAATACTATTACGACTCCCGCGCAGCACCTGACGCGCCTAGTCCTGCTGATGTCGGGCCGGTTGACCTGTGGGCAAAGCCAGCAGTGCCGGAATTGCCGCGCGGGCTGTTGCCGCCCGTCATCGAGGAAATGGCTTTCGCGATTAGCCGCCAGATGGGGACAGACCCAGCCGGTCTGGCAATGGCTGCGCTTGCCGTATGCGGGGCCGCGATACCGGACAGCGTAAGGCTCCAACCCAAGCTGCACGAAAAAGAGTGGCAAGAAAGCGCGCGGCTCTGGGTGATGCTTGTTGGCGATCCGTCATCGAAGAAAAGCCCGATCTATAAATATGCGACAAAGCCTGTGAAGCAGATCGACAAGCAGTTGCGCGAGGAAAACAGCCGCGCACTGCTGGAATGGCAGAAGAAAAAGCAGGACGGCATAGATGAGCCTAAGCCACCTTGCCCGCGACTATACGTCAGCGATGCTACACAAGAGGCCGTGCAGCGCATTTGCGCAGATAGTCCCGAAGGGGTGATGTTGTTGCGCGATGAGCTTAAAGGGATGTTTGCGGGCATCGGCAAATATACGGCAGGCAAGGGCGGCGGCGACAGCTCGTTCTGGCTCGAAAGCTATAACGGCGGGGCTTACATGGGCGACCGCGTAGGCAGCGGGAACACAGCGGTCGAGAACCTTTCGCTGTCCATGCTTGGCTCGATCCAGCCGGAAGTCGTGCGCGGCATCTTTTCGGGCGCAGAAGACAACGGGCTGTTGCAGCGTTTCATCCCTATCATCTTGCGGGATAGCGGCGACGAGGAGGACGAGCCACTGCCGCCTGTATATGAGGCATACTGCCACACGGTCGAGGCGCTAAGGTCGATCAAGCCACCGTCCAGTTTCTTCGGCACGAAGCCTTTGCAATATTGCGAGGAGGGCTTGATCTTGCGCCGCGATCTGGTGCGTCGGCAACAGCAGGCATCCCGCACGATGGCCGGTTTCAACAATATGTTGTCGTCGCACATCCGCAAGCACGAGGGGCTGTTCGTGCGCCTGTGCGTCATCTGGCATTGCCTCGAAAACATGACGGCAAACGGATTGCCGGAAGTTGTGCCGATCAGGACAGTGCGGCGCGTCGAGCAATTCCTGTCTGGCTTTATCATGGGCCAATCGGTCGCGTTTTATACAGGCGTGCTGGGCATGACCGATAGGTTTGAATGCGTAACAGACGTTGCGGGCCATATTCTGGCGCAAAAGCTGGACCATGTAACGCTGCGCGATCTGTCGAAAAATGTCCGCAGCACCAAGGCGCTCGGTAAGGAAAGCAAGATCGCGGTGATGGAGCGGCTGGAAATGTCCGGCTGGGTTTATCGGGATGACAAGCGCAAGGATTCGGCGCGCTGGGTGGTCGAGCAAGGGGTGCATGAGATGTTCGCAAACAGGGCTGGAGAGGAGCGCGAGAGACGCCTCGAAATCCACAAAATCATGCGGGAGATGGGAGCGGGCTAGGCGCTCCGTTCATGTTCATCGGGTGGGGACATTAACAAGGCTGTCCCCAGTTGTCCCCACTCGAAAACGGCAAATATGGCCGAAATGGCCTCCGAGTGGGGACAACTGGGGATTGCGTAGGAGAAACATATTATTAATATATTTTTTATATATTCGCGGGTGGGTGTGAAAACGCAAACCCTACAATCCCCAGTCGTCCCCAGTCGGGTAATAAAATTACAAAGCGGCGGCGCTCATGAATTATTTTGCAGGCGTGTCGTTTTCCGGTTGACGGGCAGGATCAATGGCCCTAGCAAGGGTCATCGAAGCAACGGGGCGCTGCCCCACCACACAAGGGAAAATGAAAATGACCAAGACCTTCGACCTCACCGCCAACGAAACCACCGCTTCCATGATCCTCGTTAAGTCCTGCCTCTACAACATGGGCGGCAAGCGCCCCAGCGACCTCGACCACGATCCCCTCACATGGGTCGAGGCCAAAGACCTCATCCGCGCAGGCTACAGCAAGCCGGAAGCTGCCGGCACTTGGGGCGCTTTGGACGCCAAGGGCATGATCTTTGAGCATAACCCTAAAGATTGGGCCATGACCGAAGACGGCTACCGCTACCTCGACACCATCTGGGACAGCCACAATGGTTGACCTCACATGAGGGGGCTTCGGCCCCCTCACCGCCCTTACCTAAAAGGAGAACCAGCATGACCCCTGAAACATTCAAAGCAATCCGCAAGCGCGCTGGGCTAACACAGGACCGGCTCGCACGCCTGTTGCGCATCTCAGACAGCCGCACCGTCCGCAGGTGGGAAAATGGATCCCGATCCGTCAGCGGGCCGGTGTCGTTCCTCATGGAACTGCTCGATGCAGGCACCATCGGCGCTGCGTCCGTCACGCAGGAGATGGCATGATCGACGATAGGCAAGTGGGCGGCGTCTCCGAGCGCGTTGTGACGATTGGCCGTGCAACGCTGATACAGGGCGATTGTCGCAATGTGATGCCGGTGCTGGGTAAGGTTGACGCGATTGTCACAGATCCCCCGTATGGGCTGGGCGATAAGTGGAACGGCGGGGGCGGTGGGAAAAACTCTAGCTGGGGGTTCGATCCGCATGAGGCAAAGTCTTGGGACGGCCAGACTGCCGATGGAGTGGAAGATTTACCGGATTACGCGCGGGACGTAATAATATGGGGCGGCAACTATTACGCTATGCCGCCAATGCGCTGCTGGCTAGTTTGGGACAAAAAGCAAAACGACAAATGGACGACGGGCCAATGCGAATTGGCTTGGACCAACCTTGATCGTCCGGTTCGCGCATTTAGATTCGCACAATGCGAGCAGGCCAATGAAGGTAAAAAGTCCCACCCGACGCAAAAACCGATCGCGTTGATGAAGTGGTGCTTAAAGTGGACTGATGCCCAAACAATCCTAGATCCATTCATGGGCAGCGGAACGACTGGCGTCGCAGCCGTTCAGATGGGGCGCAAGTTCATCGGGATCGAGCGCGAGCCTAAGTATTTCGACATCGCGTGCAAGCGCATCGAGGATGCTCAGCGTCAGGGTGATATGTTTATTGAAGGAGCGGCGGCATGATCGACGATAGGCAAGTGGGCGGCGACCACTACACTTCCAAGGCCGTGCAGCCTTGGGAAGCAATGCAAGCATGGATGGGACGCGAAGCATTCGCTGGCTATTTGCGGGGCAATTGTATAAAATACCTTGCGAGATACCGCGACAAGGACGGACTACGCGACCTCCAGAAATGCCAGCACTACCTCGACAAGCTGATCCAATTGGAAAGCGACACAAGCAAAATGGCCGACAATATTCTGGACTTCCAAGCTGGGCGCAATGCGGCAATAGATTGCCTAACCCGTGACTTGCGGCGCAGCAAAGACTGGCTTGAAGGTTACGACCAAGTGAACATGGCGCGAAAGTCCGCAGATGCCAGCACTACCTCGACAAGCTGATTGAGTTGGGACATAACAGGTAGAACATGAAAGACACTGAAACAGAAACCCTTGGGACTATAAAGGTGGACTACCGCAAGGTTGCCGACCTCATCCCATATGCAGCCAACAGCCGCACGCATAGCGACGAGCAAGTGGCGCAGATCGCCGCAAGCATTTTTGAGTTTGGATTTACTAACCCGATCCTAACCGATGGCGGCAATGGCATCATTGCTGGGCATGGACGGCTGATGGCAGCGCGCAAGCTAGGTCTTGGCGAAGTGCCGACGATCTCGCTTGCAGGGCTTACGGCAGCTCAGAAACGAGCCTACGTGATCGCCGATAATAAGCTGGCGCTTAATGCAGGCTGGGACGCGGAGTTGCTATCGAGCGAAATTGCAGGGCTTGGCGATGAAGGCTTTGACCTGTCCTTGCTGGGCTTCAATGAGGATGAGTTAGCTGCGTTGCTGGTCGATAAGACCGAAGGCTTGACCGATCCTGACGAGATTCCCGAGGTGCCTGCCGATCCGGCGACCGTGCTTGGCGACGTGTGGCTGCTGGGGCGGCATCGGCTGATGTGCGGGGATAGCACCAGCATTGACGCGGTTGACAAGCTGATGGATGGGCAGAAGCCTAACACAATGGTGACAGACCCGCCTTATGGGGTGAAACTAGACCAGTCGTGGCGCGATAAGGCTCTAGGAGACAAAGCGTTAGGCAAGGGAAATTCGCACCTTGTCGATAATGACGACCGCGCAGATTGGACGGAGGTTTGGTCTCTGTTCGAAGGTAATGTTGCCTACGTCTGGCATGCGTCATCCTTTACGGATGTTTTGATGGGTAGTTTGCGCAACGCAGGAATTGAGCCGACGCAGCTGATCATTTGGAATAATTCGGTTATGGTCATGGGGCGGAGTGACTATCACTTTAAGCACGAACCTTGCTGGTATGCGATCAGAAAAGGTCAGAGCCACAATTGGAAGGGCGACCGTAAGCAGACGACCATTTGGGATGCCGCCGCGCCCAATCACATCATGGGCGGCTCCAAGGAAGAAAAGACAAGCCATCCGACCCAAAAGCCAGCCAGCCTTTACGAAAAGGCATACCTAAATCACACAAACCCCGGCGAGTATGTATATGAGCCGTTCGGCGGCAGCGGCACGTCCGTCGTGGTTTGTGAAAAGATCGGCAGGCAGTCTTTGACAATGGAACTCGACCCCAAGTATTGCGACGTGATCGTTACGCGCTGGCAGAACTTCACCGGCCAGCAAGCTGTTCATGGCGAAACAGGCGCTGCGTTTAATGATATTAAGAATCCTTTATATGCCAAGCAAGAGGCGACATAATGGGAGCGCGAGGACCAAAGCCAAAGCAGCCAACGCAAGACGAGCGCCGCAAGGTCGAGCATTATTGCAGCATCGGCTATACCCAAGCGCAGATCGCCGCGCTGATGGGATGCTCCGATGAAACGCTCCGCAAATACTACCGCGAAGAGCTGACTAACGGCGCGCTAAAGGTCAACGCGCAGATCGGCGGCAAGCTATTCCAAAAGGCAATGGGCGGCGATACGGCCAGCCTTATCTTCTGGGCTAAGACCCGCATGGGCTGGCGCGAAACCAGCGCAATAAACGTAAGCAGCGACAACGGAATAACCGTGAGCTTCCGACGCCAGGCTGATGCTTGAAGTTTCGCTTACCGCGCCACAGGATGATTTTGTCCATGCAACAGAGCAATTCCCCGCGCTAGTAGCAGGTTTCGGCGCGGGGAAATCGCACGCTGCTATCTGGCGCGCGCTACGGATGAAGCTCACCTATCCTCGGCAAGACGTTGCCTACTATCTGCCCACTTACGATCTTGTAACGCGCATGGCGATCCCGCGCTTCGAGGAGCAGATAGAGAGCCTCAAACTGCCGTTCAAAACCAACAAAAACGACAGCCTAATCGCTATTGGTGGCTTCGGAACCATCATCATGCGGACAATGGACAACCCTGCGCGCATCGTGGCCTATGAGGTGGCAGATAGCCTTGTCGATGAGCTTGATACGCTGCCGACCGAAAAGGCACGCGAGGTATGGAACAAGGTCATTGCCCGCAACCGGCAGAAGAAGCCAGACGGATCGCTAAACACAGTGGGCGTTGCCACCACACCAGAGGGCTTCCGTTTCGTCTATGACCGCTGGAAGAAAAACCCCTCGGAGGGGTATCGGCTGATTAAAGCCTCCACCATGTCTAACGCGGCAAATCTGCCTGATGGCTACATCGACAGCCTGCGGGCGTCCTATTCGTCCAGCTTGTTAGCCGCCTATCTCGACGGCGAGTTCGTCAACCTAACCGCTGGCAGCGTCTACCCAGAGTTCGACCGCAAGCTGAATTGCGTCTTCGAGACGATACAGCCGCGCGAACCGCTGCACATTGGCCTAGACTTTAACGTCAACAACATGAGCGCAGCCGTGTGCGTCATCCGTAACGGCAACCCGTTTGCGCTGGATGAGCTAACACGGCTTAGGGATACGCCAAACATGATACGGGCGATCCAAGAGCGTTACCAAGGCCATGCCATCACAGTTTATCCCGATGCCTCTGGCGGTGCGACCAAGAGCGTCAACGCCAGCCTGTCCGACATCACGCTTCTGCGAAGCGCAAACTTCACGGTCCTTGCGCCAAGCAAGAACCCCGCTGTCAAAGACAGGGTGCTATCGCTTAACTTGATGATCCACAACCAGGGCGCAAGACGGCTGCTAGTTAACCCAGACAAATGCCCGAATCTCATTGAAGGTCTTGAGCGCCAAGCCTACAACAAAGCAGGCGAACCCGATAAAACCGCAGGGCTAGACCACTTGAACGATGCAATCGGCTACCTTGTGACTTATAAATATGGTATTGGTCGAGGAACAGTTTCTTTTGCAAAAATCGCGGGGGTTTGAATGGCCGTCAATACTAGCCACAAAGCATATGACGCCAATCGCCACAAGTGGCAGCGTTGCCGCGATGTAATAGAGGGCAGGGATGCTGTCATTCAGCAGCTTAAATCAAGCGCCCGCTCCCAGACTGGCGCTAGATACTCAGGGAGTCTGTATAGCCCAGACTTTACGGCCAACAATTATCTGCCACGGCTACTAAACCAGACCGATCAAGAATACGTCGCCTATAAGGAGCGCGCCGGTTTCTTTAATGCGACAGGGCGCACGCTAGACGCCTTTACTGGCATGATCTTTTCCAAAGATCCGACATATAAGCTGCCCACAGCCATCGAAGCCTTTGCAGACGACATTACGCTATCCGGCACAAACCTGCGCGAGTTTAGCGAGCAGGTGGTGGAGCAACAGATCGCCGTGGGCCGCGTTGGGCTGATGGTCGATTACCCGTCGAACACGCCAGCCAACCTGACAGTTGCCGTTGCAGAAGCCCTTAACGTGCGGCCCTTCCTGCGCTGGTATTCGGCAGAGAGCGTCATCAATTGGCGCTCAAGCTATATTAACGGCGCAGAGACGCTGACCCTAGTGGTCCTTCGCGAAGTCGTTGACGTGCATCAGGACGAGTTCGTTTCGGACGATGTGACGCAATACCGAGTGCTCGACCTAACCGAGCAAGGCTACCGCGTCCGCATGATGAACGAGGAAAACGATCTGCTTGATGAGGTCTACCCGCTCCAGCAAGGTCGCCCGATGCGTTACATCCCGTTTACGGTGCTAGGGGCCAACAGCGCATCGACCGAAGTGCAGAAACCGCCGCTGTTGGACCTGGTGGACACAAACCTTGCCCACTATCGCAACAGCGCGGACTACGAGCATGGCCTACACTTCACCGGGCTACCTACGCCCTATGTCGCAGGCGTGCAGCTTGCCGAAGGCCAGACGCTTTCCATCGGCTCGATGACGGCATGGGTGTTTCCCGATCCGTCCGCTAAGGCGGAATACTTGGAGTTTAAAGGCGACGGTCTTAAGACGCTGCAACAGGCGCTCAAAGACAAGGAGCAGCGTATGGCAGTGCTTGGCGCACGGATGCTCGCAGACGATAAGCGCACGGCGGAAGCCTTCGGGACGCTTGAGCTACGCACGGCAGGCGAACGCTCGATCTTGGCATCTATCAGCCGATCAGCATCTGATGCAATCGAGCGGTCGCTAAACTGGATGGCGCAATGGGTAGGAGCGCCGCAAGAGGCAGAGTTTAACCTGAACACGGACTTCGGCGCGGCGCGCATGGCTCCGCAGATGTTAAGCGCACTGATGGCGGCCTATCAGGGCGACGCAATGCCGCTGTCTGTCTTGTTCGACAACCTCCAGCGTGGCGAGCTTATCAAGCCACAAATGGAATTTGATGAATATGAGGCACAGCTTGCAGGTGCAGGGCCATCGTTTGCAGACGCACCTGCGCCGCAAGCCAGCCCAGAAGAACAGAGCTTGATGACTAATATTCGCCAGCGGCTAGGGCTCTAATGGCCGTTAGTCAGGAGATTGTTACCTCACTAGTTGAGGCTGTTGCCGCGCTTAACCTGCGCGTTAACGATGCTGCGTCAAGGCCAATGATACAGGGGCCGACAGGCGATGCTGGTAAGCAAGGCGATAGAGGCGACGACGCACAGCCTGTTAGTGACGAGCAAATCAAGGCGGCTGCTAGTGATTGGCTACGGGCTAACATTACACAGCCTAGCGACGGCACAGACGGCACAGACGGTAAAGACGGGCAGCGCGGCGACCAAGGCAGAGCGCCAACAGATGACGAGATTCAGGCGGCTGTTGAAATCTGGTTTAAAGCTAACCGCGAGCAACTGCGTGGCGCTGCTGGTAAGGATGGCACTAATGGCAATGCTGGTAGTGATGGGCGTAATGGCAGTAACGGCAGTAACGGCACTAACGGCACTAATGGCGAGAACGGCGTAGGGATTGCTCTTATTGAGCAACGCGACGACAAGTCATTTTGGATAACGCTGACTGACGGGCAAGAAACGGAAATCATGCTGCCGGTAGGCAAAGCCAGTGGCTTTTTTGGCGGTGGCGGTAGTGGTGGTGGTGGTGGTGGTGGCGCAACGCTGTTGTCGGAGTTAGGCGATGTGCGAATCTCTGCGCCGATGGACCTCCACGTTTTGCAATACGATACAGCGTCGTCGGTTTGGCGTAATGGTCCGGGCATCCTTGACGGCGGCACTTTTAATTAAAGGTAAGTGATATGGCGCGCATTCAGATCAAACGGGGCCTTAAGGCCAATCTGCCAACCTCTGGGATGTTGGCAGGCGAGCAGTTTTCCACAACCGACAGGGGGACGCTGCACATTGCACTTGATGCGGCAACCACTGTTGGCGTTGTGCCAGCGGTGGACGATCTTGCGGCAATCGGTGCAGTCGATGGGGCCGCTGATCTGCTTTTGATACATGATGCGAGCTCGAGCGGCGTTAAGGCCAAGAAAATCACGATTGCCGACTTCAAGGTTGCACTAAACATCCCTAATGGCGACACAGACGAGAAGGTCGCTGTCATTGCTGGCGGGACATCTGGCTATCTTTGGGGGACCGATGGAACAGATGGCGTGCTACGCATGAATAGCTCGATGCTGGTGACAAAAGACTCTGGCAATAACTTCATCACGCTAGCTGTTGGAACTATCGACTTAGGGACATTCTAAGAAAAACAAGCCCCGCTATATAGCGAAAAGGGAAAGCCACATGGCATTATTGAAGTTTAAGCGCAGCGCAGTCCCCGACAAGATACCAAGCATTGCCGACATTGACTTGGGCGAGATTGCTATAAACACTTACGATGGCAAGCTCTACACCAAGAAGCAGGTTGGCGGCACTCAGACTATTGTAGAAGTAGGCGGCGATGCAAGCAACGTCGACATCACGGGCGGAACGATTAACGGCACCACAATAGGTGCGACGACAGTTGCGACTGGGGGGTTTACTAGCGTCAGCACACCGACTGTCACCAACGCGGGCACTCTGGCACTAACGGCCACTGGAGCTAATGTGGTGGCGGTGTCTACCAATGGTTCCGAGCGGATGCGGATCACCGAAGCAGGTCTCGTAGGTATCGGCACGACCGCGCCAGCTTATGCGCTAGAGGTGGTTGGCGACATCCGCACCAGCAGCGGCGGAGACCTTCGCCTTGGCTCGGCCACTGGCACGACAACCACTGGCGGCGACAGCCAAATCTATAACGACGCCAACGACATGATCTTCAGGACCGGCACTACCACCACCGAGCGTTTCCGGATCGGCTCTGTTGGTCAGTTTGGCATCGGCGGTGCTACCTACGGTGCAAGCGGCCAAGTGTTTTCGTCGCAGGGCGCGGGCGCAGCACCAACATGGCTGACTCCCGCTACTGGTGTACGGTCTAACGGCCAGAACGGTGTCACGTCTTCGAAGACGCTAGGGAGCGCCGACAAGGGCACAAACATACTGATTCTCACCTCTGGCATCACCATCACCTTCCCGTCTACCGGCTTTGGTAGTGGCGAAGGATTTGCGATTTCCAACGTCAGCGGCGGTAGCGTGACACTTTCCACTCCCGGTGGGTCTGATTTTGGCACTACCCTACCCAATAATGGAACATTTTTTGCGTTCTGCGACGGTGGCGGGTACTGGCGTCAATACTGCTACTCCACCAGCAGGCTGTAAACGGAAAAAACATGGCACAAATTGTAAAAACTTGGTCGGTCACTGAAATGCAGTGCTACGCTGACGCAGCAGGCAAAGATAACGTGGTCTCCACTATTGAATGGCTACTGACTGGGGCGGGCGATGCGCATTCGGCTACCATACGGGGGGTCTTAAACATCCCGTTTAACTCTGCCAGCGAGTTCACTGACTTCGCATCACTGACGCAAGATCATGTCGTTGGCTGGGTGCAGAGCACTATGGGGGCGGTTCAGGTCGCAGCTTACGAAGACAACCTAGGTCTCCAGATTGAGTCTTTGGCAAACCCGCCACTTGTGACCCCGCCCCTTCCTTGGGCACCACCGGCTGAATCATGAGCGTCTCCGACCAACTCCTTGACCTGCTAACAATCCGCCAACTGCTGCTAGAGCGGGTGATAGCTGGCGAGAATGTGGCATTCAACAAGCAGCTAGACAGCGTTGCAGAGGCCATCACAAAGGCGCTCAAAGGCAAGGAGCTTACAGAGTATCAGGGCAAGCGTCTTGATAAGGCGATTGCAGAGCTATCCGGCATTGTGAAGCTCAACACGCCTAGTCTTTCGGCCATCGCCGCTTCTGAAGCCTCATTCCTCCAGAGTGCTTTCGCCAGTGTCGGCATCGAGGCTGTGTTGCCACCTGTCGCGGCTGTGGAGGCCATCGCTAGGTCGTCACTTGCCCAAGGCGCGACAATTGCCGGTTGGTTCGACCAGCTAAACGAAGCAACAAGATTCGGCATCAGCCGCGCAGTCAAGAACGGCGTGATGCTGGGGCTGACGAACAGCCAGATCGCCAAGTCGATCATTGGCATTGGCGACAAGGGCGGCGAGCCTATCGCCAAGTCTCGGCGCGACGGCATGGCTATTGTCCGCACCGCTACCCAGACCGTCGCCAATGACGTTAGGGTCGGAATGTATGCCGAGAACGCAGACATCATCAAGGCGGTGCAATGGGTCGCCACTTTGGATTCTCGGACAACTGATATTTGCATGGCTCGATCAGGCAAGACATGGACCTTCCCAGGCTTTGTCCCTATCGGCCACAGCATCCCTTGGGGCGGCGGTCCACCTGCGCACTGGGCTTGCCGGTCAACGTCCGTGCCTGTCACAAGGTCGATGGCAGAGATAACGGGCAAGGCTGCGGACAAGATAGCGCCGCGCACAAGGGCGAGCATGGACGGCGCAGTGCCAAGGGAAATGACCTTCGACCAATTCCTGAAGGGCAAGCCACCTGAGTTTGCCGACGAGATGCTAGGTGTCGGTCGCGCAGACCTGTGGCGCTCTGGCAAGATTACGTTTGCTCAATTGCTCGACCAACGGGGCAACCCGTTAACCCTGGCGCAGCTAGAAGCGCGCTATGGCACAGCAAGCTAGGCCAACAACGCGGCTGCTGTGGCCGTGGTCTGGCGATGTGGATTATTGAGGAGTGCCGTGCTTGTTCTAGTAAACCTTAAATAAACGTGGTATGATCACCCTATTGTGCGGCTGTGCCGCCCATTAAATGCCCCTGTGGGGACCAATAGTCCAGAGGACACATCCATGAGTGACGAACGAATTGCAGAGTTAGAGGCAGCAATCGAAGCGGTTAACGCTAAAAACAGGGAGCTGCTTGGGGAAGTTAGAATTGCCAAGGCCAAGGCCAAGGGCGCAGACATCGACCCAGCAGAATTTGCGGCGTTGCAGACTGAGAACGAAACGCTGAAAACTGAGCTAACCAAGACCAACAAAGATAGCCTAAAGACGGTAGAGGCATTGCAGGCAAATCTAACTGAAAAAGACAGTGCGTTGCAGTCGTATCTAATCGACAATGGGCTAAATGACGCGATGCTAAAGGTGGGAATCCGGCCTGAGTTTATGTCGGCTGCAAAGGCGATGTTAAAGGCAGAAACCCAGATCAAGGCAGAGGGTGGTCAATATTCGGCGCACATGGGTGAAAAGCCGTTGCTGGAAGGAGTTACCAACTGGGCAGCTAGTGACGAAGGAAAACACTTTGTCTCGGCTCCCGCCAACTCCGGTGGCGGTGCCACTGGCGGGGCTGGTAATGTTTCCGCCATCGCGCCGAAAGGCAACCTTGGCGGTGATAAGGTGCAACGCCTAAACGCAATCAAAGCCATGTTCCCCGAATTGTAACAGAGGATTTTAGTCAATGTCGCTTTCGCAAATGAAGGTATTCAACGAATACGTGATGCCCGCCACCATCGAGACTCTGGCTCAGATGGTTGACAAGTTTAATGCCGCATCGAACGGCGCGATCCGTTTGACCACCACTGGCTTCGACGGCGATTTCTATCAGGAATCGTTCTTCGCCGCTATTCACTCGGCACAGCGCCGCGTGGATCGTTACGCGGATCAGGAATCAGTGGCCGCAGTCGATCTTACCCAGTTGCAGATGAACGGCGTGAAAGTTGCTGGTGGCTTTGGCCCAGTCAGCTTTGAGCCTTCGCAGATGACCTGGCTCCAAAAGCCAGCACCGGAAGGCATCGAAGTTGCGTCGCGTAACTTTGCCGAGTCCATTATTGCAGACCAGCTTAACACTGCGATTGCCGCACTTGTCGCGAGCATTAGTAATCAGGGCGCGGCGACCACCGTTGACGTCTCGGCTAGTGGTCCTTTGACCTATGCCACGATGAACAGCGCCAACGCTTTGTTTGGCGATAACTCGTCGAGCATTGTCGCCAACGTCATTAACGGCGCAACCTACCACAGCCTCATCGGTCAGAACTTGGCCAATGGCGCTCAGTTGTTTGTTGCGCAGAATGTGCAGGTCGTGGAAATCCTCGGTCGTCCGATCATCGTGACTGACGCGCCCGCGCTTTATGCTTCTGGCACGCCTAACAAGGTGCGCGCCCTTGGCCTTGCTGATGGCGCGGCTGTTATTTATGATGGCGGCGACGTTATCAGTAACATCGAAACCAGCAACGGGCAGACCCGCATCGAAACCACGATGCAGGTGGACTACACCTTCGGCGTGGCACTCAAGGGCTACAGTTGGGACATCGTCAACGGTGGCAAGTCGCCAACCGATGCCGAGCTTGCGACTGGTTCCAACTGGGACAAGGTCGCAACGTCGATTAAGCATACTGCTGGTGTCTTGGCTGTAGGCGAAGCCTAATAAAAGAGGGGGGTTGTCCTTAGTGGGCAGCTCCCCATTTTAACGGAAGGTTTGCTATGTCGAAAGTTATTTATGAGCCGCATCCGGTTCACCCCGCGCGCAAGGCAAAGTTGCAGGCAGAGGGCTATAAAATCCTTGATGCAATTTTCGCCCCGGCCGGAACGCCCTTGCACGCCTCGGTTGACGAAGTGGCAGATGAGATCGTGCCTGTGGCAGAAGACGAGCCAGAACAGGCTGAAGCCATCGAAGAAGCCGTCTGCGACATTCCTGTAAAGCGGGCGCGCTCGAAGAAGGGCTAAAATAAATGGCGTTCGTGGTCGAAACAGGTGCAGGCATTCCAAACGCCAATAGTTACGCCAGCGTCTCGGCTTCCGATAGCTATGTTACGGATCGCGGCGTTACCGGCTGGCTAAGTCTTTCCGTCCCAGCCAAGGAACAGGCGCTAATCAAAGCGACCGACTATCTGGAAGCCACCTATAGGGACGCATGGAAGGGTGGCCGCATTGCCGCTGCACAGTCTCTGTCATGGCCGCGCTCTGGCGTGGTTGCTGATGGATTCCTGTTGGCCGCAAATGCGGTGCCTTTGCCGGTGGTCTATTCCTGCATCGAGATGGCACTGCGCGCAGCAGGCGGCGAGACTTTGATTGCGGATCAAGGGCAGCGCGTGAAGCGTGAGAAAATCGACGTCATCGAAATCGAATACCAGGATTTTTCAGACCCGACAGCGCGCTACCCTTTTATCAATCGGATGCTGTCGCCTTACGTCCTTTCGTCCTCTGACGGCAGTTTCGCGCAGGTGAGATTGAACCGCACATGAGCGGCCAGGCTGAAACCGCTGCGAGACTGCTTGCCAAATATGGCGAGCCTGTGAGCGTCACCTTCAGCGATTTTGGGGAATATGACCCTATCACGGGCGCAGCAGACGGCACGACAACGCAGACTACGGTGGTATCCTCTGGCTACCCGTCAGCCTACAGCACGACTGAGATCGACGGCACAGTGATTGAGGCAGGCGATGTTCGGCTGATCCTTGCGCTTATCTCGCCCGCCCCTGTGATGGGCTGCATGGTCGCACTGGGTGGCAAAGCCTATCGCATTATGGCCGTCAGGCAGGTGCGGCTATCTGGTGCGGACATCATTTTCATTTGTCAGGTGAGGGCTAACTAATGGAGATCGGCTCAAGGGTTTGGTTTCCTTGCGATTGGAATGTTGGCACCTTGGATAGCGTGCTTGAGGATAGCAGGGGCAATGTGATTGCCTACGTGCTGCTGCTTGATAATGGCAAGAAGTGCGCCGTAGATGTGCAAAATGCGGAGCCATTTTATGAGTATTACTAAGATTGGGGCGGCTCTATCTACGCAACTAGCGACCCTCAACATCCCTACAGGCTGGGAGAATTCGCGCGTTAGGCCAGTCGCTGGTCAAGTCTATCTTACGGAGAGCCTGCTGGCCGGCAAAACCATAGCGGTAGGCATCGCCTCCCAATCCTCAGATGAATACGGCGGCATCTATCAGGTGCTTGTGTATGCCCCAGCCGATGCTGGAAAGGGCGTAGGCCGCGCAACCGCTGATGTAGTGGCGGGCGCTTTTGTGAGGGGCGACCGGCTGTTCTATGAGGGCGCAACCGTTACGATCATGTCCACCTCGCAAGCGACGGGCTTTATGTCGGGCGACCGCTGGGTGGTGCCTGTGTCCGTCTCTTACAGGTCGTTCTTGTGAGCTTCGAGCTAGACATCAGCGCATTTGTGGCAAAGGCAAACGGGCGCGCTGACAAGGTTGTGCGCGAGATATGCCTAAACTTGCTGACTGATATTGTTTACAACACCCCAGTGGACACAGGGCGCGCAAGGGCAAACTGGTTTACGTCTATCGGTTCGGCCTCTACAGATAGCGTGCCTTACACTGGCGGCAAAGATGCTGCTGGTGGCGCTTCGATTAACCGCTCCATGGCTGATGTGGCAAAAGCCACTGGGCAAGTATTCTACCTCAGCAACAACTTGCCCTACATCTACCGCCTAGAGTTCGAGGGCTGGTCGAAACAGGCACCGCGTGGTATGGTGCGAATTGCCATTGATAACATCAGCCGTGACTTGCGGTGATCTGGTTAATCATTGGACAAAGTTTATAGTGTTTTCTTCATGTGTAGGAGTTTTTGATGTCTGATATTGTTTCCTCTGTTGGCACGGTAGTCTCCGTTTCGTCGACTGCACCTGCGACCTATGACGCGACCGGCTTTGCGGCCCTTACCTGGCTGCCTTGCGGCGAGCTGTCCGATCTGCCGGGGTTTGGCGCGGAAGCTGCCCTTGCAACGCATACTCCCCTTGGCACCGGCATTGTCGCCAAGCGGCGCGGGTCGATTAACTTTGGTTCCGTCACGCTGACGATGGCGCTCTCGGCCACCGATACGGGGCAGGGCGTGTTGCAGTCGGCTGGTGAAGCTGCCGCTGGCGCTGATGCTCAGGTGTCGGTTAAGGTCGAGCTAGTGACCGGCGAAATCCAGTATTTCACGGGCCAGGTCATGTCCTACAAGACCAACGTCGGCAATGCCGATGCAATCACGATGGCCGAAGCCACTTTGGAAATCGACAACTCGATTGTCAAAGTTTAAGTAATTGCGAAATTCCCTGCCGTAGCTACGTCCGACTGCGGCGGGGGATACTTCACATCGGCGTATCGGATCGGACAAGAAATGTCGTTTGATTTAAACTCGCTTCAGCCTGTGTTGGCGGACAATGGCGCTGTCTTGAATATCGTTCACCCAGAAACGGAGGAGGTCATCGAAGGTATGACCGTCACAGTGCTGGGACAGGACAGCAAGATTTACCGTAAGCTACAAATGGGCAAGCAACAGGCCGCGCTTAATCGCATGGCAAAGGGTAAAAAGGCCCTTGACCTTGACGCGGAAAAACTATCCGAGGATAGTATTGACGATTTGGTCAAGCTGACGACCGCCTGGTCGGGCTTTGCCCTTGATGGCAAGGAGCTAGATTGCACGCCTGAGAATGTCCGCACTGTCTATGCCGATTGGGCGTGGATCAAGGAACAGGTTCAGGAGTTCGTCGCCAACCGCGCTAACTTTTTTCGCTGAGACGCTTGAGCTTCTCAAGGTGTTTGTCAGGCAAGCTGCTTGGCTCAACACGATACCGGCAAAGGCCAAGCGGCCTAGGCGCGAAACCAAGTCTGACGCCATGCCCCAAATTGGGGCTGGAGCTCACTTGCTCGAAATACTTTTCGAGGTCGGACCCGCAAAGCCGGTCGGCATGGGCGGGCAAGTCGGCATTGATGAAACAGACCTCGCCGCATGGCAAACCAACCAGTGCATTGCCCTAACGCCTTGGGAAGCTAAGGCCATCCGTGCGCTGTCGCGAGAATACGCCTATATGCTGGGGCAGGCCAGCGAGGCCAGTTGCCCGCCACCTTGGGTCGATCCTTCAGTGATGACAGAGGAGCGGCGCAATAAAATTGCGGACGCCATGTCGGCGTGGGCGAACAACCACAATGGTAGCAAGACAAAAGCCAGAGTTTAAGCTATAAACAGCAATCAATTGGCGGGGTATGGCGTGGCAGACTTAGCAAAACTAAGAATTAGCGTTGACAGCCGCGAAGTGAGTAACGCTATCGGCGTGCTTGACAGGCTGACGAGTGCTTCCAGCCGGTCCGAGCAATCAGCAACAAGATTGTCTGGCGCGATGAAGTTGCTTCGCAATTCGTCAATCGGTGCCGCTTTTCTGATGGCTGCTAAAAGCGCGATGGACTTCGAGAAATCAATGGCCGAAGTCTCCACGCTCATCGACACGACTGTTGTTTCTATGGACCAGCTTACGGCATCAGTCAGGAATCAAGCCAAGCGATTCGGCGGCGATGTCCAGACGCAGGCTGCTGCGCTGTATCAAATCATATCGGCGGGCGCATCTGATGCAGCCACGGCTAACAACATTCTAACAGCATCCAACAAGCTCGCCGTTGGGGGCGTCACAGATGTTGCCACTGCTGCTGACGGTCTAACCAGCGTCCTAAACGCCTTCGGGGACAAGGTGGAGGGCGCAACAGCGGTTTCAGATGCCATGTTCGTGGCGATGAGGGCCGGTAAAACAACCATCGCGGAACTATCTGCATCGCTGGGTTCGGTCGCCCCACTCGCGGCACAGATGGGCATCAGTTTTGACGAGTTGGTTGCAAGCACCGCCGCACTGACTAAGGGCGGCATTTCGACCAGTGTCGCTATGACAGGGCTTCGCGCAATCCTTGCGACTGTCGCAAAGCCCTCGCAGGAGGCTGCGGAGTTAGCGGACAAATTAGGAATCGAGTTCAACTCCGCAGGGCTTGGGGCCAAGGGGTTGGCTGGTTTCATGGAGGACTTGCAGCAAAAGACGGGTGGCTCGCAAGAGGCAATGGCTATCTTGTTTGGTGGCGTTGAAGCTCTGGTCCCCGCGCTGGCACTAACTGGGCAGGCTGGCAAAGACCTAAACGCCATCCTGGAGCAAATGGGCGTGAAGGCTGGGCAAACAGACGAAGCCGTCAATAAGATGGAAAAAACATTTGCCCTCCGGTTTGCAAAGGCACTCGCAAACGCAAAAGACGTAATGCTTACGTTTGGGCAAGTGATTCAGCAGGTATTGCTGCCACTACTTAAGGTGTTCAATTCTTCGATAGACGAGATGGTCTTTGCTGCCACCGCCGCTGCCATTGCATTTGCCTTGCTTAAGGCAAGCATGGCCGTGAGCTTCATCGCAACCTACTTGCGCTCTATCGTGGCGCTGCAAATGGCGCTGGGCGCTACTGGGACAGCATCGGCGCTGTTCGGCGCGGGCCTCAAGCTAGTGCAAGGCTCGTTTGCGTCACTGACAGCGACCATGATGGCAAACCCCTTCATTGCCATCGCGGCGGCGCTCATCGCTGTGACGACTCTTCTGTATTCCAACCGTGACGCGCTGGTGGAGGTCGAAGGGGAAACCGTGCGCTTTGGCGACATATTCTTGGGGGTGTTTGAATTAATAAGGCGCGCAGTGGCATTTGTCACCAAGGTATTCCGCGAAGGCTGGGCGTCTGCCATTGGCTCTATTGCGCCTGAGTTGGCATGGCTGGGAGGTATATTCGACAGGGTATTCAATGCCATTGGTAACTTCATCAAAAACTTCATTAATGAGAAGATCGGCTTGTTCGTCGGCTTTTATGATGCTGTGTCCGCTATATTCACCGGAGGCGATATAACTGACGCCTTTAGTGGTGCCTTTAAGAAGGACTACATCGGCGGCTTTACCAAGCAATTAGGCAACGGGGTTGTGGCACTGGCAAACCTGGGCGCGGAAGCCAGAAAAACAAACGGCGCTGCGGTGGGACTTGGCGAGCAAGGTTTAGCTACAGCCACGGAGTCGGCAGATAAGGCATCCAAGAAAACCAAAGAAGCCACCGATGCGCTGATGGATTATTACAAGGCGCTCATTGAGACTGGGAAATATCTTGGGATCACGAACGAATACGAAATCCAAGCGGCCAAGGCACGCGAAGCTGGCCGCACTGGGCTTGCTGCACTGATACTCGCGCAGGGCAAGTCGAACGAAGCCAGGCAGCTTGAAATCGACAACGAAAAGAAGCGGCAGGACTTTGCAAAGGGCACGCTTGCCGATCTGCAATTTGAAAACTCGCTGATTGGGATGAACAACCAGCAGCGTGAGCAGGCCATAGCTATGCGCGCTCTTGAGACTGCAAAGGTTGTCGAGGGCACAGCCGTTTATAATGCTTACCTTGCAGCGGTGTCTGCTGGGTCGGAAGGCAGGGCATCTGAGGAGCAGGCCAAGCGCATCCAAGCCCTACAGCAAGAAATCGAATTAATGGGCATGGCCGCTGATGCTGCCATCAAGCAGGCCGCTGCAAACCAAGCCCTAGCCTTGGGCTATGCGGCTGGCACGGCGGCATTCGACAAGTTTATGGATGGGGCCGCGCAAGAGGCAGGGCTGCAAAAGACCGTCGATGGCCTACAGAAGATTAAGGACGCCATGCAAGAGGTCAAGGATATGACCTTCGACATCGACCTTGAGGGCGTGTTTGGCAATGTCGGCAAGGCTGTAGGCGGCTTAGTCAATGTTTATGAGGACTTCGCAAAGCGCCAAAAGGTGCTAGCCGTCGCCATGAGCAAAGACAACAAGGACGAGGCCGGTCGCAGGATCGCGCAGCAGAAGTCATTTAGAAACGATATAAACCTTTACGGCAATCTGGCAGCGTCAGCCAAGGGCTTCTTTAAAGAAAAGTCCCTTGGTTACAAAGTCATGCAAGCGGCAGAAACCGCATTCCGTGCGTTTGAGTTTGCCATGTCAATTAAATCGCAAGCAATGAAAATCGCTGAAGCACAAAATACGGTTGTGGCTAAGGGAACAGAGGCGGCGGCTAACACTACTGCTGGCGCGTCCAAGATATTCAGCCAACTGGGTGTCTACGCATTCCCGATTGTGGCCGCGATGATTGCAGTAATGGCAAGCTTGGGCGGCAAGGGTGGCAGTGTAGCAACCCCAAGCATTCCAAGCGCCGAGGATATGCAGCAGCAGCAGGGCGCAGGGAGCGTGCTTGGGGATGCAACAGCCAAGTCTGACAGCATCAATCGTGCGCTCGAAATCATGGCTGCAAACAGCAACAGCGACCTTGAATATAGCAACCAGATGCTTGCCTCCTTGCGCTCGATCCAGAGCAGCATGGCGAACCTGTCGAACAATGTTGCCAAGCAAATCTCCGTAAGCGGCGGGATGTTCGACACATCCAAGCAGAGGCTTGGTCAAACCGGCTCCGGCGGCGTGCTGGGTTTGTTTGCCTCCAGCACCACACGCGAACTGCAAGACCTTGGCGTAGATATAACGGCTTCGACAATCGCTGAGATAATCGCTGGCGGCATTTCTGGGCGGACTTATCAAGTCGTGCAGCAAGTCAAAAAGAAGTCGGGCTTCTTTGGCATTGGTGGCTCGACCAAAACAACATTGCAGACGACCACGGGCGACATTGACGCCAGCGTGCGCGACTCCATCACAGGTGTGATCGCAAGCCTGCGTCAAGGGCTCATTGATGGCGCGGCTGTGATCGGCCTAGATGGCGCGGCGGCGATCTTGGATAGCTTGCAGGTTAACATCGGCAAGATCAGCTTGTCGGGCCTCACCGGCAAAGAGATTGAGGACCAGCTTAATGCTGTATTTTCCAAGGTCGGCGATCAGATGGCCGGAGCATTGCTGCCATCGCTTACTAATTTGCAAAATATAGGTGAGGGGCTGTTTGAAACCTTTGCACGGGTAGCGCGTGAATATCAGGTTGTTGACGTTGCGCTGCGCTCTATCGGCAAGGAGTTCGGCGCTGTTGGCCTTGCGAGCATTGAGGCGCGCAGTGCATTGGTCGGGCTGTTCGAGAGCCTTGGCGAGTTTGTCGAGATGACAAGCTATTTCCGCGACAACTTCCTAAGCGAAGCCGAAAAGATTGCCCCTATCGCAACGGCGGTGGCGGAAGAACTGGCACGGCTCGGCCTGACCTCGATCACTACGATTGATCAATTTAAAATGGTCGTGCTGGGCCTTGACCTGACAACAGCGGCAGGGCGCGAAACCTACGCTGCGATGCTCCGGCTTGCCCCTGCCTTTAAAAAGGTGGCTGACGCACAGGCAGAGATCGCAGCGGCGCTGGCTAAGGCACAGGAAGACCTTGCAGCTAAGGCAGCGGCTGACGCGAAGCTGGCGCTTGAAGCGGCGGAAAAGGCGGCTAAGGCGCTGCGGGACTTGGCCGACAAGCGCGCATCAATGGAGATCGTGTTATTGGATGCTCTGGGCCGATCAGCCGAAGCCTTGGCTGCGCGCAGGGCAATCGAGCTTGCCGCGATTGACGACACGCTGCGCGGCTTGCAGTTGCAAATATACGCGGCGCAAGATGCAGCGGCAGCGAGCAGGCTGGCATCAGAAGCACAGGCAAAGGCGGCGCAAGAGGCAGCGGCAGCGGCAGAAAAGGCGCTCGCCTTGGGTCGGGAGCGCCAGCAGTTGGAGATACAGCTACTTGAAGTGCAGGGCTTTGCGGTTGAGGCTTTGACCGCCAGGCGCGTGCTTGAACTGGCGGGCATGGACGCGAGCCTGCGCGGGCTAAAGCAGCAAATCTTCGCGGCGCAGGACAAGGCCGAGGCTGACGCATTGGCAGCGACGGCGGCGAACGAGGCGGCGCAGTCATTGCAGCAGTATGCGGATGCGCTGTCCAATGTCAGCAAGACAATTGTGGATGAGATTAACCGCCTGCGCGGCGTCACCACATCCACATCGGCGGTATTGCTCAAGGCACAGTTTGCGACAGTGACGGCGCAGGCGCGCAACGGCAACCTTGAGGCGCTGGGCAAACTGCCAGAGCTTAGTAAATCAATCGAGGCGGCGACGATTGCCAGCGCAAGCTCGGCGCTCGAAGTGGCGCGCATCCGTGCATGGCTGGACGCCAGCCTTAGCGAAACGCTTAACACTCAGGGCATGGCACCTACCGCCACGGCGGATGGGTTGACGTTTGACGGCAACAGCACAGCCTCCGCCAATACGCAGCAGACATCCGGCGACCTTAGCAACATGAGCAGCGCGCTGAATAATGCGCTATATCAAGTCGCCAAGAACACCGGCAAGTCCTATGAACTGCTCGACCGCTGGGACGGGAACGGATTGCCCGACATAAGGGAGGACGCCAGTGATTATTATTAAACCAACGCCTATCACTGAGACAACGCTAACCACTAGCGACGTCCCTGAAACAGACCATGCCGCATGGACTGCTGGCACCTACACGCTCGGCACCCGCAGAATATACGATCACAAAATCTATGAGGTGGTCGCAGCCACGACAACGGATAGGCCGGACATCGGCGCGGCGGCTGTCCCTGCCTCTTGGCTATTTGTAAGCGCGACTAACCGATACAAGATGTTCGACATCTCGGTGGGATCAGGCACAACCAATCCGGCGACAATTGACATTAAAGTCACGCCCGAAGTCGTCTGCAATGCGGTTGTGCTGTTTAATGTAGACGGGAGCACAGCGCAGCTAATAGTCAGGGACTCTGGCAACGCTATTGTTTACAACCAAACGGTCGACTTGACCGATTACAGCGGGATTACTGGTTATTTCAATTACTACTTCCTGCCATTGGCAGAAACTGGAGAGTTTGAAATAGCTTTTCTGGACATTCCAAACTTTTCTGGTGCCAGTTTCCAACTAATCATTTCCGCTGGTTCGGGGGTGGCTACTTGCGGCGAAATGATTATGGGCCAGAAGTCTGTTCTGGCTGTCACTAACTTTGGAACATCTGTCAGCATCAAGGATTATTCTGTTAAAACCATTGATGAATTCGGTAATGTTACAATTATTCAAAGGCCATATAGCAAGCGCGCTGATTATGATTTAACAGTAGAGACTTCGCAAGTCGGTAGCTTCAGCAAGTTTCTTGCAGGCATCCGATCTATTCCTGCTGTTTACATTGGCGACCCGCTAAGAAGTGAAACGATTGTCTTGGGCTATTACAGAGACTTCGGTATTGTGCTATCTAATCCGTCGATTTCGGAATGCACCATGTCGGTTGAAGGGCTTATCTGATGGCATATTCTGCTATAACCGCTCTGCCAGCCGCGCCATCCCGCCTTGGCGACCCAAGCAACTTTGTATCTGAGAGCCTCGCCTTTCTAAGCGCGCAGGCGGGCTTTGTGAGCCAATGTAACGCGGCTTCGAGCTATTTTAACGCGGCGAAGTTCGACCCGTTCAATTGGGGCGACCTGTCTGCGATTACTGGTAGCTCGCCTGTATCCATCACAAACTTCATCGACCCTGCGCCAGTAGTCGCGTCTTTAAACGGCTTGCAGTTGGCGGGTGCGATTGATGGCCTCTTGGCAAGCATGGTGGATTTTGTTCCAGACGCCAACACTGTGGGCGCATGGGCTGACAGTCTAGCGGACCCAGCAGCGCCGAGCGTCACCGATCCTGCCAGGCCGACTTTTAGCAGCGTATCAGCCACACCATTGCGCAATGATGGGCAGCTATCCTTCGGGGCCAAGGCGTCGGCCTTCTACGGCAGCGCCAGCACATTCTCACGATCCTTGCAGGGCTTTGCGGATTACGTCGCCACGTTTTCCAGCGGGTTTGAGGATTGGAGCAGCATTGCCGTTACCTTTACCGACTCCGACGACTGGGGATTTATCACATGAGCAAGCAAGTCAAAATGCGTCGCGGCACAGCGGCCGAGCACGCAAGTTTTACGGGCGTGGTAGGCGAAGTCACCGTTGACACGACAAACGAAGCCTTACGCGTCCACGATGGCGCTACGGTTGGCGGGCGGGCTATGGCGCGTGCAGATGGCACCAACGCCTCTGGCGCATGGCCGATCAGCGTAAACAACGTCAGCGGCGTTGTGGCGGTGGCTAACGGCGGGACGGGATCAACCACTGAGGTAAACGCGCGCACGGCACTCGGCCTTGGCTCATTGGCTACCGCGTCCTCGATCAATAACGCTAA
>Ga0209390_10002348_pt1 | contig 33424 bp, 23 predicted proteins | sample BON01_FD_187212 | JGI IMG/M metagenome (GOLD analysis project Ga0209390, IMG submission 187212) | Freshwater microbial communities from Lake Bonney liftoff mats and glacier meltwater in Antarctica - BON-01 (SPAdes) (version 2) | ecosystem: Environmental > Aquatic > Freshwater > Ice > Glacier...
ATGGTTTTCTGTTTTAAAAGTAGCTTTTTAAGCTCCAAAGATGATTCTCTAATCTCCAATTCTGCTTTCTTTCCCATGACTAAATATATAAAATATATACGGCATTATAAAACTAAATTGGTATAATAAGATAGCTAAAAAAGATAATGGCCGGGCGGCGTTCCGCTAATAGCTATTTAAAGGTGTGTCGTTACGGACACCAATGCATTCACGTAGGTTAAGACAATGGAGGTTCTGAAGGAGGAGGTACTCTTTTAAAAAATAGGCGCTGTCTCCGGGTGAAGACAACGCCTATTCTAATTATTAACTAAGAGTTGGGCTTATTTGGCCGGAGTAATAATGATGTTCCGGTACTCAACCGGACCGTGATCGCCTTGAATGTACAACGGACCGGGTTCGCCTTCGTTACTATCCAACGCTCCGCCGGTAATACCGGGAATCTCTTGGTTGGTGATGACCCGTTTACCATTGACATCGAGGGTGATCATTCTTCCAAGCAGGGTCACGTCGAAGGTTTGCCATTCGCCGGGCTCCTTGGCTACCATTTCGCTAGGGCTGATAAAACCATAAATACCACCCAACTGATCAACGGCGGGTTCCAGCCCTTTGCCGTCCGTAACCTGCACTTCGTAGCGTCCGCGCAGATACACGCCGTTGTTGCTTCCCTTGGGTATCCTGAACTCTACGTGTAGTTTGAAGTCATCAAACTTTTCATCCGTAATCAGGTTTGCGCCAGACTTTTCACTTTTAAGTATTCCATTCTGAATGGTCCATTGGCTAGGGCCTTCGGTATGCCAGCCTTTGATGGTATTTCCTTCGGTCAGTTTTACGGGTTTGCCCCAGGCAGGCGCGGTTGTTTTTCTCAGCGAAGGTGCTCTTACGCCGGTCCAGTTGTGGGTCTTTTCTTCGGGGGTTTTCAATGAGCCACTAATTTTATCCCCTTGCAAGGTTCCTTCTACCGTGAACTGCCCGTCCCCGTTTTCCCATTGCGGAGGAATGGAGAAATTGAATTTACTATTCTTGAAATGTACCTCCGAAATAGGACGGGCACTACCCGAAACTGACACGAATTGGCCAATCAGGGTATGATTACCAGAATGTCTTACTTCCAGCCACGAGGGGGAGGGTTTCCCGGCCATGTCTACCGTGATATCCCATCGGCCTTCCATCGGGGAAGACATTTGGGCGTGGGCTTCCATAGAAAATACGGTCCCGAGCGCTACAAGGGCGATTACCACTAAGTAGTGATGTAAGGGACGAAAGTTGATTTGTGATAATTTGCTCATAGTTTATTTGTAGTAATAAGGCCACAATTTACTCAGAAAAAGTAGAACTAACTACCGCACGCCCCCGAGTCCGAACTGATCACCCATCGCCACGGGTTTGCCGTTGCTGAAATGAATCTCTACCATCTTCTCGCTCTGTACACTGTTGTAATCGGCGTCTTCGAGGGTGGCGACAATGCGGCGGGTTTTTACGTCAATGACGTCGCCGGAAGCAGGATAGGCGTACTTCCCATCGACGCTGAAGGTAATCCAGCCGGGCATGTCACGAGTTTGGATGGAGGTTTTTTGAACAGGAGGCATCATGGTAGCATCAAATACGTGGAGGCGATTATTGGCACCATCGCATACCCAAAGTTCTTTCTCGTCGGGAGTAAGGGCAATGCCATGGCTAGGGCAGCCGTGACGTTTTACATCACCAATATCAAAGCCTTCTACCGTTACGCGATGGAGCATCTTGCCGGAGCGGAGGTCACCCACCTCAAAGCCCAGCAGACCGTTAACGTTTACGTACACCAATGTCTCGGCGCCGTTGATGGTAAAGGGCCGGATGGCGGCGGTGAAGGGCCCTACCTGTTTGGCAATACTGTGCGTTTTTGTCTCAGCTACGTTGAGCATATTGGATTTTAGACCCGCCAGGTATACATACGCACCAGTGGGGCCATAAATGGTGTTATGCGAGCCGGAGTTGGTTATAATTTTGGTAATTATCTTCCCGGTTTTGGCATCCACCACCGTCCAGAATTCCTTTTCGAGGGAAGGGGCGTAGATCGTCTTGCCGTCGGGAGAAATAGAGATGCGGTCTACCCCGCCTTCGTACTGTTTTTCCCATACGAGTTTTTCGGTGGTAAGGTCGTAGCACTGAATGGCTTCGAGGGTACTGATATAGAGGAAGTTAGTAGCCAGACTTACGTCTACACCCTTGACGTTCGAAACACTACCGTCGGCTTTCAGACCACCAGGTGTCGGGATGAATTTCACGGGTTTGTGGCCGTTGTCAATGTCGAAGACATGGATGCCGTGCCCGCCGTAGCCCAGGTAGTTGCGGATGCCGGGGGTAACTACGTACAAGTAGCGCTGGATTTTGGCCTCAGGCTTTGGATGTATTGACGTTACCCAGGCGGTGGTGGTTAGGAGGGTGAGGGTTAAAGCCAGGAAAAAGAGGTTTGGTCTCATAAGGTCATGTTTCTTCTAAAGTTGTTGGTAGTGTTTTATAATGTAAGTTTTTTCATAGAAAAGCGTGGTAGCGCTCCACCTTGGCAGAATGTCCTACGTTCTTTTATTTTAGAATTTCGGCGGGGTATTTCCCTCACTGCGCCAAGCCAAATATAAAAAAAATGGCGTTATCTGAGCCAGCGACCAACAGATTTTTTTGCATAAACTGCCATCGTCCCCCGACCGGTGGGCCTCCGATGGGTCGGCCCAACTAGTTGGAGTATCAGTGCCCCGGTGCCGACCCGCCTGCTAAGCGCAAGGTGTGTGAGATAGCCTTCTTTCAATTTTGTTTTATCCTCAACCCCCACTAAAATTTTGACTTTTCGATTTATTTATGGTTCAGATAATTATAAAGTTAAACTATATCTAATTATCTGAACCACCTATAATGAATAAAACTTTATCTATTGATGCCTCTAATTCAGCCTTCCTGAGCCGGATTAACGGTTTTTGGTAATCCCTGTTGCCCCCGTCCTGAGCCAATGGGTGCGTGTGTTATGCCTTATCTTCCTGGGGCTGGGCACTACCGCCCAGGATTTGGTCAGGCGTTAAAAGCACGGGCGGAATCAGGGGTGACTCTGGTAATTCGATCGCGTTGGCTACCTTGGGCAAGGTGCACACTACGGGGCAATTCGCTAGTACGGCCGATGTAAACCCTAGCGCGCGGGTGAGAAACCTGACCTCGGCCGGAAGTGTGGAGATCTTCGTCAGCAAGCTCGACCAACTCCAAATAAAACCAACGCTCAGCGTGACCAACACAACGATTTGTACAGGTAGTTCTGTGCATTTGAACAGCCTCATCATCCACAACGGCACGGTTGTCGATTGGGGGTATAACGGTTATAAATAAACGACAGGATAGAATCTACAACCCTTCACGTTCACTCAACAAGTTATTAAATAAAAAAATCTATTTGCTAATGCGACCGTCCTGAACCGATGAGTGCGTGTGCTGTGCCTTATCTTCTTGGGGCTGTGCACTACCATAGCCGTCAGGTTAAGAATAACTTCGGAGAGGCAAAAGCTTTAAAGATTCTTGTATTCAGATAGTTAACTAGCCACGAAGAAGCTTAACCACCGCTTAATGTTAAGTTTCCCCAAAGTTGTAATGGTCTGATTACTAATTCATTAAATATATATTTGACCTATCCGAGGTCGTTAACCTGACGGCTATGGTTCACTACCACTCACGCCACTACTTTTACGGTATCCAACACCAACAATTTGGGTACAGGTTCTTTGCGACATGCCATACTAGATGTAAATGCAGACGCTGATGTGGTTACCTTTTCTTCTGTACCTGCCAGTACCATCAACAATGACGACTGTGACGAGGCGGTGTATGACTTTGCTGTGACGAGCGCGACCCCGCCTGTGCTGGGCGCCTATTCCGCCACCTCCGTCACCGCGGGTCAGAACACCACCGTGACCCCGAGTGCTGCCCCCACCGGGGCTACGAGAATGGCAGTAGGGACGAACACCAACTTCACGGGCCTGTTGTCGGTGAGTCCCAGCACCGGCGTGGTGACGGCAACCGCCGCGATGCAGGCGGGTACTTACCCGGTGACCGTAACGGCCTTCAACGGCGGGGGCAGCACCACGGCCACTTTTACTCTTACCGTAACCAATCCCGCTTGCAGTCAGGCTTTCTTCGGCGGCACGACTGACGTGGCGGTGGGGTCGTATCCGATCTCCGTGGCGATCGGGGATTTCAACGGGGACGGTAAACAGGACTTCGCGGTGGCGAACCAAGGTTCCGGCACGGTGTCCATCCGCCTCGGCGACTGGGCGGCTTCGGCGGCACGACTGACGTGGCGGTGGGGTCTTGTCCGACCTCCGTGGCGATCGGGGATTTCAATGGGGATGGCAAACCGGACTTCGCTGCGGCGAACCGTAATTCCAACACGGTTTCCATCCGCCTCGGCGACGGGGCGGGCGGCTTCGGTGGCACGACTGACGTGGCGGTGGGGTCGGAGCCGCGCTCCGTGGCGATCGGGGATTTTAACGGGGACGGTAAACCGGACTTCGCGGCGGCGAACAATGGTTCCAACACGGCGCCCATCCGCTTCGGCGACCTTAACGAGGTTAATGTGCGCGGCAACGGGGTGTACATAGCGGACGGGGATAACACGCCTTCGACGGGGGACCACACGAACTTTGGCATCACCAACATCGGGGTGGGTTTTGCCCGCACCTTCACCATACAGAACACTGGCGGGGCATCCTTGACGATCAGCAGCATCACTTCCAGCAATGCGCGCTTTGTGGTGAGCAGGGCACCGACGACGACGGCGGGCAACGCATCGGCCACTTTCACGGTGACCTTTACGCCCAACGGGGTGGGCACGCAGACGGCCACCATCACCGTCAACAATGACGACTGTGACGAGGCGGCCTATGACTTTGCAGTGACGGGAAATGGAACTTGTACCCCCACCGTAAGCATTGCAGCTTTACTAACGGGCGCGATCTGTGCAGGTACACGAGCGCGATCTGTGCAGGTACATCGGTCACCTTTACGGCAAGCAATACTGGCGGTGGAACGATTAATTATAATTTCAAGATTGACGTCTCATCAGTGCAGTCTGGTGCTTCTAATACCGACACTTCAGCCACCCTGGCCAATGGCAATGCCGTAACCTGCGATATTACGGTAACGGGTGGAACGTGTTTGACTACGCCAGCTGCCTCATAGAATGCCATTAATATGACGGTGAACGTCACGCCTGCGCCCGCCATTATCGGGGACTTGACGCTGCCTACTTCACGGACGCCGGAGCGGTCACTCTGACGGGTACTCCCTCGGGCGGCAGCTTCACTATTGACGGGAACAGCGCCAGCCAACTCGCCCCGGCGAATCTATCGGTCGGCAACCACACGGTGCGCTACACGGTTACGGTCAACGGCTGCACGGCGTACACCGAGCAGAGTGTTGAAATCGTTACCCTTTGCGAATCCATAACCTCCGGATTATGGAGCACTAGTTCGGTATGGAGTTGTGGCAGAATTCCGACCGCTGTGGATGCGGTCCGAATCAATATTGGGCACACAGTTACCTTACCTGCGAGTTATGTAGGCCATGCCGCTAGCCTCGATCTGCAAGGTACCCTAACCCAACAACTCAACGCTAGTCTTTCAATGGGTCAGTAGGATCAGGCCCGAAAGCAGAAGGGTAGAGCATAAAATAGGGTTGGTTTACACGAGTACTCGCGCTACGGTTCAAACCCGTGGCACGGGTACTTTTACGTACCCGCCTGTCCCGGCGGCATGGATGGTAAAGGGCCGGATGGCGGCGGTGAAGGGCCCTACCTGTTTGGCAATACTGTGCGTTTTGGTCTCGGCTACGTTGAGCATATTGGATTTTAGACCCGCCAGGTATACATACGCAGCAGTGGGGTTAAACAGGTGTTAGGAATTAGGTTGTTAGATGCTATGATTTGCTTAATGTAGATCACAGCTTTACATTAAAATATTATCATAACACATTGATAATAAGACAAATAAAAAAGACAATAGCCCATAGCTACTCATGCGAGCCGGAGTTGGTTGCTATTTTGGTAATCACCTTCCCGGTTTTGACATCCACCACCGTCCAGAATTCTTTTTCGAGGGAAGGGCGTAGATCGTCTTGCCGTCGGGAGAAATATAGATGCGGTCTACCCCGCCTTCGTACTGCTTTTTACAAACGAGTTTTTCGGTCTACCCTCTACGGCAGAGCAAATGCCACATACCTGTCCCCAGATTTCGTTTTTAGCTTGCCACCACCGCAGGCGATGACGATGTATTGCTTCCCGTTGACGGAGTAAGTGGAGGGGCTGGCGTAGCCACCGGCGGGAATTTGGGCCTCCCAGAGGGTTTTGCCGGTTCTCTTATCCATAGCCCTAATCTTTTCGTCCTTGCTGGCGGCGATAAAGAGGAGCCCACTACCCGTTACCAAAGGACCGCCGTAGTTATCGGTGCCAGTAAGTGGGATGCCTCTTTGGGTCAGTTCGGGATATTCGCCGAGGGGGACCTGCCAGCGGTGTTCGCCGGTATTGAGGTCAATGGCGGTGAGGGTACCCCAAGGTGGAGCGCTTACGGGATAGCCTTTGCTATCGTACCAGCGGTTGTAGCCCGTATGCTGATAGGGTACCTCTCCCTGGTTGGTACTTACGGTTTTGGCAGAGTAAGGTACGTTGAGGAGGAAGTCCAGCAAGGCATCCCGCTCTGCTTTGGAAAGGTGAGAAAAAGAGGGCATCATACCTCGCCCGTTTTGAACTACCTTTTGAATGGCCTCCTTTGATAACCGATCCCCAATCCCAATCAGCGAAGGGTACGCCCCATCGTGACTGCCCCGTTGATCGATTCCGTGGCAGTTTGCGCAATTGAGGGTATACAACTGAGCGTTGGTGACTTCCTTACCACCGGATGGCTCTTGACGCAACACTAACGAAGAGTAACAGGGGTTTTCCTTCGCAGGCACGTACAAGATACCTTCCGGATCAGCGGCCGCGCCACCCCACTGCGCGCCGCCGTCGGTACCCGGGAAAAATACCGTTATCTCACCGGTTAGCGGGGTGTAGGGGTTGCCTGTTCTGGCCGTCCGGAGCTTGGCGGCGATGGCGTCGCGATCTGCCGACCATGGATTTATATCCTTTTCGGTAAAAGTCTGCCGGGTAAAAGGAGCAGGTTTTTGCGGAATAGGCTGGGTAGGACTTGCCTTTTCACCCGCAATGGCGTCCTGCGGGAAGGCTGTTTCCCTAATGTCAAAGAGTGGCTTACCAGTCACGCGGTCGAAGACAAAAACCTGCCCCTGCTTGGTGATCTGGGCCACGGCATCAATACGTCGGGGCCGACCGTCGGGGCCGTTGTGGGTTACCGTCAAGAGGTTGGGTGGCGCGGGCGGATCACGGTCCCAGATGTCGTGGTGGACCAGTTGGTAGTGCCAGAGCCGTTTACCGGTGGCGGCGTTGAGGGCAATGAGACAATTGGCAAAAAGGTTATCGCCCTTGCGGTTGCCGCCGTAGAAATCAAAAGCTGCCGAGCCGGTGGGTACGTATATAATACCCAGTTCGCGGTCAATGGCCATGCCTGCCCAGGCATTGGCCCCGCCCAATCGTTCGCGGGGATTGGCAGGGGACCAGGTATCATAGCCGAAGTCACCGGGTGCCGGGATGGTACGGAACGTCCAGACAAGTTTACCATTCCGCACGTCATAGGCCCGGATATCGCCGAGCAATGCCCCCTGATTTTCGGAAAGCCGCGCGCCTACAATGATCAGGTCTTTGTAAACGGTGTTGGGTGTGTTGGGGCGAATGTACTCATCGGCACCGGGGCGCTGTACTCCCGGTAGCAAGTCAATCCGGCCGTTCTGCCCAAAGCGGGGCATTGGCTTTCCGGATTTGGCGTTAAGGGCGTACAGCCACTGACCCGCCCCGAAGAAAATCACTTGATCCTTTCTGTCGGTCCAGTACGTAAGTCCCCGGCTAGTGGTCCCGCCGTTGTCGCTAACGTTCGTTTTCCAAATTTCTTTTCCGGTAGCAGCATTGATTGCAAAAGCCTGGGTGTTGGCTGATACGCCGTAGAGTATTCCGTCCATGATGATGGGGTTGCACTGCATCTGTGTGCTGTTGCGGACGGTATCGGCTCCGCCCGAGGCGTAGGTCCAGGCTACTTGGAGGCTCTGCACATTTGCCTCGGTGACTTGGGTCAGGGGGGAGTAGTGGCTGCGGTGGCCGTCGCCGTTGTATTCGGACCAGTTGGTGTTGGGGGTGTCCTTTTCTCTGCTCAAACCGAGAGAAATAGCTAGAAGTAGGACTCCCCAAAGAAGATTTCTGAAAAGTGGGTTGTTTTTCATAAGCCTGGTTTTTTAAGAATCTTTCCAACTAGTTTCGAGTCTCTTGATGCTCGGTGTACTCAGCGTAGAGTCTTGGCGCACTTTGCGCCGGGCCGCCGGAGCGGTTAAATGAACTCTCATTATAGTACTACTTTGGCTCCGGGTACTTCCGAATCGGGCTGTACCGGATATAGGATTCATAGATAGTTTCCCCATTGGGACTCATTCTCGGATCGTTCGTTTTGGTTAGGTAGTCCTTCATCTGCTTTTCCAGTTTCTGGCGGGTAGCCTGATGCGCGGGTTGCTGAGCCAGGTTCGTCAGGCAGTAAGGGTCCTTGCGGATATCGTAGAGCTCCATCTCCGGGCGCTTGTCCACCGCCAGGTGAAAGTAGCGGTTGATGCCCGACTCCTCGCGTCGGGTGATCAACGGTGATTCATTGAAATCATCAATGTCGTGGTAGGCGTCGTCCATGGGTCCCAGCGTGCTATCCTCCTCGAATTTTTGCGGATCGCCCGCGGGCCAACGGTCGGGCTGAATGTTCCAGATGTAAAGGTAGTCGGGGGTACGCAGGGCGCGCTGCGGGTAACCCAGGTTGTTCCAGCGCGAGGAGGAATGCCGTTCGCGGGAGGCGTACACGGCTTGTCGTTCTTTTTCAAGCACTCCGTTTTTGCTACTGGTAAAAATCTTCATCAGGCTGCGGCCCTCTAACTGCATGGGGTGATTACTGATGCTGGCCGCTTCCAGAAAAGTAGGAGCCAGGTCCACGGTACTGATTAGGTCGTCGACCGTGCGGCCGCCTTTGATTTTACTGCCCCAACGGATGGCCATCGGCACGTGGAAACCGTACTCGTAGGTGTTGGCTTTGGCGCGGGGGAAAGGCATACCGTTGTCAGAGGTAACCACAACTAGCGTGTTTTCAAGCTCGCCTTTTTCTTCCAGTAGCCGCAACATGCGGTCGAGGTGGCTGTCAAACCATTGGATTTCGTAGAGGTAGTCGAGCATGTCGTTCTTGATGTCGGGGTCATTGGGCAGGAAGTCGGGTACCTTCACATCGGCTATCTTCATGCCGCTCTTGACGCCTATACCGGTGGGGTAGCGGCGGTGGGGTTCCTGGGCACCGAACCAGAAACAGAATGGCTGACCGTCGGCTTTTTGGGCTATAAAATCCTGAAAGTTGGCGGCGTAGTCGTTGTCGCTGATGCCCTTGGGTGCTTCCATTTTACGTTTGTCGTAAGCCTTTCCGGCTGGATTGTGAGCCCGTCCTACCACCTTACCGGGGCCCCAGCCCTTGCCGGTCATGCCCACGTGGTAGCCAGCTTTTTCGAGTACTTCGGTATAGGGCACCAAGTCGGCGGGAAAAGTACTGGCGTGCGTACCGGCCTCACGGGTCTGCCAGCAGTTGAGGCCCGAGAGCAGGGCGGCCCGGGAGGGGCTGCAGCCGGGTGAGGCTACGAAGGCATTGGTGAGCAGGATGCCTTCCCGCGCTACTCGGTCAAAAGCAGGCGTACTGACGGCCTTATAGCCATAGGCCGAGGCGTGGGGGTAGGACTGATCGTCGGAGATGACGAAAAGGATGTTTGGGCGTTTTGTATCGGCTACTTTTCCGGCACTTTTCTGCGCTGAATTTTTACAAAAAAAGAGGCTGGTCGAGAAAATGAGGGTAATGAAAACCCGAAGGAAAGTTTTTAATAGAGGTACCATGCTTTGTATGATAAACGGGAGATTTTTTTATATAAATGGGGTGTTAAACCTGCTTCGTCTTACTAGTACTTATCTTTCGATAGCATGGGTACTTTTACTGAGCAGCTTCGCTCGTAACTCATTTTTTATTTTAAGGAAACGATCTTCCTTCGCCAGGTTTTTTAGCTCATAAGGATCAGAATCGTGGTCGTAAAGTTCTTCCTCGCCGGAACCTTCTTTCCAGATGGTGTACCGCCAGCGTTCGGTCCGGATGCTGCGGCCCATACCGGTGTTTCGGTCGGTTTGGGTAATGGCGGGGTGGTCCCACGATTTTTTGGGATTGGCAAGCAGGGGTAGTAGGCTGTTTCCGGCCACGTGGGAAGGTTTGGAGAGTCCACTCCAGTCAACGAGCGTAGGGTAGATGTCCTGCAATTCCACTGTTCGCGGACTGACGGTGCCATTGCCTTTCGCGCCGGGTGCGGCCACGATCATGGGTACCCGGGCGGATTCTTCAAAGAGACTTTGCTTCATCCACTGTCCGTGCTCGCTGAGCAGGTAACCGTGGTCGCTCCAGAATACCACGATGGTATTATCAGCCAATCCCAGCTTATCAAGCTCATCGAGCACGCGACCAACCTGAGCATCCATAAATGTGACGGAGGCATAATAGGCCTGAATAGCCTGCCGCCTCTCCGCCTCATTCAGACCCCAGTTGAAAGGATACGTCCACAAGGCCTCACGGGGATATTGTGAGGTATCACCTGGGGAGTGAGCCGGAAGTTGGATTTTGGATGTGGGGTACATATCAAAGTACTTTTTTGGGGCTACGTAAGGGCAATGGGGACGAAAAAAACCTACGGCCAGGAAGAAAGGCTTGTCCGCATTCTTTTGCAATAGCTGAATGGCTTCGGTGGCTATCATGCCGTCGGTTTGCTCCTCATCGGTACCGTCGGCCGCCAAGAAGGATAGCGACGAGCCCAGGCTTCGTTTGGGAGTAAGGTTGGTGATCAAATCTTCTTCAGCCTTGTCGCGTCCTTTTGGGTTTCGCACGGTCGTCCACGACAGGGCATCGTCCAGACCGTTGGTTCCAATGTCGCGGGGTACGCCGTAGTGGTATAGTTTACCCACCCGGGCGGTAAAGTAGCCGTTATTCTTGAAGTGCTGCGGCAGGGTTACTACGTCGGGCATGGTGGTACGGAAGTGGGTGGCCAGGTCGTAGACCTGGGAGGCATCGGGGCGCAGGCCGGTGAGTAGGGCCGTGCGGCTGGGACTGCATAGCGGAAACTGGCAGTAAGCACGGTCGAAGCGAACCCCGCGTCGGGCCAGTCGGTCAATGTTGGGCGACTGCATGAGAGGGTGGCCGTAGCAACCGAGGTTATTGTTCAGGTCATCTACGGCAATCATGAGCACGTTGGGCTTGCCGACTACCGGCTCGGGAGAGTTTTCGGTAGGAGAGGCCGCAATCAACGCACATAGTACTAAGCCGGCGATTCCAGGCAGGATTTGCTTGATCATAGTCAAGGAAGGTTTTATAGTAGTAAGGCAGTTATCAAGCTACTATACCCAATCTCTTTTCCTGCTTTTTCTGGACAAACCTCTATTCGACTAAAAACCGATCCAACGTAGCCGGGCCTTGGAGGTAGCCCAGCGATTGAAGAAAGGCATCAGTTTTTAGAACGGTGTCTTTGAAATAAGACGTATCCTTCTCCTTGTAATTAAAAAAGCCGTGGGGCTGGCTTTCGTAAAGATGTAAGTCACAGCGCTGACCCCTGGATTCCATTTTCTTTTTGTACTCCTGAGCCGTACTGACCGGAATGAGCTTATCGGCGGTGCCGAGGAAAAAGATGGTAGGAGGCGCAATGGTATTCAGGTTGTGCATGGGCGAAAACTCGGGATAGCGTTCGCCGATTCGCTCGTAACCGTAGCCTTTGGGGCCGTTGTCAATGACGGGGTTAAAAAGTACCAAGGCCTGCGGAACGGTGCCTATCGTGAGGTCATCCGTAGGCGCATCCAAGCCGGGTAATAAAGCCGTTGCTGCTGCCAGGTGTCCACCCGCGCTGCCGCCCGACGCGATGATTCGCCCCGGATCTATGCCCAGCAACTCAGCGTTTTTCCGTAAGTATCTTATGGCCGACTTGGCATCTTCCACCGATTCAAACGGGGTAGTTTCTTGCCGTGATTTCACCCGGTAGTCGGGCCGGACGCAAATAATACCCCGGCTGGCGAAGTATTGCGCGTGGGGTTCAAACTGGGCGATGCTGCCGCCCGTCCAGCCGCCGCCAAAAAAGAATACCATGGTGGTGTAGCTCCTGCCCGGTTGGTAGTCGGGCGGATAATCGATCACCATGTGGAGTTCGGTGCTGTCTACTTTTTTGTAGACAAGTTCGAGGGTAGTTTGGGCGGAAGTGGTGAGGGTTACTAAGACAAGGAGTAAAGAGCAATATGCTTTCATAAGCTACAATTGGAATGGTTCTGTTTGTTATCTTTTTTTGTTTGACTACTACGCTTGATATTTTCAATTTTCGAACCCTAAAAAGAAGCGGAAATCCTCCTAAACTTTTTCGGCATTTTTCCGGATATAATCCTCGTATTCAATCCCGAGACCGGGGATAGTAGGAATCATCATTTTTCCTTCCTCGTTGAGGAGTACATAAGTCGTGTACTAGTCGGGTTCAATGTTCTTGAACGTGACTGGGTACTCCTATAATCCATAAAGCATCGGACAGACCGAAACTACCTGCCAGAAGAGTGCCTCCAACGGATCGGCTTTGGGTATATGTGGTGCGGTGTGAATACCCGCTTTTCGGGCGATTTTGGCTACCTGTAATGTTCGCAGGATACCTCCGGTGTAGCATACATCGGGTTGAAGGATGTCATAAAACCCGGTTTTGGCAAGGCGCTGAAAACGTTACAAACTGGCATCCTGTTCGCCGCTCGCTACCTTTATTTTACGAAGGGCCTTAGTGACTTTCCGCATCCCGACTTCCTCCTCAAAGTTTAGGGGTTCTTCGTAAATATCCGCCCCGATGCCTTCCAGTATTTTGCCAAATCTAATCCCATCTTTTACATCAAAAGAACCATTGGCATCGGCGTAAATGACTACCTGATCGCCCAGAATTTTCGGGCCATACCCAGTAGTTTAGTGCTTCGGGCGTCATCTTCGGGTGTAGTGCGCAGGCGTCCGCCAATTTTAATTGTTACTTCCTTGGCGCTGGTTTGGTAAAGCTTCTGTTTGAGTTCTTCCAATACTTTTTCGGGAGGACTTTCGCGATCAAAGCTGGAAAGGTACACGTCATAGGAACTGCGGACTTTTTGACCTAGTAATTCGAACACGGGTTTATTGGCGGTACGTCCGAGTAAGTCCCAAACGGTTATTTCCACCGTACCGATACAGTTCCATCCCGGCGTACTTGTAGTTGTTGTTGAGGCTATATGCGTTGTGGGTCAGGGTAGCGATGTTGCGGGCATCCTCACTCATAAAAAGCGGAATGACTACTAAAAGTAGCTCACCCCGCGTTTTGAGAAGTTCCACCGAGCGAATTTTGATCGGCTCTTTGATACTTAACGAAAGATCGGGAAATGACTAGGTAGGGAGAGTATCGTTGGATTTCGTAATACTTTCGGCGGTACCACTGACAGGGGCTAACAGGCCTAACCCGACAAAGCCGATCGCCGAACGAAGGAATTCTTTACGGGAAAGCATACTAAGATCGTTTTGGGTGAGGCAAGGTCTAGGCTAAGAATGATTACACTTTTACCATAAAAGAACCAGATCTAGGAAAATACCCAATTCTAGGGTGATAATGAATTCTTAATCCCGTTTGCCCTACTACTTATCCTTACAGGAATGCCCTAATTTAACACAATACGGGCCTGACGTGCGATGTAGCCACAATGGTTTAATTGAAAATCACAGTTAATGTGCTGATTTTTAGATTTAGTTGAGCTTTTGGCAGCTCTTTTTTATCTTCCCAAAAAGATCCTTTTAGTCCTCAACAACCACAAGAACTTATATTGTAGTATTATATTAAAAAAATACAATATATAGAACGGGTCTTTACTAAAATTACCGTAGTAAATAATAAACTAACTGTTGTACTTTTTGTATAATCGTTGTATTATTTTAATTTAAAGATAGGATTGTGAGATGAACTTTTTTATAATCAACCGGTCCTATTGACTCGTATAGGACCTTATGTCTACGTTTGTAAAGTCAAACAACGATAATAGCTAGTACCTAAACGAAGGGAACGTTACCCAGGGCAAGATTTAATGTTATATTAAAAAAATACAATAAAATCAATCGTACAATTAACAATTACGTAACAACATGAAAAGAACTATTTTAGTAGCGGCAGTAGTGATGGGAGTATCAACTGCAAACTTTGCAAACGCATTTAATATTAGCAACAACACCATCGAAGTACGCGGAGATCGTACAATAGAAATGAGCGTTGAAACTTTTGAGGGTTTGAAATTCAAACTTTCAGTCAACAATCTTCCTGCTCGGTCGTACATCGCGATTAAGTCTGAAACTGGTGAAGTACTGTACAGTGAGTACACGTCAGGTAACTCTGAGAGTTACTTAAAGGTATTTGACCTTTCTAATCTGCTGGATGGGAAGTATTCCTTCGTAGTAGAAACTAGCAAAGGACTTGCATCGAAGCCTTTCTCGATCAAGACCGAAACAACTCGCACAGTAACTCCGGTAACTGCTGAGTAATGAACGAAATGGATAGAACCTGCCATTCTTGCCCGTGGTAGAGTTGGGGTGCATGGATTATGTCCGTGCCCCCCTTTTTTATGCACACTATGTTTAGCTCTACTCTTCCAGAAAATCCATATCTCGCCCGTGGGTTTCGGGAATGGTGAGGATGGAATAGAATCCAATCACAAAGCAAATAAGCCCGACTAGGGCTCCGGAGTCAGTGACGGCGAAGGAGGTTTTGAAGTACCCGAAGAGGGTAGTCATCACGACTACCGTACCCCGTACCATATTAGGTATGGTAGTGGCGGCGGTAGCGCGCAGATTGGTACCAAATTGCTCGGCACCAATAGTCACAAACATGGCCCAATAGCCAATACCAAGTCCCAACAAGCCAGACAACAGGTATAATTGTCCCGCGGTGTCGATTCCCGCATAGAGATAAACTACGCTGACAACGGCGGTAAATAACATGAAGATAAAGACCGCTTTTTTACGAGATTTGAGCGCATGACTGATCAATCCGCTGGAAAAATCGCCCACGGATAACCCCACGTAGCACCACATGATGGCTAGGCCAGGTCGGATGGCTTCCTCAATACCCAGGGCTTTACCAAATTCATTGCTGAACGTAGCCAGAATTCCGATTACAAACCAGGTAGGCAGGCCCATGCCGATGCATTTGAGGTAGCGGATCAGGCGATCTTTATTGGTAAATAGGGAAAAGAAATTGCCTTTTTGGATATGTTTCTGTTGTTTAACATGTTCAAAAATACCCGATTCAAATACTCCGATACGAAGTAAAAGTAAGGCTATACCGAGTCCACCACCGATAAAATAGGCGTTGCGCCAGTCGAAAAACTCGACGGTGAAGTATCCCACTACGGCTCCCAAGAGCCCGATGCCGGCCACCAGCGAGGTGCCGATGGCACGGAGTTCTTTGGGTAGTATTTCGGATACCAGTGTAATACCCGCGCCCAGCTCCCCGGCCAGACCTACCCCGGCAACAAACCGCAGGACTTTATACGTTTCGGCATCCTGGACGAAGCCGCAGGCGATGTTGGCAATGGAGTAGGTGATGATGGAACCGAAGAGCACGGATAAACGTCCTTTTTTATCGCCCAGCACTCCCCACAAGATACCCCCGATCAGTAGGCCGGTCATTTGCCAATTGAGGATGCTAGCCCCCACCGAGGAAACCGCTTCTTCGGAAAGCCCCAATGACACCAGACTGGGTATACGGACAATGCCAAAAAGCAGCAGGTCATAAATATCGACGAAGTAGCCCAGAGCGGCCACGATGACGGGAATACTAAACAGATGCGAAGCAGTGGAACGAGTAGTAGTAGTTGGGTTCATTGGGTACTTAAAAACAGCTTGGAAAGTTGAAAATCAGATAAAATAGATGGCACAAAATGATACTTAGGCTATGTACCCCCGATCATAAAGCGTAAATAACCTTATTTTAACTCTATTTTTTGGCCTTCTTTTGTTAATTCCTGCTTTAATTCCGCACAATCAAGCTTTTGCGGAATAACATTTTCCTCAAAAGAAAGCATCACCGCCCCCGACTGCCCCAGAATCATGAACATGGGTTCCCTACGGATGGAACCGAAGGCGACACGAGGTTGAAATGTCAAGAGTTGCGGGGAATACTTGAAAAGTCGAGCAATACAATTCAATGGCGAAGCCATTAATACAGATTTGCTATTTTTCCACATCAATGTAAACCAGTGATGGCCACTTTCGCCCAACACTTCGCCCATCGTGACCGTGTTTCGGCTCAGAAATCCTCGGTAGCCCGGTACTTCGTCGTCAGCGAAGCGCGGGTGGGGCCGCAGCGGGAGCGTTGTAAAAATTCATCAGCTTGATCCGCTCCTTCGAAAGTCCGTCAATATTTGGAGTTGCGATTTCGGGTAGTGGAGACTGGAAGGCAGCCCAAATTCCCAGCATCGCCAGCGAAAGGCATAGAGTTCTGGCAAGTGCTTTTGTGTATCTCTTCACGGTTGTTCTACTCCGCTTTATCGGCCAAAACCTGCTTTTTATCCAAAAGTAATTTCCTCAAATGCTGATAGGGAACGTCCTGAACAGCTAGATTTTTGTCGATCGCCAACGAAGCCGCTAAGGCGGCGGATTGCCCAAGAACCATGAACACGGGTTCCATTCTGATCGACCCAAAGGCAATGTGGGTGGCACTCAGGCAGATCGGCACGATAAGGTTGGCACATTCGCTTTGCTTGGGGACTATAGCCCGATAACCGACGGGGTACGGAGCCGTCACATGCGCCTCGACGTTGCCTTCGTTTTTTATAAATCCCTCCTCGGTCACGTACCGTTGAATATGATGCGAATCCATGCCATAAGCTCCCATGCCGATTGGGTCTTCTACAATCTTCAAGCCTTCGCAATGGTACTGCGTCATCACCAAATCACTCACCATCCGGCGGGCTTCACGAACGTACAATTGTTGTTGCCAGCCGTCCTCGCGCTCGAACTCGTCCTTTGAAGTACCCCATCGCGACACCTCCTTTTTGATAAAATCGGGTATCCGCTCGTGGTAGGCTAGCGTCCACATCAGGCCCTGCTGGTACTGGCGGTGCCGCTCGGCGATGCGCTCCCGTTTCTCGTAACTGGCTTCGGGATAATCGTAGTTTTGGCCGATAAAGTCAGTAGAAAATCCGGTTCGGTTATTGGTGTCGGTCTTGCGATTGGGCATTTGGGAATTAATCCAGGGAAATCCCCTCTCCCCGGCCTCGTAGTTGCGTATGAGTAGTTCGTAGTCGCGCTCGTTGTAGTTGGCGGGTTTGGCGAAGGGAATGCGATTGTCGGGATGGTCGGTGAGGCACATCCGGTAGCAGTAGGCCTGTACCTTGTCGTCACCTGCACCGTGTGGGCCGGGGTCTTGGGAATTGATGAACGGCAGTAGTCCACTGGACTTGTCGCCCTTAACCACGTAAGGATCCACGCTGCCTACGAAGTTATGATTGATTGAGTTTCGAGATTTCTGCCCGGTCATTGTCGTGTCTAAGTCACGCTTGTGAACGCCGTTGAGGGTTTCTCCGTATTGGCTATTGCTTTCCCGCCCCACGGTGTAGCTGACGCCCGCTGCTGCCATCAGGTCACCTTCGTAGGTGGCGTCGATAAATACCTTGCCCCGGTAGGTTTTTTCCGAAATCATGGTGATAGCCGTGATGCGGTTGCCGACCTTCAGAACGCCCTTGGCCCGATCCAGTTTCTGATTGTAATCCACCTGAATATTCGCATCTTTCAGCATATCGTGGTACACTTTCAGGGCGGCTGACGGCTCGAAAGTCCACATACTATTTTCGTTTTTCTGGGTGCGGGTCTGTCCACCGTCCAGGTAGTCCTGGTTTTTTTGCCATGTCCAGTTTTCGGGGTTGTCGTAGTAGGTTTTAATGTTTTGGTAAAACTCCCTCGAAATCCCCCCGATCACGCGTTTATTGCCGATGTCAGTTTGCCCCAAGCCGCCCGTCGTCAGGCCGCCAACGCGGGAAGTGGGTTCGATCAGCACCACGGATTTACCCATCCGTTTGGCCTCGATGGCCGCGGCGATACCTGCCGATGTCCCGCCGTAGACTACGAGGTCAGTTTCTTGTTGGTTTTGTCGTGGTTTGTAGGCGCTGCATGATATTAGTAAAATGCCCAGCAAAAAAATCAAGAGTTGCTTCATAAAAGTATCAAGTTGTGAGAATAATATTATTCTGCTTTGGTAGCTGCTTCTAACTTCTGCCCCTCCTTCACCAATAAGCCCCGCAGTTTCTCGTAAGGCAATTGCTGAGGCGTCACGCCATTCTCGATGGCCAGTACTGCCGCCGCCGCCGCCGATTGCCCCAGAATCATAAACACCGGCTCCATCCGGATAGACCCGAAGGCGATGTGCGAGCTGGACATGGCCACGGGGACGAGCAGGTTTTTGCACTCGGAGGCCTTTGGCAAAATAGAGCCGTATGAAATGGAATAAGGTTGCTTGGGGTGTACCCCAATGTCGCCCTCGTTCTGTACGTTTCCGTCGGCCTTTACGTAGCGTTGGGCGTTGTGGGCATCGAGTGAGTAGGAGCCCATGCCGATGGGGTTGGACACGGGATTGGTACCAAGGGTGTGCAACTCGGTCATCACATCTTCGCCAATCATGCGGCGGGCTTCACGTACATAGATCTGATGCGGCCAGTTTCCGTTGTCGGTAAACTCGTCCTTGGCCAAGCCCCACTGCTGCATATCCTGCTTTGCGTCCGCGGGCATACGCTGATCGTTCTGCATGAAGTACAGCAGGCCTTTCTGGTATTCCTCGTGATCCTTGATGATTTCCCGGCGGCGCTCGTAGCTGGCATCGGGGTAGTCGTAGTTTTTACCGAGGTAGTCACTACTAAATGGGCCGTGGTTGTTGGTGTCGGTTTTGTGGTTGGGGATATTATCGTATTTGTCAAAGGTTTCGCGCCAGCCGGTATCAAATACCCGGAGGAGCAACTCGTAACGGGCCGGGTCGTAGCTTTCGGGCTTGGGGAAGGGCACGCGATTATTGGGATTATTACTCATGCACAGTCGGAAGCAGTAGGCCTGAATCTTGTTATCGCCGGTGCCGTTTTCGGCAATCGGCTCGGAGGAAATTTCTGGTAGCAGGCCACTTTTGGGATCACCAGCTACCTTGTAGGGGCTCACGGGTTTTTTGAAATAGTGCCCGTGCTGGAATACGCCTGCCTGTACGCCATTCCACTGCTCGCCGTATACGCTGTTGGCTTCGCGGCCCACGTGGTAGCTTACGCCCGCTGCGGCCATGAGGTCACCCTCGTAGGTGACGTCAATGAATATCTTGCCTTTGTAGGTGTTGCCGTTCAGGGTTTTGAAGTACTGAATTTTTCCACTCTTCATCTTTACGCCTTTTTTGGAGCGGTCGAGCCACTCATCCCGGTAGACGGTGATGTTATTTTCTTTAATTAATTTTTCAAAAATCTGCTCAGCGGCGTGGGGTTCGAAGATCCACATCGTGCGGGCATCACCGTCCATGGCGGGGGTACCCTGGCCCTTGTTGCCGTACTCCGATTGCTTCTGCCAGGTCCAGCTTTCGGGCTTTTGGTAGTGCTGGTAGAGGCGGTGGTAAAACTCCCGCGCCAGCCCACCGATGACCGATTTGTTGCCTGTATCGGTAAAGCCTAGTCCGCCCGCCGACAGGCCTCCCAAGTGCTTATCGGGGGAGACGATGATGACGGACTTGCCCATTTTTTTGACTTGTACGGCAGCGGTGACGGCGGCGGCGGTGCCGCCGTAGATGATGACGTCAGCTTGGTGTACTAAGGCCATGCGGTTTTTGTCAGAATTAAACCCACAGGCCGTTAGCACGGTCAGGAGGAGAAAAACGTATGTTAGTTTTTTAAAAGAAATCATTTTGATTATGGGATTTTCGGTGAACATGGCATTCCAGGATATGCTATCGAGTTATTGATCTTATGCTATGCACGAAAGGTCAGAAAAGTAACAGTTTACTGCTTTTCGACTCTTGGATGCTCTTCGAAAAAGAAAAACGGGTTGGAAACCCATGGGGATTCAGTTAAGATTGTTCGTTGATCTATACTGCGTGAGTCGCTTTTTCACAATCAGGTCCGCAGTACTCATCTTACTAAGAAACGAATAGGCTTTCTTGGAAATAAATGGATTTTCAACCAGTAGTAATTCAGATGCGTAGCGGCAGGTTTCGGGATCGAGGCTCTGGTGATGGAGAAATAAATCCAGAATATCGGAGATCAATTGTCCACTGAACGTGCCAATGTTTTTGGCCAAAAATAACCGGGATTCTTTATCGAGCGCCGACGCCTCGTTAAGCTTCTTAACCAAAAGTTTCTGGGCGCTGTAATTGGTCGTTAGGATCTTTTGTGCCAAAGCGACTTGTAAGGCAACAGATTCCAAATCCTCAGTACTAATCGAGTGTAAAGCCCTTTCCGTAAGGTTGTAATCTTTGCCATCAATGTAGCCCAAAACCGATTGTTGCAGGGTAGGGGTAGGCTGAATGAAACCATTGATGTGGTTCAAGGCCCAGATTTTATCACTCGGGTGTTTGCTGTCTAAAATCAGCTGGATTAATTCAGGCGTTAGTTTTTCGCAAGTCAGGGCTTCGGCTTGTCGTTGGGCTGAGCCATATACGAGATGCCACAGCTTGTAGGTTGTGAAGGCGGCTCCTTCCACCACATTGTCGAGTACATTGGCCGAGGTAGCGCCCGATACAGCATCCACTTTTTGGTAGGACGAATCGGCCTTGGGTACGATTTCGTTGTAATGGAAGTATTTCAGCGCCGATAGCGAGTCGGTCAGGATGCCGTGGAGGCGAACGTACTCGGCCTCGGAGAAAGGATCGTGGTCGTACTTACTGAGAAATTCTTTTTCGGGTAGCTCGAAACCAAGGTACCGTCCCGTGACATTCCAGCGGAGGGTAATATCCAGGGGGCGGCATTTGTTATCAAAGCATACGCCCGTGCGCAGGTGTCGCGCGTAGCTGATAGAGTACCCTTCCTTGGAAAGGTACTGAATGAGCGTGTCGTTGGCGATATCGTCGTTAAAATCTAGGATGTGATTTACGGCCGTGGCGACGGGAAGTAGCAGGGTAGGGGGATGGGTATACTGAATCCTGCCGGGCTGATAGTAGCCCGACAGGATCAGAATTCCGATAAAAAGAACGACAGTCGTTCGGGTGATGGTTTTTAAAAACATTCGTAAAGATGATCACTACACCATGCCGGGCACAATACCCCCGTGCGATTCAATCAGACTTCTAAGTTCGGCGAAAGGTACCTTCAAAGGGGTGGTTCCGTGCGTATGGGCCAGTACCGCCGCCGCTGCCGCGGCTTGCCCCATGCCCATCGAGGAGGCCTGTACCCGCAGTGCCGAATTGGCCAGCCGGTCGCTACTGATACACCGCCCCGCCACGATGAGGTTTTTGCTGCCTTTGGGTATTAGGGCTCTTAATGGAACAGTAGGTACCACGCCTTCATTCAGGTGCCTCGGAATAATTCCGTGTTCATCATGCAGGTCAATGGGGTAGTAGGAATAGGAAACCGCATCTTCGAATACCTTACCCGTTACGTAGTCTTCTTGTGTAACCTGGTAGTGGCCGTCGATTCGGTAGGTTTCCCGGACGGCGGTTTCGTTCTGGACGTCAATTATTTTTAGTTTTTCCAGATTGGGTAAAGTACGTAGGAAACGAACCGTATTCAACAGCGACGCCCGGCCTTTGATATTGGCCAGCGTGTGCGACTCGGAGGTGGTAGAATCGGCCCCCATCACGTGGCTGATGTTGTCGCCCTGACTTTTGAGCAGACCTACGACATTGTTTCGGAACTCGTACTTGTCCAGGGTACCCTTTTTGATCTCTTCCTTGTACTTTTCCTTGATCAGATTCAGGTCGAGTTTTTCAAAATCGTAGCCCCCGATCTGAAACATCAGCGATCCCGGCTGAATGGTATCCTCCCGTAGTACAGGATACCCAGCCAACGTAGTGGCGAAGGCATTTCCGGTGCAGTCGATCAATTGGTTGCACTCGATTTCGGCATTGATTCCCTTCCCTACCGTTTCCACCAGCCAGCCGTTTTTTAGAGGTGTTATTTTGGTGGGTGTTTCGTAAAAACGAATATGGACGCCTGCCTGTACGCATTTTTCTTCGAGGAGCATCGCGTATAGCTGCCCGTTGAGCCGTACCTGATGCAGGGGGTGCCGCTTGCCGTGCGGGATAGAAAAGTTGGGCAGCGTATCGTCGTTCAGGTCGACCGCTTCCTTGACCAGTTCCCAGCCAATGCCAGAAATTACCTGCTTACCCCAAGCGAAGAAGATGCCTGGATAGTTCACTCCGCCCGTGGTGGTGGTACCTCCTAACTGACTCACGTTTTCGACGAGAATGGTCTTTTTTCCAGCCCGACCCGCCTGAATGGCTGCTATGACCCCGGCGGTGCCGCCGCCAATCACCAGAATATCGGTTTTGAGGGTTTGTTTTTTGATGGAATAGAAGGCGTTGAGGGGTATCTCCTTTTCTTTAAGGAGGAAGTCCTTCGAACTAATTCCCAGTGAGATAGAACCGAGCGAAGCAAGGGCCGAACGTCTTTTTATTTTGGTCATGAGTAGTAGGTTTTAGTAGCCAGGATTTTGGTCCTTCGCTGGATCCAGGGCTTTATTGAAATTTAATTCTGATACGGGGATGGGCCAGAGCAAGTGCTTATCGGCCACGTCGATTCCTTTTACGGCCTTGATGGTTTCCTTCACTTTGCCAATTCGTTTCAGATCAAGATAACGCTTACCCAAATATAGGAATTCGTAGGCGCGTTCCTGAATTACCAGATCGATAAAGGTAGTCGCGGTGTAATCAGCTACCTTAAAATCTGCCGTCGAGGCGGTGGCGGGTGCTTTGCCGTAGGCGCGGCGGTGTACCTTATTGAGTGCCTCCATGGCCTCGGGTGTAACGTTGTTACCGGCGCGGGCGGCAGCTTCGGCGTAGATCAGAAGGGCGTCATTCAGGCCATATACCGGATCGTCGTTTCCGGCTCCCTGCTGACTGATGGCGTTGGCATCCGCGAATTTGGAGCTGATGAGGGTATTGGCTCCCAATCCAATATTCACCGGCTGCCACATTGCTTTGCGAATGTCGGCTGCATCCCAGGCTTTGTAGAACGATTCGGTTGTAAATCCGTAGACTACATACGCCCCGCCAAAGTTGAACAGCTTGGTGCTCGGATGGTTGGTGATCCAGAGCATGTAGTTGCCCTGATTGATCTGACGCGTGTATTTCAGGTAGAAAATTTCCTCGGTGGTACTGACCAGGTCGGGCCCAAAGACTTTGGTTTGGAAGTCGCCGACCGACTGAACCGGCACCAGCGAAAATTTATTGCTCTTGATTACTTCATCGGCCCGGTCGCGCGCTTCGGCGTACTTACCCAGGGTGAGGTACACATCAGCCAGCATGACTTTGGCCGCCCATTTGGTGGGTTTTCCCACGCGGGTAGCTTTGTCGGGCAGGTTTTGTTCTGCTACGATGAGGTCGGCTACGATGAGGGCATATACCTCCTCGGGGGTACTTTTTCTCAAATCGGTTTCGGTTATATTTTCCTCCGTTCGCAGCGGTACCCCCGCCCAGTTGCGCACGAGCTGAAAGTAGTTGAACGCGCGCAGGAACTTGGCTTCGGCTAGGTTTTTATCAATATTCGCCTGACTGATGGAGGTACCCTTCGGGGCATTGGCAATGACCAGGTTGGCGTTGCGGATGCTGAGGTAGAACGCATTCCACAGGCCCGCCACCCGGTTGATGTTTGCATCGTTTAAACCCTTGTGCTCGTGCAGGGGAGTCCAGCTACCCCGGCCGTAGGCATAGTCGGCCTGGCATTCCAGGGTGGTTTCGTATACCGTGTAGTTGTTAGAACGCAGGGGAGAGTAGATGGCGTTCACGGCTGATTCCACTTCTTCGGCGGTATTGAAGAAATTCTCAACGACCATGAATTTGGGATTCTCAACGAGAGCATCCTCACAAGCGCCCAGCGAAACCAGTAGCGCTAGGCCCAGCAGGATTTTGCCGGGAATACGGAGTGAGAAGTTGTTTTTATATAGAATTGACTTTTTCATTTCTTTGTAATTAGGAGTGATTAAAACGACCAGAGACCGTGCTGTTTTAACTTAAAATCCGACTCGTAGCCCCACGGTGGTTGACTTGGCAGTCGGGTAGCTATTCCAGTCGATACCCTGTGAGGTGGAGTTGGCCCCACCGCGCGAGTTTACTTCCGGGTCCCACCAGGAGTAGCTGGTGAACGTCAGCAGGTTCTGTCCGCTCACGTAGATTTGGGCGCTTCGCAGCCAGTTAATACCCCATTTCTCAACCGGCGCGTTAAAGGCCAGCTGAATATTCCGGAGCCGCAGGTAGGAGCCGTCTTCCACGAAGCGGTTGGAGACGCGGGCGTTGGTGTTCCGGCTGATAAGCGGGTACTTTGAATTGGGGTTTTCGGGTGTCCAACTATTCAGAAACACATCACGCGTCATGTTCAGGCCGAATCCGTGGTCCATGGTATTGACAATGGAGCTCACATTGAGCAGGTCGTTACCCTGCACGCCCTGCAAAAATAGCGTTAGGTCGAAGCCTTTATACGACATCGAGGAGTTGAGCCCATAGATAAATCTGGGGTTGGGGTTCCCGATAAACGTTTTATCATTTTGACTGGTAGTTCCATTACCGTCTAAATCCTTATAGATAATGCGTCCCTGCTCATTGTAGCCGCCTTCGAGGTACCCCCAAAAGCTACCGATGGGTTGGCCTTCGCGCAGAATGTTCGTCACGTCGTTGATCACTACAACATTGACATTACCCCCAAGAATATCTTCGCCGCCATACAGCTTCACTACTTTATTCCGATTGATCGACAGGTTGGCGTTCATATTCCACTTAAAAGCCCCAGTTAGAATACGTCCGTCTAAACCCAATTCAAATCCTTTGTTCTGTACCTGTCCGATGTTTTGGATGGTGGAGGTAAAGCCCAGGGAAGAAGGCAGAATAACCGTATTCAGCAGGTCGTGGGTATTTTTGATGTAGTAGTCGGCCGTGAATAGCAGGCGGTTTTGGAAAAGACCCAGATCGACTCCGAAATCCAGCTGCTCGGTGGTTTCCCATTTCAGGTTGCCAGGGAGCCGTGTACCGGGCGAGAAGGTCGTGTACATGGCGTCGTCAAATACCGTCCGGCTAGCGTTAAGCTCGTTGAGGGTAGCGTAGGCGTTGATGGCCTGACTACCCGTCAAACCCCAACTGGCCCGTAGTTTCAGCTCGGAAATAGTTGGGTTGTTGACAAGGAAATCCTCATTGGCCACTTTCCAGGCTACTGCCGCCGAAGGAAAGTATCCCCACTTGTTGCCGGGGCTATACCGCGAAGATCCATCCCGTCGGATGCTGGCCGTGAACAGGTACTTATCGTTGTAGCTATAATTGGCCCGAGCCAGGTACGAAACCAGTACCGATTGGGAGTAGCCCGACGACGGAATACCCGGTGTAATGGCCGATTCCAGATCGAAGGTTTCGGTGATGTCGCTCAGGAAGCCATTACCACTGCCGCCCAGGGTTTTGGTGGTGAAATCCTGATAGGTAAAACCCGCCACGGCTGAAACGCTGTGCAGTTGGTTGAAAGTTTTGGCATAGCTGATGGTGTTTTCATTCAGCAGACTAGTGAATTGGTACGAACTGACGCCGGCCCGACCCGGTGAATTGAAAAATTTGCGGGTGGTGTAGCTGTCGGTACGATCGTCCTGATTTTCGATCCCTCCCGCTATTTTTATGGTTAGTTCGGGAATGGGGTTAAATATCAGCGCGGCATTGGTCAGGATGCGGTTCGCATTGATTTGGTTGTTCTGCTCATTGATAAAATTCAGCGGATTGATCAAATCTGTGGCAACGAAGGGGTAAGCGATGGCCAGCACCCGGTAGGTGCCGTCCTCGTTATAGGGCGTAAGGGTAGGCGGGGCTGATACCGCGGCCGAAACCATGGAATTTCCGCGTGAACCACCTCCACTATCACGACGGTCGGTTTTTAGGCGGGATAGGGTGTTGGATAGCGTAACTCTGAACACCTTACTTACTTGATGATTGATGTTGGTGCGCAGGGAGAATCGGTTGTAATCGCTGCCTTTGATAATCCCCTCCTGTCCAAAGTAGCTGCCTGACACTGAAAACTGAGTTTTATCGGTGCCGCCGTTGATATTTAGCGAGGTAGTTTTCATGGGAGCTTTCTGGAACACCAGATCCTGCCAATCGAAGCCCTCCCCAAAACCATTGACCTGGTCCTGGGTAAAGTAGGGGGCTAGTTTGTCATTGACGGCCTGCTGGTTATAGAAAGTAGCGTACTCCCGCCCATTCATCATGTCCAGTTTCTTGCGCAGCGTTTGCTGGCTGTAGCTGGTTTCAAAGTCTACCTTCGTGCGGCCTGTTTTGCCTTGCTTGGTCGTGATAATTACTACTCCGTTGGCACCTCGTGAGCCATAAATGGCCGTAGCCGAGGCGTCTTTTAGTACCTCCACGCTCTCGATGTCGGCATTGTTGAGCACCGTGGGGTTGCTGCCAAAAATGGGGAAGCCGTCTACCACGTACAATGGTTCATTGCTACCCTGAATGGAGTTGGTACCCCGGATTCGCACGCTAATGCCCCCGCCGGGCGCACCGGTATTCTGCGTAACCTGTACGCCAGCTGCCCGGCCCGAAAGGGCCTGTAATGGGTTGGCAGAGGGAAAGCTGTTGATTTCATCAGATTTTACCTGCGCCACTGAGCCGGTCAGGTCGCTCTTTTTTACCGTACCGTAGCCTACCACAACAACTTCTTCCAGCGACTTGGTGTCGGTGTTTAAAGAAATACTAATCTGACTCTGACTCCCTACTGCTACCTCCTGACTCACGTACCCCACAAAACTGAACACCAGTACCGGCGAGCCAGTCTCGGGTACGGTTAGTTCAAAGCGCCCCTGAGTGTTGGTGGTTGTACCGCGCGAGGTACCTTTTAGTACCACGCTTACCCCAGGAAGTCCGGCGTTGTTTTCGTCTACCACACGCCCGGTAACCGTACGGTCTACTGGGGCTTCGACTCTAATTCCCGGAAAAGAAGAAGAAGTGCCTGTCTCTATCCGGGTCAGCACGATCTGTCCGCCAATGACCTTGTAGGTAATGTCCAGCGGCTCCAGAACTAACTTCAATACGTCCGAAAGTTTGCGTTGATCGGCCTGCACGCTCACCCGGCGGTTGGGTTGGATGACCGTGGAGCTGTACACGAATTTGATATTGACTTCATTTTCAATCGTGGACAGTACTTTTCGGAGTTCGGTATTGTTGGCTTTTAGCGAAACAGCCCTATCCAACAAGCCCTGGGTGTGGGCATCGTGGGCGTATCCCAGGGTAAGGGTCAGGCCGATCAGGAAAGTTTGCAGCAGGGTAATCCGCATGATTTGTCGTAGCAGCGTTCGCTCTCGTAATAGTTTTTTCATTACATTTGATTGTTTTTGTTGGGTTTAAAAATTTGACAAAACTCCCTCTCACCCATCCGTATAGATGGAAGCCCGACCAGGTTTTAGAAAGGGTATTACTTCGGAGTCGGAAGTGCTCGTAACACCTCCGGCTCCTTTTTCTTTACAGAGAATTAGGTTTTCATTCTAAAAATCAAATTCAACGGATCACTCTGCACTGAGTCAACGGCATCCGCTTCCCATGATCAGAATCTTGGTTCCGCGGACCTCGTACGTTGCGTTGAGGGATGAACAGAGTAGGTCTAGTTTGGTGAAAAGTGGTTGCTCGGTAATGTCAGCCGTGAAAAGGCAGTCTCCCAATTCTTCGTTTTCCAGAATAATTTCGATACCGTAGGCTTTTTCCAACTTCTCCACCACTACGGCCATGGTGGCATCTTCAAAGGCAAAGGGTACGGTCTCTGACCCGCTGCCTGGAGTATCGGCACTCGGGGCCACCACCAAGGGCTGTTCCACTAGGCTCGTTTCAAAGGAGTGACTTGCCTGGGTGTACACGACCCGCTGATTAGGGGTGAGAATCACCCCTTTTTTGATTTTATCCTGGGTCGGCTCGTCAGGCGAATCGCGCTGAAAGACGGACACTTTTCCCGTGAGTACCAATACTTCCACCGAGCTATTGTTGTCTCCCGTTTGCACGCGGAAGCTGGTTCCCAACACCTTGGTAGTGACCTCCCCCGCATTGACAAAGAAGGGCTGCTTGGGGTTGCGGGTCACTTGAAAAAGCGCCTCGCCGGTTAGATTCACTTCACGCCGGGTATCTTCAAACGCTTCGGGATATTCAAGGCTACTGTGGGGAGCGAGGGTAACTTGCGAGCCATCGCTCAGCGTTATTTCCAGGTTAGTGGCAGTCTCGTTGGTTCGAAGGAGGTAGCCAGCCGGAAGCGTATCGGTCGTGCCGTTGATCGACATGGTTTTGGAATTCGTATCCAAAGCTTCGTAAGCAAACCAGCTCAAACCCAAAACCAACGCGGCTGCCGCCGCCATCCACCAGCGCCGCCCTGAGTTGGGCATACGGACGATTGGTGCTCCTGTATTGCCTTTTTGCTGGATAGCCCCCCACATGCGATCTTCCAATTGCTGGGTCTCCGAGGCATCGCGACGGGGAGGATCCCCATCCAAAAGCGCGAACCATTGCTCGACCAAACGCCGCTCTTTGGGGGTGCAATCGTCGGCATGGTAGCGCTTAAGGAGGGTACGGAAGTGTTGTTTGCTCATGGGTATTGGTTTGTCCTATACCCCTACGACGCCAGAAAAAGGCGAGTCCGCAATGATTTAAAAAGATTCCAGGAATATTAATACTATATTTCAATAATTCCCCATTTCTTCTTTAAAAAATACCAGATGTGTCCTGGATAAAAAGAAGAGAAAAAAAGGTTTCGAGCAGTATTTTGAGCATGCGGGTAGCCTGTGTGTAGTGGTATTCGACCGTTCTTTCGGGCATAGAAAGTTGTTGTGATATTTCCCGGGTAGTCTGATTCTCAAATCGCTTCAAGTTGAAAACCAGTCGACTTTTCTCGGGCAATTGTGCAATCGCTTCTTCAATCGCTACTTCCAATTCTTCCAGAAAGAGCGGATAGGTCGTTGTGGAGGCCAAATCTGGAATCGAATCCAGCCGGTCGAAGGTGGTTCGACGGTAGTGGTCAATTACGCGGTTCTTGACCGAAATGAAAAAGTAGCTACGGAGGTTACGGATGGTGAGTTCTTGTCTCTTTTCCCAAAGATTTATAAACAGTTCCTGGACGATTTCTTCGGCCACGTCTTTGTCTTGGGTTTTGACGTAGGCAAAATCGTATAATTCCTGCCAATACTTTCGGAAAATCTGGCTAAAGGAATTACTATTTTGCTCGTTGAGGAGCAAAAGCAGGTGAGCGTCTTCCTCGTCGGTATGAGATTTGAGCGTTGCTATTCTAGATTGGATCAGATTTTCAAACTATAAATATCTGTTTAATTTACAAATAATTCTTGCTTTCCTTTCAAACAAAGAACTGCTTTTCGCAAACAAGGAGCTAGTGTTTTCATGAAAAGTAGCCAAACAAACGATTTTACCGCTTTTGCTTGGCTACTGTGTGGACTATGCACTCATTGGGTTTGCGTATTTATAATCCGCAGCGGTGGATTATAGCAACCCATTTCATTTCAGATTGTTAGCTGCCCGATACTGGGTAAGTCGCTTGTTGACAATTAGGTCCGTAGTACTCACCTTTTTAAGAAACGAATACGCTTTCTGGGAAATAAATCGTTTTAGCGGTAGTTTTGATAAGTCCGATACATTGACTTTCTGCATTGAAACGCCCTTTTTAATACTCATGCTGGCTTCTAAGTCTGCCGCTCGCTTCAAGGCTGTCTAGGTGAGTTCGACCCGGATACCAGAAAGGCCGAAGTTGCTCGACGAAATGGTGACAGGCACGAGCAGATTGTCGAACGTTTTGGGCAGAATAACCCATGTAGAATTTGAAATGATTACGAAATATGGTTGAAATCACCCTCAGTCTAGAAGTCATTGCACTCTACAGTCTTTTTAAGATGCTGTGAATGTCTCTTGATGAACCGTGAGTCCATCCACATCGCGATGAATAAACTCTATCCTTGGAGCTGTTTCCGTCGCCACCACGCCTATTTCCAGAAATCCGCCCTTGACCCTCAAGAATCTGTGTTCTGGCCGCTTATCTTCCGGATCCCACCCCTGGGCGTGGGAATCGCTTACCGGTCCCGATCCGAATTCGATCAGGCCCGCTCCTTCATCCACCGACACATATTGCCAATGCCGGTCCCCGTTGACGACAAACATATTTTTTTGTCCGGAAAGATATTGTCTCAGCCAATTGCCTTCATGTTGAAACGCTTTATTGGCATGGTTATCGGTTTTATTCTCACGATCAGGGCCGACCACCGGAGTGGGTGAAAACAAAATTTTGAACGTGGCGTCTGAATCTTCAACCGTTTGTTGAAACCAGGTCTTTTGTTTTTCGCCCCAAATGGTTTTGTCACTGCTATCTGCGACAGGGTTGGGTGACCGAAATTCCCGTCCTTCCACCAGCCAAATCTGAACATGCTTTCCCCAGCGGTAGGTTCGGTATGGGCTGTCCTTTACAGGAGCGTTTTCCCGCCATATTTTCAGTCCATCTTCAAAAGAGAGCGCTCCGTAGTCGGGCGACGTGGGATACGCATCATCCCGGAGTAAATCATGGTCGTCCTTTAGCATATATATAGGTACCTTCGAAAAAAAATCGACCAGCGAAGGCCAGGAATTCATAGCGTGCCATTGATGACGTGCCTTTTCGATAGTATTACCGAAAGGACCAGGCCTATCGTAGTAGACATAATCTCCGGTGTGAACAAAAAAATCAGGGTTCAATTTCCCCATGCTATCGTAGGTCCGAAAGCCTCTTTGCAAATCATCAAAACTCCAAAAATATTGACAGGTTGAGGTAACGAACTTAATGTTTTTCTGCTCCGAAACCGAGGGTGCCGTGGAAAAGGTGGCCACTGCTTCGGCGATCGGGCCTGAATCAGATAATTTTGCCTGCCATTTTATTTCGTATCTGATTCCTGGATCCAAACCCATAAAAGGAATCTGCACGGTGAAGTCATTCTCTACATTAGCGGAACTCCATGCGGATTCAAAGTGCTTGCCATTGCCGGAAATAATGGCCCGTACCATTCCGTTTGCGCCCCCTACCGCTCCGTCCATTTTTCCCACAGGCATATCCTCATCGAATTCTAGTGGATGCCTGGGAGCTGGAGCTTCATCTCTGCGTTCATGGACAACAGGGTTGCGGTTCTCCTGCCCGCACAATCGAATCCAGAGCTGTGCCGAATTGGGGGTTACTTCTCCCGTCTTAGATCCCGTGGTAAAGAATACCTGGGGCGTCAATTTTTCCTTATTCGCATCTCCTATTTGGGAAATGGCTGCGTGAACATTCTGCAGGGATAGGGTTGCAATGCCCGCACTTGCTTTTTTTACAAAAGTTCTCCTGCTTTCGTTGTTCATCATCTTGGACGTTTAAATTGAGGTCAATGGAAGTTATTCGGCGTCAATTGGCTTCTTTGCAATTTCAATTCATACAAAAGAGATCCGTCCTCTTTAACAAGGCGGAAAGCCACACCGGGATCTGTGGTGGACGGAAGGTAGGTAAGCTCTCCAAAAGCGAAAGTGCCATCAAGACCGAACAATTGCGTATCCCATGAATCCTGCTTTGCGGGTGGGCCCACCCTTCCACCCAAACTTCCCGGCTCAAATTCGTAATAACTGAAGCCGGATTTCCTCGGTATACGAAATCCACGTGCCCCATGCCGGTCACCAGACAGCAGCAGTACTCCGCTTATATTATTCTTTTCAATGAAACTGAACAACTCCTCCCGCCCTTCTGCATCATTTTCGCCCCATGAATCTTTTCCGTCTGAAACATAATCGCTCCACATCGAACCACATGACAAAATGATGAAAGGTGCCGTACAGGCTAGGAGCTCTTTTTTCAGCCAATCCAATTGACTTTTCCCCAGAAAGACCTGGTTGTCCCTGAAATAGCGGTTGTCTGTCATGATGATATCAAATGCGCCTATCCGGGTACGGGTAAATATGCCCTGCTTACTGTCTTCAAATCCATAGGACGGGTTATTCCATGAATTTTTAAAAACTTCCCTCACATTGTCGCGATCCTTATCCACAAACCCTTCCGGAATACCCGATTTGTCATTACCAAAATAGTCGTGATCGTCCCAAGTTGCATATACGGGTATATTTGCTGTCAATGATTTCCAGGCGGGATGAAAATCCCGTAGCAAATAGTCGGCACGGTGCATGCCCAAATGGTTCGTTCTATCTTGTACGGCAATGTCGCCATACAACAAAAACGCATCGGGTTTATGCGATTGTATTTGACCCAACAGTGTTGGATTGCCCAGTCCCCATCGATGAGGGCAAGAGCCAAATACAATTCTGGAGGCTTCTTCTAGATTGTCAGGTGATGCGGCTGTGCGGAAGTGCATATCACCCGTGGTGGGAATGGGCTTCCCATCTATGAACAGGCGATAGGTATAAGCAGATGATGGCTTAAGGCCATCTACAACCAGCACTGCCGACAGGTCGGTCGAGCGAGTCGAGCGAACAGGGCCAAATTTATGACTGTAAGCCTGGCCGGTTACCTCGACGGACACTTGTGATGGCTTCAATGTGCGCACCCATATCGACACGCCGCTTTCTTTCACATTTCCCAGCATAGGGCCGCCCAACAACTTCATGCCATCCTGACCCGCAATTTTTTGAAACGCCGTATTAGCAGACAGATCGAAAAAACTTGCTTCTGGTTTTGCGCTCAGTACCTTCAATGCTGACTCGTAGACCGCATTAATCAAATCACTTTTCTTTGTCCAATAATTGAGTATTAGCCTATTATCGGTATCCTTGTTCATAGGGTGGGTGGAATCACCGAAATTTTGGGAATGGCCGGGATGAACAATCGCTATTAGCAGCAGTATTAAGTACTTATTCATAATGGTTAGTAAAAATGGGTTTCAGACAAGTGTTATTCAGAAGTGGTCATACCCGAAAAGGCAGAAATGACTTGTCCTGATATGACTTGTCCTGATATAAGTTTACACAAATAGTGTAAATTTAACACCGCACAAAAATGAAAATGGACAAGAAAAAAGAAAACATCAGCAAAGAGGCAATCGTAGCCGAGTATCTAACTGGA
>Ga0209390_10002350_pt1 | contig 33421 bp, 26 predicted proteins | sample BON01_FD_187212 | JGI IMG/M metagenome (GOLD analysis project Ga0209390, IMG submission 187212) | Freshwater microbial communities from Lake Bonney liftoff mats and glacier meltwater in Antarctica - BON-01 (SPAdes) (version 2) | ecosystem: Environmental > Aquatic > Freshwater > Ice > Glacier...
CTGGCGTCGGGTGCGTTTCTCCAGTGCAGGTTCAGGTGTAACCTGTGTGTCGGGCCGCTCTGATATTGATTTTGGCATGTTGGGAATCCAGTATCTGTGGCCCTGAAATATAGTTTATCCCAAACGGGGAGTGTATGGGATCAGGTTGACACACAGGGGGGTAACACGTCGGTCGTGGAGATAACTCTGACTTCTCATCGAGGCTTTCTCACCAGCGCAGGCGCAGAGCAGTCTAGCGCGCCACCTGCAGGAGAGTTCATATGGGATCTTGCGATACCGGTCTTATCTGTCGTCAACCCATTGGACACCAATGTCACTCGCGAGGAGTTCGGCGCAGCACTGGCCAGTTCACGCACAGCCACCAGTCTGCATGTTATCGGCTATGTGCAGTTCGGCATAAGCCGCTGGCTATTAATTGAGGAAACCTTCCCTGCTCTCATGCCCGTTGTGACCATTGCCCTGGGCTTCATCCTTTTGTGCGGCATTTTTGCCCGGCATATGACGCGCAGAATCACTGCGCCGTTTTCGATAATCAAACGCATGGCAGATGATATTTCATCCGGATCTGCGGTACAGGCAAAGGGACTCGAGAACCGCGGAGAGTTCAAGGAAATCGCGACCCTTCTTAACGGTATCATCGGCGACCTGAACACCTACAAAACGCGGATGGACGTTGACCACCGCTTGCTGAGCATGAAGGTGGAGGAACGCACCTCCCAACTATCCAAGCGCAATGAAGAACTGAACCGGGCGGTGAAGGAGGTCACTAAAACCAAGAATCGTCTGCGCCATCTGGCCTATTACGACAGCCTCACAGGCCTACCCAACCGGCGCCTGTTTACGGAACAACTCGACCTGCTGCTGCGCCTTTCGAGACGGAATAAGGAAATTCTGGCGCTGCTTTTCATCGACCTGGACAACTTCAAACGCATCAACGACTCACTTGGGCACAGCTCCGGCGACCTGCTACTGCGCGAGGTGGCCAAACGCCTTACCAGTTGCGTGAGGGACAGTGACGTTGTTGCACATAGTGGTGAGCCCAGTTCACGAATCGATGTCTCGCGGCTTGGGGGCGATGAATTTACAGTGGTGCTCAATCAAATCGAGTGCGTCGAATCTGCTGCGGTCGTGGCTCAACGACTGCTGGATATGTTTGCCCGCGCTATACCTATTGAAGGCAATGATCTTGTGGTTACTCCCAGCATCGGGATAGCTATTGCACAGGCTGAAACCGCAACAGTAGAGGGCCTGCTCAAGGCGGCCGACACCGCCATGTACCATGCCAAAACATCCGGCCGCAATAAATATATGTTCTACAACAGCAGCATGGATGCAGCCGCGGCCGAGCGACTGGAACTGGAAAATGAGCTGCGCCGAGCGATAGAAAATAATGATCTGCAGCTTTACTACCAACCACAGATCAACAGCATGACCGGTGTGGTGACAGGCGCAGAAGCCCTCATGCGCTGGCCACATGCGAAGCTCGGGATGGTTCCGCCGGTTAAATTCATCCCTTTGGCAGAGGATATGGGGTTGATCCGTGCTTTGGGGGACTGGGGACTGGAGCAGGCCTGTCGAGATATGGTCGATCTACAAATCCAGGGCATTGAACTGCCCAAGGTATCCGTCAACGTCTCCGCGCTGCAGTTCAACCAATCCTTTATTAAACGAGTTTCGGAGGTCCTGGCGTCAACCGGGCTGCGCCCGACGCGCCTGCAACTGGAATTAACGGAGGGTATTATGATGGATGACAAGGCGGACACCATTAACGCCTTGTCTCATCTTAAGGACATGGGCCTGCAACTCTCCATCGATGATTTCGGTACGGGCTACTCGTCCCTGAGTTACCTCAGTCGATTTCCCCTGGATGAACTCAAGATTGACCGCAGCTTCGTGGTCGATTTTGACAAAAGCCAGAACGATGCCAGCCTGGTAATCGCCATTATTGCGATGGGTAAAAGCCTGCGCCTTGAAATCGTAGCAGAAGGGGTTGAAACAAGTGAGCAATACCACTTCCTGCGCAGCAAAGGCGCGAGCGTTATTCAGGGGTATCTGTTCAGCAAGCCGGTACCGTTTGAGGAGTTGAAACCCCTGCTGGCGCCAGGCTACTTCAAACAACAAGTCACAGAGCTTAACACGCGCTAACAAAGCGGCCACCGCGGGCAATACCCAATGTTTGCCGTCAGTTGCAGCCAAATATAAGGGTGCACTGCATCTGCTGGGGTATACTGCTTCGCCATGAACAATGCCCGCCAAGTCTTACAATCTGTATTCGGATACGAATCCTTTCGAGAACCGCAGGACGCTATTATCCAGACGGTCATCGATGGCGGTGACGCACTCGTTCTAATGCCAACCGGCGGCGGCAAATCGCTTTGCTACCAGATACCCGCCCTCGTCCGCCCCGGCTGCGGTATCGTCATTTCACCTTTGATCGCGTTGATGCAGGACCAGGTCAGCGCGATGCGGCAGCTGGGGGTGCGGGCAAGCTTCCTGAACTCAAGCCTGGATCCAGCCGCAGCGCGAGCCGTGGAGAGCCAACTGCTGTCCGGGGATCTCGACCTGCTTTATATTGCCCCCGAGCGACTGACACAGGAGCGCTGCCTGGTCCTGCTGGAGCAGGCATCCATCGCGCTGTTTGCTATTGATGAAGCGCATTGCGTCTCCCAATGGGGCCATGACTTTCGCGCTAACTACTTGCAGCTGGACATCTTACACCAACGTTTTCCGTCTATTCCGCGCATCGCCCTCACTGCCACGGCTGACGAGCGCACCCGCACCGAAATCATCCACCGACTGGACCTGCACAGGGCGCAGCAGTTCATCGCCGGTTTCGACCGCCCCAATATCCGTTATCGGATCGCTCTGAAAACCAATCCGAGAACACAACTGTTGCGTTACTTGCGGGATGAACACGCGCAAGACGCGGGCATTGTGTACTGCCTGTCGCGTAAAAAAACAGAGGAAACCGCCAACTGGCTGCGCGAGCAGGGCTTTAATGCCCTGCCTTACCACGCGGGACTCCCCTCCGCCTTGCGCGCCGAGCATCAGGCGCGATTTTTGCGCGAGGAAAGCGTGATCGTCGTTGCTACGATTGCGTTTGGTATGGGAATAGACAAGCCGGACGTGCGCTTCGTAGCGCATCTGGATATGCCAAAAACTATAGAATCCTATTATCAGGAGACGGGCCGCGCTGGGCGCGACGGGGAACCCGCGGACGCATGGATGGTTTACGGGCTGCAGGATGTGATCAAGTTACGCCAAATGATGGCGGGTTCCGATGGCAACGAAGAACATAAGCGAGCGGAGCAGCACCGCCTCAACGCAATGCTGGGATTGTGCGAAATCACCACCTGCCGCCGTGAGAGCTTACTAAACTACTTTGGCGAAACACAACTGCAACCCTGCGGCAACTGCGACACCTGCCTGGAGCCGGTGGACACGTGGGATGCCACTGAACCCGTGCGCAAAGCGCTGAGTGCAGTCTACCGCACCGGCCAACGTTTTGGCGTCAATCATTTAATTGATGTATTGCGCGGTGCCAGTACCGACAAGATTTTTCAGTTCGACCATCAGCACCTGCCCACCTATGGCGTTGGTAAAGAGTTGGACAACACACAGTGGCGATCAATATTCCGGCAATTGGTAGCACGCGGGCACTTGAGCGTAGATCTGGAGCACTTTGGCGCTTTGCGACTGGAAGAAAAGTGTCGCCCGCTTTTACGCGGCGAACAGGATATTCAACTGCGCCGCGATACCGGCGCTAAAACCAGCAGGAAACAGACCAAAACCGCCTTGCCCGCTGATATTGATATCGGCCTGTGGGAGGCCTTGCGAGAATGCAGACGCCTACTGGCCGAGGAACAGGGTGTTCCGCCCTATGTCATTTTTCATGACCGCAGCCTGAAGGAAATGTGTGCCACGCTGCCCCGCACACCCGCGCAGTTTGGCAATATCACGGGCGTGGGTGAACGCAAAATGGACAAGTATGGCTCTGCATTTTTACGCGTCATCAATGACCATGAGTAGAACACCTGCTCTATCGTGAATTCAAATGACCATCCAATTGACCCGAGCGCGCTAAGCGCGTAATTTTGTGACCTCATTATTTGTGAGGAACTCTCTGTGAGCAAAAAAATTCCGCGCTCCAATGACAACGACTACAGTCTGGATATCATCCAGCAGCGCCAGACATTTATCGAAGAAAACACCCCTGCTAAACTACACCATACTCGACATTTCTCGTTCGACCCCGTAGAAATGTCCGGCAACATCGAAAATCTGTTTGGTGTCGCACAGGTCCCCATCGGTCTCGCAGGGCCGTTACTGGTCAACGGCGAACATGCCCAGGGCGAGTTCTACGTTCCCATGGCCACTGTTGAGGGCACCATGCTGGCCAGTTACAACCGCGGCATGAGCGTCATTCGGGAATGCGGCGGGGTGATCACCACGGTCTCTGGCGAGGCCATGCAACGTGCGCCCGTCTTTGTTTTCCCGAGCGCGAGGGAGGCGCGGGATTTTGGACTCTGGCTAGACGACAATTTCGCCCGCATCAAAGCGGTGGCCGAGGGCACGACATCCGTGGGCAAGCTCAACGAGATAGAGCATTATCATGCGCACAATATGGTCTTCTCCCGTTTCGACTACAGCACCGGCGACGCTGCCGGGCAGAACATGACTAGCAAGGCCACCTTTGTTGCCTGCGAGTGGATAAACAAAGAATTCAAGGGTATCTCTCATTACTTGCTATCGGGCAATTTCGATACCGAAAAGAAAACATCTTCCGTCAACCTACTCAAGGGGCGCGGCAGGCGCGTCACAGCCGAGATCACCATTCCCAAAGAGGTGATGCTCCAGCGTCTGCGCATTTCACCACAGCAGATGCATTACGGACAGGGAATCAGCACACTGAGTGCGTTTCTCTCCAATTCCTCAAACAACGCGAATCACCCAGCGAATGGTCTGGCAGCGTTGTATTTGGCGACCGGACAGGATATCGCCAACATCGGCGAGTCCAACCAGTGCACAACCTACAACAAAGTCACGCGCGGCGGCGATTACTATTATTCCATTACACTGCCGGCACTTATCGTGGCCACCTATGGCGGCGGAACCGCGCTGCCGACGCAGCGCGAATGCCTCCAGATCATGGACTGCTTTGGACCCGGCAAGGCGATGAAGCTCGCCGAAATTGCCGCGGGACTAGTGCTCGCAGGAGAAATCTCCCTGGGTGCTGCCGCCAAGATCGATAAAGAAACACGCACCAATGAGTGGGTGGATGCCCACGAACGCCTCGGACGCAACCGCTAGGCGCCGGATACTGTTGAATTCTTATAAAATCGCACAATGAGCCTGAAAATATCAAATTCTGTGAGCATTCCACTGTCGGAAATTCAATTTCAGGCTATACGGGCTCAGGGTGCCGGTGGACAAAATGTTAACAAGGTCTCCTCCGCGGTTCACTTGCGCTTTGATATTAACGCTTCCTCTCTGCCGGATATTTACAAGGAGGGCCTGCGCAAGGTCAGTGATCAGCGGATTACTGATGATGGCACTGTCATTATTAAAGCGCAGCGTTTTCGCAGCCAGGACAAGAATCGTGAGGATGCCCTAAGTCGCTTGGCCGACTTAGTAAAAGCGGCCGGCGCCACCCGTAAACGACGCAAACCGACCAAGCCCAGTCGCAACAGTCAGGCGAAGCGAATGGACAGTAAGACCAAGCACGGGCAGCTCAAGTCTCAGCGTGGGCGCGTGAAAATTTAGGTAACTCAACGGTCTATATTGCAGTTAAAACATGAATGGTGCTTGTATAACCTGTTAGGCCGGCGATAAATGAAATGGCATCGGGCTGGGACCATGTATCGGTGGGGCGGCCATCGGTGGGGCGGCCATCCGTGGGGCGGCCATCCGTGGGGCGGCCATCCGTGGGGCGGCCATCCGCGGGGCGGCCTATATGGATATATTCACGGCGTGTTCCAAAAAATTCTACTCGGCTTGGCCGCGGGCTAGCAGAGAAAGTTAATACAATTCGGCCTAGAGACTATAGTATTTAGAGCGCCGCCAACTTCGAAGCTAAAATACAACGAGACCTTATCATGCATACGAGTGAAACCAACAAAGCCATTGTCATCAAGTTCTTCGACGCACTGAACAGAGGCGACGTGGACTTCATTGTCGACACTTACGCCGCCGACGGCTGCGTGCAAACCATGGGAAACACACTAATATCCGGTATTTTTTCGCGAGAGCAGATTGCCGCCTCCGCCGGTGGTATCTTTGAGGTATTCCCACAGGGTCTTGAATTTGTCGTAATCGACATGATCGCTGAAGGCGACAAGGTTGCCGTGGAAGCGACGAGCGAAGGCAAGCATATTTCAGGCCAGATATACTCCAACGACTATCACTTTTTGTTCGAGTTTCACAATGGCAAGTTGTTACAGCTAAAGGAATACATGGATACCGAACGCGTAACAGATGTACTGTGCGCAGGACAGCGCCCGCTGGCAGACAAGCCCTAAAAGTCTGCTAGCATACACACTATAAACAGCTCGGCAATTCAGCCGGCACTGATCGGGAGACATCACTATGCATCGTCGCGAATTATTAAAAGGCGCAGCCCTGAGCGGGTTGGTTGGCACGCTTCTGGCACCGACCATCGCTACCGCTGCTAATGCTGCTGCTCAAAATAAGACCGACAGCCAGGCCGCTCAGGCGCTGGCGGAACTTCAGCAAGCATTGGATGAACTGGAAGTGACCTTTGCCAGCCCCGAGTGGAAACTGCGTACACCACAGGATTATGCCGAAGCACGGCGCGTCATGTTGCACGCGCTTATGCATGGGCTACAGAATTGGCTCGAGGCAGACCCTGCGAGGCCTTTCTTTACGTCATTTATCAACCAGCATAAAAAATTGCTGGGCGACAATCCCGACGCGCGCTACTACTCAGCTGTCATTGACGATCAGCACAGTTACCGCGTGCGCGGCAACCTCGCGGGCGCAACTTACACCAGCTTCACTCTGGAGCTGGGTGCAGGAACCGACGGCGACGGTATCGGTTCGACCCTCAATGACACGCAGTTCACGGCCGATGAAAATGGTGACTACGAGATTATAGTCAGCACTGAAAAGGTCGATGGCAATTGGCTACCTATGACCAAGGGTGCTACCAGCATCACCACGCGCCACTATTACGAACATGCGCAGAGCATCAACAATGACCGCCTGCACCATATTCCCATCGACATACGGAACTTGCAGAAAGTACCACCAAGAGCCTCACCGAATGACACCGATATCGCGGCGGGCATTCGCCGGGTGACGACATTCGTGAAGGGCAATGTGATAACCATGAGTGCTGACAAAAGTCCGAGCTGGGTGTCGCGGGTTCCGAACCAGTTTGTACCGCCAAAGAAGGACGACAGCCATGAAGCCATCACCTACGCCGCTCGCGACAACGTCTACAGTATGGCGCCGTTTGTACTGGGTTCCGACCAAGCCCTGCTGATTCGGGGCCGCTTTCCCGACTGCCGTTTCGCAAACGTCGTACTGTTCAATCGTTTCCTGCAAACGTTGGACTATGAGGAACGCAGTGTTTCACTGAACCGCGCGCAGACGGTGCTGGACGCCGACGGTAATTTTGAAATGATACTCGCACACCGCGATCCCGGTCGGCCGAACTGGCTGGACACCGAGGGCCGACCCTACGGCATCATGTTCTGGCGGTTTCAGCTGCCCGAAGGTGATATCGCACCTCTGGAGACCGAAGTCATTACTCTGGCTTGAATGGCACGTATTGAAGCCCAAAAGCGTCAAATCGAGCAGAGCTTAAAGGAACCGTCTGAGGCGATAGCGGGTGGTGCGGCCTTCGTCGGGGCGGCCATCCATGAAACAAGCCTACACGGGTGTATTTGCGGCGCGCCCCGAAAAGCTCTACTCGGTTTGGCGCCGATCTCGCGGCCGGTGCCTTAGCTTCAATTTATCGCCTGTGTGCCACTTGTAAACTTAAGTCAGTGCCATTCTGCTCTGCCTTAAAAGGGCTACTCCTCACTCCTCCGATGACTGCGCAGAGCAGCCTTCACTGGGAGCCTCGATAAGCCATGCTAGAGCATTGCCAATCAACTGCCTGAACTGCGCCTGCTCGAAAGCTTCAGCTTTATGGCCCATAGCGGTATAGACGGTTCTGCCCTCGCCGATACAATTGCTCCATACCACCGGATGGTCACCCATACGCAGATCGCGCACGTTACCCATGAAATTTTGCACCGGGACATACGAATCCTCATCGATAGTGGCGAGTATATTGAAGCCCTCTGCCCGCGGACTTTGCTCCCACGAATACCACTCTTCCTCGTGCTGCCAAATATTGGGCAGACCACGCATAGCCGGGTGGTCATGATTCTCCAGCACAACGTCTGCGGTTTGGAACCGGGGGCCCATGATATGCGCGGTGAACGTCGCGCCAATCAGATTTTCGCGATACCACTGCCATTCCCGATGTGAAGAGTCTCCCGCAGCATGAATACCCAGCCATCCACCACCGGCCTGCAGCCAGGACTCAAAGACACGTTCCTGCTCGTCACTGAGGATATCGCCCGACGCATTGAGAAATACTACGGCGCTAAATCTCGCCAGGTCTGCCTCATTGAAAACAGCTCCGTTTTCAGTATGGAACATCCCCCAATCGTGTTTGCTGGTAATCGCTTGCAAGGCCTTGGCGCCACCGGCAATTCCCTCCTTATGGCGAAAGGCATTGGTCTTGGAAAACACCAGCACAGTTGGGGACCGGAGGTCGTTGGGGATTATCGGGGCCACGGTATCGTGGTGGAGGGATGGAAAAACGATATTCCATGCGCCTACCTTCCAGATGGCGGCCAGAGATAAAGCAACACTCACAATACCCAGGACGAGTAATATCCTCAGCACTTTTGACAATAAGCTTCTCTGCTTGCGCATTTCGCATTACTCCGCCGGACGGCAACTTTTGACACATCGTTATATTTTTGATGCGCCTATTTTGCACTCTCCGACGGAATAAGGCTATTTTGCGCCGTCAAACCAATCGTCGAAACCCAGCTTGGTCGATGGGCCAATATGCATTTGCTCCAACACGCCATGGCCGACCTTGTCGCCGCAGGTCGCTTTCACGATTTGCTGGATATGCAGGTTCTCCAGCGCCAGGGGATCAAGTTCACTGTCTTTGAAGCTTTCGCCGGCGATGGCCAACTCCCCCTGCCACTTGCCGTGCCCCCATTCTGGATGTTGATAGCCCAGACCCTTCATACGGTGCAGCAGCACTGGCTCCAGATGAACCTCCATACTCTCGCCGGAACGGTCGTGCATAGTGACAATCGCAGAGCTTGCCCGCCGCGTGCCCGGAATCATGGTGATGTTGTGTTCCACTTCCCCCTGCCAGACGCGGGCATTCGGGTCGGTGGTACCAGGGATTGCGTCCATATTCGGGTAGAGCGGCAGGAACGCCTGATCAGTATGCCATTGGTGCCCGGTGGCATCCTCGAACCAACCCGCCAGGCTACACTCGGACTCCCAGTGGATAGGCATCCAGTTAAAGTGCACTGCCTGAAAATCTGCCAGTGGGGCACCGCCAGTATAGGCGTCTCCTACCGGACGAATTCCCCATGAACGATCCTTGAGACCGAAGGTGGTTTGCCCATCTACTTTGAGTGTCTTACCGTCGTAGCGAATCCAACCGGACCAGAAGCCGAACTGATCCAGACGAGTGGCGTCCATCACAATATAGCGCTCATTGCGCAATGTCTGACGACCCTCCTCGATGCAGGCCGTGCGGGGTGTGAACATGAGATCGCATTCAATGCCGGTCTCGTTGGCAGCGATGACCACCCGATGACGCCCCATGGGCTCCAGTATTTGCACTGCGAATGGCCCCACCGTGGTATCGGTCGGTTCCTGGGGCGCACGGCGGGACCCGTGAAAGGCGTATTGATGGCCATCGATGGCAAGACTCAAGCTGCAATCCAGAATGCCAAGGTTGGCATAGCGGCACATCCCCACGCCAAAATAGAAACTGCCATCGCGAGCGTGACCGTTATACCAGTAGCGGTCATAGAAAAAACGATCGCTTGATGCGGTGTGAAATACCGGCTCGGGAGTCTGGTGAATCGGGTAATCGTCGAATTTTGATAGCATGGCGCGAACACTCCGTATTATTGAATGGCACAAGCATGACCGACATCGCGCGACCCAACAAGCGCGCAGCGCAATCAAACAGCTCGCGTATGCCATTTCAAACCCGGCATTTCATCTTTAGCATGCAGCCACGCAGCCGGTTTTATGACGATACGGACTATTTCCTATTCCCATTGAGCGTTTTGCACTGGCAGACGCTGTCGTGGAGCGAACAGGATGATCGAATAGAGAACACACCAGGAGCCTACGATACGGTCAAAATTTTCGTATGTCCCGCCGACATCGTTTGCTACTCTCCGCACATCGACTTCAAACCTGAAAGAAAAAACTATGACCAAAAAATACAATATCCACCCCGACTTCGCAAAATTTCCAGTCATCACCTTCAAATTCAACGCGTTTATCATGGGCGCGATTAACGGTTTTATGACGTTGCAGCGTTGGCTAACCAAACGTTCTTTCGCACTCGACATCCAGAAACACGCGGTTGCAAGCGCGGACGGCAGTCATTTCAAGGTCATTGTGATGACCCCTCACGGCCTGCCAAAACCAGCTCCCGCGCTGCTCTATTATCACGGTGGTGCTTTCGCCATGAGTTACGCCAGCATGCATCTGGAAAGTTGTGAACGCTATGCCAACGAAGCGGGTTGCGTGGTTGTATTTGTCGATTACCGCCTGGGGCCCAGGCACCCGTTCCCCTGCGGTTTCGATGATAGCTTTGCAGCGCTTGAGTGGGTGCTACGTGAAGCCAACGCTCTGGGTATCGATGCCAAAAAGATTGCTGTGGGCGGCGATAGCGCCGGCGGCGCATTGGCGGCGGGTGTTGCGCAGAAAGCGCGAGATGAAAAACTGGACGCGCTGTGCGCGCAACTTCTGATCTACCCGGTATTGGACAACACCTGCTCCTCTGTGTCTGCCACGGAGTTTGTGGACGTACCATTGTGGAATGCGATTTCCAACCAACGCATGTGGGACATGTATTTAAGCCGCTATCCAAAAGGGCAGACGCCACCCTACGCAGCACCGGGCCTCGCAAACGTGCAGAACCTGCCCCTGAGCTATATAGAAACCGCAGAGTTTGATCCGCTGCGCGACGAAGGCCGCAACTATATCACCGCGTTGCGCGCCGCCAATATTGAAGTTGTTACCAACGAAACATTGCAAACCATCCATGGTTACGATGGCAACGCCGCTAGCGAGATTGCGAAACAGTCTATGAAGGACAGAATTCAGTTTCTACAGAAAGGCTTTGCCGCAGAAGCGACCTGAATCTGCAAATCGCAGTTCACATTCAGCTTTACCCACCGATAAGGTGATCAGTGCTCTAATGCATTGATGATGCGGGCAAAGTTTATATCCACGGGATACTCGGTCGAACTCCAGCCCAGGCGGACGATCGCAGCTTGCAGTGAAGGCAACATCATCACCACCTGCTCGCGATTGCCTAACATGGCGTAGGCAGACGGGGGCAGCGATGGCCAGTGCGGTTCTGGGCCGCCGGCATTAAGCCAAAATTGGTAGCCATAGCGCGCTTCATTGTTGCTGTTGTTGGGCTGCACAGCTCGCCTCACCCAGTCTTCGGTGAGCAGACGCCGCCCATTGATCTCCCCACCATTGAGCAACAATTGAGCGAAACGCGCCCAATCCCGAGCAGGCGCATACATAAAGGAACTTCCCACGAAGACGCCGCTGGCATCTGGTTCAAAAGTGGTTTTCTGCATTCCAAGCGGTACAATAATCTCGTGTGTAATATAATCCAGCTGCGCCTGAGCCGAGCCTCCCACCCGCTCAAAAACAAGCCTTGCCAGCAGATTGCTAGTACCTGACGAGTAGGACCAGAAACTGCCCGGCGGATACTCCAGGCGACTGGCCATAGCGACATCCGACGCACTGGACGACATAAACAGCATCCGGGTGGAGTCACTACCGGGAGCATACTCTTCTGTAAAATTTAACCCTGAGGTCATCTGGAGCAAATTTTCCAACGAAATAGCACTGCGATCATCGTCTTTCCAAGCGGAAAACAGATCCTGCTCCGAGACTGAGATCTTGCCCATTGCCTCTAATCGACCCAGCAGAATGGCGGTTACAGACTTGCCCATGGACCAACCCAAAAGCTCTGTAGCCGCGCTGATGCCGGGTGCGTAAGCCTCGCCGATGATCCGCTGCTGATGCAACACCAACAGTGCGCGAGTATCCAGGCCTGCTGCGGCATCTTCCTCCAGCACTTGTGCTAGTAGTTCTCTCATACCGGCATCAGGCGCACCAACAACACTGCCCTGAGGCCAAGGCGCCTCATCGTTGATCGTAGGCGCCGTATACATCACATCATCCAACAGGCTGGCGTCACTGTATTCCAGCGTACAACCGAGCCCTGCGCGGTAGCGAGCAATGGCCGCAGGGCTGCCCAAGAGACTCGCGGCTATCCCGTCTGGCGCGACTGCTTGCACGCTAAGCAGTCGGGTCAGCGTAGAATAGGTTGCAAGGTCGTCGGCGTTTTGCTGTGCATCAAAACCCGAGAGGTATTGGCCTGAACACGCGAGTTTGGCACCCAAACCCGTCGCCAATGCCACCCCTGAGGGCAATTGGCGCGGCGACAAGTCTGCCAGCAGCCAGAGTAGGAATACGCCAAGAACGGGTATGAGCAGTAGTGCAATTGCCAAGCGTTTCATCAGGTCGTCGTTCTCACAGGGGACGTGCCATATTGATGGCTGAGCAGAGAGGCACTCACTTTAACGCAAAAATGGCACTCGGCGGTGAATTTGCATCACCCTCAGATCGTTGGTGTTGCGACCACCAGTTGACCCGTATCGAGCTCTGCACCGTCAAGACCATAACCGATGACGTCACTGGCACCAGCAAACAGGGCAGCACTCACCTGCGGTGGGTAGACAACACTGAATCGAACCGCTTGCAGCCTGCTGGCCTGATAATACTCGGGAGTGGCAGCACTGGCCGGCGTCACTGCACCAATACCGGACGGGTTAAGCACAACGACATGCAGCGTGTTGGTGCCATCGGCGGACTTGGTAAAACTTTGAATCTGCAAGTGTTCATTGTTGGTAGCAGACACGCCACGAGGCCATTGGTCCGGTGACAGGCCGTCGACATTGGCAGTGGGATACTCGAAGCGAAATTCGATAGCGCCCAACAAGTTTTGCTCATTGAATACTGCTTGAGGGTCTTGCAGTACGTATTTCACCTGACTGGCAGGACGCAACATATTCAAGGTATTGAGTGTGCCAAACGACATCACCGGGTTAATGGTACCCGCCCCCGGCAATATTTTCAGGGAGCGCGTCTGGACAGTCGCCAATCCCTGAATCTGCAGTGTGGCGGGACCCTCTGCGAGATTAGTCGCAAAACCCGAAACCGGCTCAACCAGATCGATGGCGGCAAACCAGAACCCGCTGTAGCCGTCAAAATCCGGCGATGCCGAATGGTTCAGGCTACTTGTCTTGTCCACGTTAAGCGGAAAGACTTCCCTCACTGTGACATCTACCTGCATGCTGCTACTGTCAGTCAGGGTTGCAGAGACGTTGCCCGCCGCCAGATTTATCTGGCCAAGCTCTTCATGAGAACCGAGAGACACCAGAATAGTGCCGCCGTTTTGCACAATCTTGTTCATGGAATCACTGTCACTGCACGCGATTAGCCATTGCGATGCAATGAGGAGTGCCAACAATCGGATAAGGTTCATTTCAATTCTCCAGACATCATTGCAGACGTCATTTCAGACATCACTGCTTTCTGACTAAATTTTCACCACAAGTGTAGGGGCCGCAGCGCGGCTGCGCAATAATAATGCGGCATCATATGACTGCAGGAGCACGCGGAACTTACACGCCGTCGCTGGCGCTCAGAAGTCGTCTACAAGCGCCAACAGCGACTCGTGACTACTCAATTGCTGCGCCTCGCTAACCCCTGAAAATCCAGCGCGCACGATCAGGTGACTGAGGTTCAAGCGCTCACAATATTCACGCAACTTGTCTTTAGCGTACTGCCGATCTCCCACAATCGCCCATTCCTCAGCGTCCGCCGCCGTTTTGAGCACAGCGGTATGCACTGTATCGGCAAGCGCAGAGCGCACGCGTCCAGCCAGAGCAGCATCCTCGGTCACGAATACCGACCGCATAACAGGGATGGTTGTTACCGCGGGCTGTCCTGCCGCAGCCACGGCCGCGTGATAGCGTTCATAATTTGCCTCCAGTACGGCAAGCGTCTCCAACGGGGATGCGAGATACGGCAGTCCCAAACCCGCTACCTGCTGCAGCGCCAGCGGTCCAAATGCGGCAACCCACAGCGGTGGTGACGGTTGTTGCAGTGGCAGTGGTGCCAGGTATATCGGCTGACCGTGGTCATCATAGTTTACCGGCTCACCGCGCCAGGCGCGCCGCATTAGCTCTAGATTAGCCTGAAACAGCTTGCGCTTATCGCTGGCGGCAACACCAAAGACCTTGAACATCGCTGCTGCAACGCCGCGTCCCAAGCCGAGCACCAGACGCCCGCCACAGAGCTGGTCCAAAACAGCCACCTCCTCCGCCGCCAACAAGGGGTGACGGATGGGTAGCAAATAAGAAGTGCAGCCAAGCCTGATAGATTGCGTGCGGCCAGCCACTGCCGCCAGCAGCATCAGCGGCGCGGGGATAGCGCTGCGCGTACCAAAATGATTTTCCGGCAACCAGAAAGAATCGAAGCCCAGCGACTCAGCAGCTTCAGCTTGCTTGCACAGCCTATCTGCACAGCCCAGAGCATCCCGGGACCAGACTGTAGTCCCGAGCTTTAGTCTGCGAGACATAGTCGCATCATATAGGGAGTGCCAGAAAATACCGCCACGTCGCAGTTACCACTGGGCAAGCTCAATTCACCCGCACTACCAGTTTGCCGAAGTTATCGCCGGTGAACAGGCCAAGAAATGCTTCGGGCGTGAGCTCCAGACCGTCGATCACATCCTCGCGATATTTGATTTTGCCTTCTGCCAACCAGCCGCTCATGTCTGCTACAAACGCGGGGATACGATCACGGTAGTTACTGACGATAAAACCCTGTAATTTCAGGCTGCGCTGCAGAATGAGTGCCTGCAGCATAGCCATACGATCGGGCCCCGGCGGCAATTCTGTCTGGTTGTAGTGCGCTATCAAGCCGCAGACCGGCACCCGCGCAAAATTGTTCAGCAATGGCATCACCGCTTCCCAGGAGCTGCCGCCCACGTTTTCAAAGTAGACATCAATGCCATCGGGACAGGCCGCCGCCAACTGCGCTGCCATGTCCTTGTCGTAGTGACTAATGCAGGCGTCGTAGCCCAATACATCCACTGCGTAGGTACATTTTTCCCTCGCACCGGCGATGCCCACTACCCGGCACCCTTTGAGTTTGGCAATCTGGCCAACCACAGAGCCCACGGCACCGGTGGCTGCTGCCAACACCACAGTTTCCCCGGCCTTGGGTTGGCCGATATCCAGTAAACCCACATAGGCCGTCAACCCCGGCATACCCAACACTCCGAGCGCATAGGAAGGCGCGGTAATGCGCGGGTCCAGCTTCATCAGGTCGCTGCCATCGGATATCGCATAGTCCTGCCATCCCGCAGCAGCGGTAACCAGATCCCCCTCGGAAAACTCCACATTGCGCGAGGCAATCACTTCACTGACTGTTCCGCCCACCATAACGTCGCCCAGCTCCACCGTGTCTGCATAACTTTTCCCGGCGTTCATGCGGCCGCGCATGTACGGATCGAGGGACAGGAACCGCGTTTGCAGCAAAACCTCGCCGTCTGCCGGCTGCGGTATGGTCACTGTTTCCAGACGAAAGTCCTGCACTCTCGGTGCGCCAACCGGCCTGGAGGCCAGCACGATGCGTCGATTGGCGTCCTTTGTCGCTGCATGCAAAGGGTTCAACAATAGCGCGCTGGCGGCGGTCAACGCGGCCAACGCAAATTCTCGGCGGTTCAGGGACATGGATAGTGCCTCTTTAACGAACAGGAAACCTCAACACCAACCATAACCCAGTAACGTGGCAGTGTCTGTGCCATCGACAAGCCAGATCCAGTGATCCACTATCCGCAGGCACTCTCCGCAGGCACTCTCCGCAGGCACTCTCCCCAGGCACGATGAGCAGGCACTGTCCGCAGGATGACTTGCTGCAGGTTGTCAAATTTGAACCGCGCGGCGCATTAAGGCTTCGTAACTACCCTGTCGGGCTGTAAGTTAAGTACACTAGCCCTAAACCTTGAGGGAGGTCATAGCGATGTACGATCTGGTAATTCGAAACGCAACAATCGTCGACGGAACGGGCAAGCCCGGCTATGCCGGTGATCTGGCGGTCAGCAATGGCAAAATTGCCGCCGTAGGGAAAGTCAGTGACTCAGGCAAAAAGGAAATTGATGCGCAGGGCAAACTCCTGACTCCGGGCTGGGTGGACGTGCACTCCCATATGGACGGTCAGGCAACATGGGACCCGCTGTGCAGCCCTGCCGCCAACCATGGCATTACCACCTTGGTGATGGGCAATTGCGGCATCGGTTTTGCTCCCTGTGAGCCCAATGATGAGGCACACGCCCGTCTGATTACAGTGGTCGAGGATGTAGAAGATATTCCCGGTGCCGCACTGCACGAGGGAGTGAAGTGGGACTGGGAAAGTTTTCCCGAATACCTTGATGCCGTGGAGCGATTTCCTCGCGCTATCGACGTCGGCGCCCAGGTACCTCACTGCGCAGTGCGCACCTATGTAATGGGTGAGCGCGGCGCTAAAAATGAACTGGCGACACCTGAAGATGTCGCCTCTATGGCCGCCATTGTTAAAGAAGGTCTGCAGCACGGTGCACTGGGCTTCACTACGTCACGCACCGAACTGCACACTACCGGTGGCGATCAGGTCATGCCTGGTACCTACGCCGACGAGGCGGAGTTGCTCGGTATCGGCAAGGTCATTGGCGAGCTGGGTGGTAAAGGCATCTTTGGTCTGGTGTCTGACTTTCATAACTGGGAGCAGGAGATGGACTGGATGAAGCGCCTGTCCATCGAGAACAACTGCCAGATCAACTTCGTACTCTTTTTCCGCGATGAGGAAGACTGGGATCGTGTTCTCAAGCAGCTCGATTACTCTCGCAAGGCCAAGGCTGAAGGTGCACAGCTGATACCGCATGTGGGTGCGCGCCCGGTGAACATACTGCTGAGCTGGGATGGCACCATTAACCCCTTCAGTTTTCACGCCAACTACGGTCCGCTGTCGATCATGTCACATGAGCAGCGCCTCGCCGAACTGAAGAAGCCTGAAGTGCGTGCTGCTATTGTTGCCGAGGAATTGCCGCTGATGGGCGATGCTTTTATGGACACCATTGTCGGCGGCTACGACAAACTGTACCCGTTGGGGAGCCCTCCTAACTATGAACCCGGCCCCGAGGACAGTATTGCCGCCAGAGCGGCCAAAGCGGGAATATCACCCCAGGAATACTGCTACGACCTCATGATGGAGGAAGGCGGCAAAACGGTCGTGTACTTCCCCTGCTTTGGCTATGGCGCCAATGATCTCAGCCGTCAAGTCGCCTTAATTGAAGACGACAGCACCGTACTCTCACTGGCTGATACCGGTGCCCACTGCGGAGTATTGTGTGACGCCAGCATTCCCACCCAGATGCTCAGCTACTACGTGCGCGATCGGCAGCGTGGCCATCGCCTTGCGCTGGAGGCTGTGGTCAAGATGCAGACACATGATACAGCGCGCTGTGTCGGTCTCGCGGACCGCGGCACGCTGGAAGTGGGCATGAAAGCAGACCTCAACCTGATCGACTTCGAGCAACTGCAACTAGGTTCTCCGCAAATCATTTTCGACTTGCCGGCAGGCGGCCGGCGCATGTTCCAGGATGCGCACGGCTATATTGCCACCATTGTCAGCGGCGAAGTGATTATGGAAAACGGCAAGTACACCGGCGCTGTACCCGGGAAGTTGATAAGAGGCGCGCAGGCAGCTCCACAGGCCGCCTGATCAGGTCTGGGCGCGCCGCAGTAGGCTGGCGCGCTTGTCCTCTCCATCGTGGCTCCAGCCCGGGGCCAACAACAAATAGCGCAGCCTGTCTCGCCAGTTATTAGCCCGTTTCAGATCACGCCCGATAGCGACATATTCGTGAAGAGCGACCCAGGCGATATTGTCGGAGTCGATGTTGCTTGTCAGCCCATAGACAACCGGGTCATCATCGCGTTCAGGACTGAACGTGCCAAACAACTTGTCCCAGATGATCAATACACCACCGTGGTTCCGATCCAGATACCGCAAATTAGACCCATGCTAAGCGATACCTGCAGGTCGACTCTACGATACAACCGCATTCCGCGACACGTGCCCAAACGGCTTCCAGCACGATCACCAGAATAAACAGCGGCAATGCAAAAAGCGTTAGGTCGTTTTGAAGAAATTCCTGCACTAGTACTCCCCTATGCTGATATTGCGCAATACAACGCTCCCCGGGACGCGCTGATAGAAATAGTGGCGCTCAGTCGACACTGCCTCGGCACTGCGTCGCCAGACTGTCCCAATGAAGATCGCGGCAATGTAGCCAGAGTCCTGCACCACGGCAAACGTGTTGCGCAGGGCTCACGCTGCACAGCGAGCTTAGCGACACCTGAATTCATACGATACATCTGTAGGTCAAATTGATGCGGGCGCCCAGTGGCCGCTTCGATTTGGCGATCTGGTGCAGCCAGTGGTGCTGGACTGCACCCTGCATGAGAAGAAAGCTGCCGCTGGTCAGTGCAATCGCCCGCTTCTGCGACTTATCGGTTTTGTGTTTCATCTGCAATATCCGGCTCTGGCCCAGGCTCACCGAGCCGATGACGGGATTAGTGCCCAGTTCTCGCTCGTCGTCGGCGTGCCATCCCATGGAGTCTGCACCATCTCGATAGCGGTTGAGCAGAACGCTGTTAAAACTGGCATTGGAAATTTCCTCGATGCGCTTTTTGATCGTCAACAGGACCGGAACCCACGGGGTAGATATAACAGTGATACCCGAATAGCGGTAGGTCGTATCAGGATCGCCGTACCAGGCTGTTAACCGCGGTACGGGGTGGACTCGGCCGTACAGTTTGATGGAGTCCTGCTGCCAGACAATGTGATGCAGTAGATCCTGAAAAAGCGTGTCAGCTTCGTGCTCCGAGAAGAGCGAGGGATAAAGTGTTACATCCGCATCCGGCATATCGATACGCAGGCACGCATCGGAACACTCGTCCGATGCGGAAAAAAAATCATCTGTCATAGCCGCCTCTCCATTGCGGCCGGCTTAGCGAAAATATGCCTACAGCGTACTGACAATTTGCCCACCATAATCGTGAACACCTGTTCACTGCTGTCATCACGCGCCGCCTGCACTATCCCAAGTGCCTTGCGGCGCCCCTCAGTTGCGACCTGCGCACCACATAGATAAAGCTGTTAAATGTATCTTTCAATTGTAACTGTTTCTACCAGTTACTGTAGTTCGTTACTGTTCGTTCGTTCGTTCGTTCGTTCGTTCGTTCGTTACTCTCAATTCAGTATTGCCCATGCCCAAGCGGAAACTCCTCCCGAATGGCACTTACTTACGCTTCTGGTTCGGCACTAAATTGAAGGGGATCGGGTTGAGACTCGCCGTGGACTCATATCCATAAACAGGGGCAGGCTCCATGGGGGCTTGGGGTGCGGAGGCGCCCAGTAGATCACCGCCCCCGTCCTCCTGTCTCGCACAGTCCCAATCCGATATCATTCCATTCACCGCCTAAGTGCCACTTTGGGGCATCAGTGAGCAGGTCGCAGATCAACCCCCTATTTGCAAGCAGACTAGCAATTGCTAGCGTGACAACGGGTAGGCTACCATTGTCACTCGTTTCACCCTCGGCGGATCATAGGCATATTCTGGAGATTATTATGGCTCGAAGTATTTCCGAGGCAATACTGGATGTCTTGGCAGAAGCAGGCGCCAGGGATGTATTTGGCGTGGTGGGCGACGTCATTAACCCTTTCGTATTGCAAACTATTAAGGACCCACGTTTCCGCTGGATCACCGTAAGACATGAAGAACATGCAGGTTATGCTGCTGCGGCTCAGTCACAGTTAACGGGCCGCATCGGCGTTTGCGCGGGCACTGCGGGGCCTGGCGCACTCCACTTGATTAACGGCTTGTATAACGCACAGAAAGAAGGCGCGGCGGTCGTCGCCATCACCGGGCAGGTTCCAACCGCGCAGCGCGGCAGTGATTTCCACAAGGAAATGGACCTCACCAAAGTGTTTGACGATGTCTGCGCCTACCAGGCCATTATCGACACGCCAGCGCAAGTCCCACGTATGGTTGAAATCGCAGTACAGAAGACCTTGACGGAGCGCGTCGTTACGCGGGTGGAGGTGGCCGCCGATGTCTTTACCAAAAACATTGCCAGTGAGCACTTCACGCATCCACTGGTACACGCTCTTCCCGTCGCAGCGGCGCCGCAGGCAGAGCTACAGAAGGCTGCTGAAATTCTTGCACAAGGAAGTCGGGTGACACTGTTTTGCGGTATCGGCTGTCGTGCTGCTAAAGCAGACGTGCTGGCACTCGCCGAAAAACTCGGGGCGCCTGTCGCCCACACCTTACGTGCGCTTGATATTTTTGATTACGATGACGGCCCGGTAGTCGGCCTCACCGGCAACATCGGTAATCCGGCAGGACTGCATGCTGTCAGTGATTGTGATGTGCTGTTGATGTTGGGCACGGATTTCCCGTACTCCGAGTTTCTTCCCGATGGACGACCCATCATCCAGGTAGATTCCAATGTCGATCATATAGGGCGTCGCGCTCCGGTCACACTCGGGCTGGTAGGTGATGTGGGAGAAACCGTGCGTGCGCTGCTGCCCCTGCTAAAAGACGAGAGAAAGTCGACTAAATTTCGTGATCACCTGGTGCAGGCGCGTCAGAAATGGACTAAACAGATGGACGCTCAAGCCAGCCTGTCGCGCACCGACGAACCCTTGCATCCGCAGCTATTTGCGCGCGCCATCAGCGATGCCGCCGCCGACAATGCCATCTTTGCAGTAGACGTCGGTGAATGTGCGATCTGGGTCGCGCGCCAGATGGTCATGAGCGGCGAGCGGCGCATGGTCGGGGGCTTCAATCACGGCTCGCTGGGTTCAGGACTCCCCACCGCACTCGGCGCGGCTGCACTCGATCCGTCTCGTCAAGTGTGGGCGCTGTGCGGGGACGGTGGTTTCGGCATGTCCATGAATGATTTTGTCACCGCAGTGCGCTACGGCTGGCCACTGAAGGTATTGATCTTCAACAACAGTGAACTGGGCTTTGTGGCGATGGAAATGCAGGTGGCTGGAATGCCCAAGAACGATGAGGCAACCGGATTAACGAATCCGGACTTCGCGGCGTATGCCAAGGCCTGCGGCGGGGATGGCGTGAGAGTTGAACACGCCGCCGACATTGTGCCCGCAATTCAACAAGCCATCGCATCGGACAAACCGTTTATCATCGACGCCATCGTCAGTTCCGGCGAGCTGTCAATGCCACCCCACATCGGGGCCGAGGAGTTTTACGGCTTCGGCATATCCAAAATCAAGGAAGGCATACTGGGCATCAAGGGAGACCATCGCGTCTGGCAAGAATGGCGCGATGAGTTCAAAGCCTTTTTTTCCTGACATAACACACTCATCTTTAATTGGGAGCAGATACTGTGACATTTATGCAGAAGCTTTACTGGATTATTGCACTGGTGGCCTTTCCCATCACTGTATACATTGGCAATACCGTCTGGGCACCGGCTCATGTGCTTACATTTATCCTGGCCGTTTACGTTATCGTGGGCATCTACGATCTCTGGTTCAGCCCTCACACTCTCAATCGACTGTATCCAGTAGCGGCCTACATCCGCTACGGTCTGGAATTTATCCGGCCCGAAATTCGGCAGTACTTCATTGCGGGTGATACCGAGGAACTACCGTTCAACCGCGAGCAACGCGATTTAGTCTATCGTCGCGCCAAAGGTCTGGACGACACGCAGCCTTTTGGGACGGAGCACGACATTACCGCCGCGGGCTGGCTGGGCGCAGCCCACTCCATCGCGCCTGTTGAGGTTCTCGAGGATACCAAACGCGTCTTGATTGGCGGCGAGCAGTGCACCCAACCCTATAGCGCAGCGCGTCTTAACTCTTCCGCCATGAGTTTCGGTGCGCTGAGTGCGAACGCCATTATGGCCATCAACAAGGGCGCCAAACTGGGCGCGTTCTACCACAATACCGGCGAGGGCGGCTTCAGTCCGTACCATAAGCAAGGTGGCGACATCGTCTGGCAAATTGGCACTGGCTATTTCGGCTGCCGCAACTCCGATGGCAGTTTCAACGCAGACGCTTTCAAACAATCAGCGACCCTGGAACAGGTCAAGATGATTGAGATCAAGATTTCCCAAGGCGCCAAACCCTCGCATGGCGGCGTGCTGCCAGCGGCCAAAGTGTCGGAAGAAATCGCCCGTATCCGTCTGGTCGATATGGGTAAGGATGTCATCTCACCACCCGCCCACCGCGAATTTAACAGCCCCAAGGGCCTGCTCGAGTTCGTTGTCAAACTGCGCGACTTGAGTGGCGGTAAGCCGGTTGGGTTCAAACTGTGCATCGGTCGCAAATACGAGTTTCTAGCGATCTGTAAAGCCATGCTGGACACGGGCATTACACCCGATTTCATTACCGTCGATGGCGCAGAAGGTGGCACTGGAGCGGCACCCGTTGAGTTCACTAACCGGCTCGGAGTACCTTGCCTTGAGGGCACCAGCTTCGTCCACAATTGCCTGGTCGGTATAGGCTTGCGGGATAAAATTCGCGTGATCTCCTCGGGTAAAACTGCGACCGGCTTTGATATCGTCACCAAGCTGGCCATCGGCGCGGATGTCGTCAATGCCGCTCGCACCATGATGCTGGCACTGGGCTGCCTGCAGTCACAGGCCTGTAACACCAATAAATGCCCAACAGGAATCGCGACGCAAGACCCCGTTCGAGGCAAGGCATTGGACGTCGAAACCCGGCACAAACGCGTGGCAAGCTTTCAACAACGCACCCTGCATGCGGCATTTGAAATGGTTGGCGCGATGGGCCTCGACGACCCTGACAAGTTGTTTCCCCATCTGATCTGGCGACGCGGAGCGGATGGAATCAACGTACATTTTGACGATGTGTTTCCGCTGCTGGCAGCAAACGCGTTGCTGGGCAATGCCATACCGGAGCGTTGGCAAAAAGACTGGAGCCTCGCGTCAGCGGAGACCTTCGCCCCCAACCTTGATGCGCTGGCGGTGCACGGCTAAGAGCTTGGGAGGCCTTTCGACTGGGCATGATGCTAATACGGCTCACTGGCATCGACATTACGGCGTGTTGTAATGGAATGTGTTGGAGACTCCACGAAATGCTGCGCCCTGATTATCGTACCCCATGTGCGTGAGGCGATACTCTCCGGCGGGGGCGTTGCTCGGCGCCTCCCAACTCAGTTGCGCAATGTAAGCATCACCATCGCGCCGCCAGCGCACGCGCGTACTCCAGTCGCCATCATCGGCCACCGCTTGCCAGCCGGAGGGCATCTTACGCTCCAGCAGCAAGTAATTGTTACCTGTTCTGTAATAGGCAGTGGGGTTGGCTGACAAGAACTCTGCAACAACAGTCTCCCCTTTGGCGTACTGCGTTTTTGACAGCGGCAGCGCGTCTCCGTAGCGTTTCCCTTGCTCTGGGAACCCCGCTTCGCCCGCAGGCAGAGGCAGGCCCGCGGATTTTCCGCGCCAGTCATCGTAAACGGTACTTTTATCCACGGCGGCCCCCGATTCAAGTGCAAGGGCCAATTGGCTCAGTACTTGCTGATAAGCCGCCAAACTCCACTGACCGTGCAGGGTGTGGCCTCCTTCATACTGTTGCAGTTGATACTCCTCGGACGTAGTGACATAACCGCCATACCCATTGGAATAACCCGCCAGTACGGCGTAACGCGCCCAGTCACCGAGTTCGCGCATTACGGTATCCCGTAACCGCCGACCCGCCATAGTGGTCGCCTCAATCGGCAGCGCTACGATTACCAACTGGCCGACCCGCGCCACGGTGACGGAGTGTATCTGTGATTGCATTGGCGGTTCGCCACTGCCGGTCTCAAACAGAATCGGTTTAGGTGCCTGGCACGCTTTCACGGGCTCAGTCCACTTGGGCACACCTGTCACCAGACGAATCACCCAATCCAGCCAAACACGCTGCTCAGTCATACCCTCTCGAAACAGGAAATGCCCGCCACCGTCCTCGGTTGAACCGCCCGCAAAGGAGTAACCGTAGGCTGAGGGGCAAGTATGCTGCTCCCCCTCGCCAGTAAAGTGAGCATCGACCGTATAATCACTGAGGTCGACATACATGCGCCGCGCTGCGATGGGCCCCTCCAGCGTTTCGTTCGCCTGCGCAAACAACTGCTGCGCGACCTGCAATTGTCGTTCGCCCATAATACGAGTGGTCGCTACATCGGTTTGCCCCGGCCCGGTATTGTCCAGGTTGGTGTTGGGGGTGACATCCCCCGGGTCAGACTGTGCAAAAGCAGCGACGAAATCCTCAGTGGAGGTATAGGTGGTGCCGCGTTGTCGCTCCATCTGCAGTGACGCGTAACCCTTGTGGTCTCCCGAAATCAGGTGGTTGTAGAAGTTCATCGCAGTGGGGTGCAACGCATACCAGTTGATCATGCCAATCTCACCAGAATCGTCGACAAACTTTAGCAGCACCATGCGGGTGTCGGTGTCTTCGCTGTACCGGGCACGCTCTTGTGCTGGATTCTCCAAATACGCAACAGCAGACCGATTGACACCAGCGTCCTTCACACTGCCGGTATTGATCAATATATTGCCCGGCTGCAGATCTTTATGGGCTTTTACTATCGACGCCATAATGCCGCTTGCTATGGCTTCAAAGTGTTCCGGGTACAGGCCGCCGTCCAGTCCGGTGGCCGTGCGCGATTGCCAATAGCCGCCCGGGCCGGAATGGGTGTGGGTGGCACTGATAATGACATTATCCAGATCGTAGAGGAGGCCAAAGCGCTGTTGTAATCGATCGACCACCTCCAGGGTTATATGATGGTCAACACTGCCCAGATCAACACTGACGAACACAAGACGCGCAGAGGGATCGTCAGTTTGTGCGATCACAAAGGCACGAGATCGCTGGCGTATGTGAATACCTTCGTCTATTTGGTCTGGCCGCCCAAAACCCCACAACTGCATTCCTACAGCAGGACCGGTAACATCGACCATGCCACGCCCGATCAAATAATTTTGTGTTTGGGCGCCAGAGGGCAGCGCATACATCAGAGCTAAAAGACCCACTAACCAGAGCTGCTTGATTACGCCAAACGGTCTAATCATTGCTACACCTGAAAATGTCGATGCCCGTAAAGCGTAATAAGGCCGGGCCGCTCGATCAGCTGAATAGGGAACGGGCCTACCACACGCCATTTACTCATCCCAATCAGCGGCTAGCTATACGTTGTTCGGGATGATTAGAGTAGGATTCTCTTGCGCTTTATCCTTAGCTTTTACGCTGACCAGCCAATACGTCACGCCCAACGCTAGCGTAACAGCACCAATCGCGAATACTTGCTCTGCAGAGGTGTCTGCCAAATCAAGAATGATCACCTTTCGCGCAATCGCCATCAGGGCGGTAGCAATCACCAGTTGGATAGGCAGGGTATTGGAGCCAAGATATAGCCGGATATTGATAAATATTTCTACCGCAATCAGCACCACCATAAACGTACCGAACAAATCAAAGATTTCGCTGACCGTCAGGTGCAGTAGCGGCGGTTTCATCAGTTCATTGTAGAGGTGATACAGAACATCCAGTACGCCCAGGTAGATTACCAAAACCATCAACACGGCCAGCATCTTGATAGCAACCCTGATCGCGCGGTGCAACGTGCGAATAAGAGGGTCGTCGACATCCGGGGATAATTCGTGGTGCGTAGGCGAGTCGCCATTCAGTTTCTCAGTCTTCATACCTGTTTTCCCGCGCTTAGCTGGCGCTAGCCGCCATGCTCTGGCGAAGAAAGTAACGGTATTTCGGACCTCAGGCAAGGGCCTTCATACAACGGGGAAATCGCTGCAACTCAGTCTTGCAGCAGATGCTGATAATGGTCACTACAGAATCCGCGATGCAGCATAAAACGAGCCCGCCGCGCCTTCTCTTTTATTTCTTGGGTGGGAAGAGCGCCAAACTTGATCTGCATGACTTCAATGGCGTGAGCGCACCAATCAATCTCTAGCGCGTCTATAGTTAGGGTGATGGTCGACCTGGATACCCCGCGCTGATGCAACTCTTCTTGCAGGCGCAGAGGCCCATATCCACGACTAACACGCTGCTTTACGTAGCTTTCGGCGAAGCGCGTATCACTCTGCAAGTTCTGTTCCGCCAGCCGATTGAGCTGTTCCTCCAATACAGCGTCATTCTTGTAGCGGCGCTTCAGTTTTCTGCGCAGCTCCCAGACAGAGTGCTCACGACGTGCCAGCAAGTTCATCGCCGCCAGACGAATTTCAGCAGGGTCTATGGCGGCATCCGCCGGTTCTTCATCAAACATAATAAAAAAAGGCGCCGAGTACGTAAATGGGGTGAGGGGAAACCCGACGCCTGTGGGAACTGTTCAAATCTTATGCTTCAGTCCGACGTCGATTACTCCTCCGGCACTGTCTCCTCTTCATCTTGGCTCTCAGAAGCCGCCGGCGCTTTTATCGGCGCGGATAGATTCAGCATCTGAGAGCGTATTTCAGTTTCAATCTCATTGGCTATAGCGGGATTGCTCGCCAAAAATTTGGCTGCATTGGACTTGCCCTGACCGATTTTATCGCCCTTATAGGCATACCATGCCCCCGCCTTGTCCACGAGATTGAGTTTAACGCCCCAATCGATCACTTCAGCCAAACGGTAGATACCGGAGCCGTACATAATTTGAAATTCCGCCTGCTTGAACGGCGGCGCCACCTTGTTCTTCACGACTTTCACACGGGTTTCATTGCCGACCACTTCATCGCCTTCTTTGACCGAACCAGTGCGACGAATGTCCAATCGCACGGAAGAGTAGAATTTAAGTGCATTACCCCCGGTTGTCGTTTCGGGGCTGCCAAACATAACGCCGATTTTCATTCGTATCTGGTTAATAAAGATCACCAGGCAGTTGGTTTGCTTGATCGCAGCGGTCAACTTGCGCATGGCCTGACTGAGCAAGCGAGCTTGCAGGCCCATATGGGAGGCTCCCATCTCGCCTTCGATTTCCGCCTTTGGCGTCAGTGCCGCTACCGAATCGACGACCAGCACATCAATCGCACCCGAGCGCACCAGCATTTCCGCCACTTCCAGCGCCTGCTCACCCGTATCGGGCTGAGACAGGATCAACTCGTCCATCTGTACCCCCAGTTTCTCGGCGTAGGAAGGGTCAAGCGCGTGTTCGGCGTCGATGAACGCTGCCGTGCCGCCCAATTTCTGGCTCTCGGCGATCACGCTCAGGGTCAAGGTTGTTTTACCTGAAGACTCAGGGCCATAAATTTCACAAATACGGCCACGGGGCAATCCACCGATACCGAGCGCGATATCCAGACCCAGAGACCCTGTCGAGATCGTGGGCATAGCGACATGCTCCCTATCCCCCATGCGCATGACAGTGCCCTTGCCAAATTGTCGCTCGATCTGGCTCAGTGCGGCATCCAGTGCTTTTGTCTTGTTAGCGTCCATAATAGCCCCTCTCTATATGCTGGCGTTCAGCGAATGTCCAAATGTGTTCCGGCCCAATCCGGGTTCACTTTACTGTCGGTGCCTTGATCAGGCGACTTCGGTTATACAGTAAAACTACTGTATATATACTCAGTGGTTTGATGGCCGATTGCAACCCCTGAAAACGATTAAATTCGCTCATGCAGCAGCCACGCAGAAACCCGCCTGAATTGTCGACAGGTCACAGCACAGCGGTCAGGGGCGAGTGACCATTATCTAAGCTAAAACGTGGCACTTAGGCGGCAAATTGAATGGCGCAGGGTTGGGACCGCGCCCTATGCCGTTCACTTTATCGCCGACCTAACAGGCTACGTAAATCCCATTCTCATCATACGCCCCCCGCCCCCGCCCCACCGGATTCACCAAACACCAGACTGGCGCCGGGAAGCAAGTCTCTTTCCAGTGTTTCCCGGTCCTGCGCATCCAGACCATGCCAGCTGGCCTTCAGCTCGCGCCATACCCGCACCTGAAACGTTTTGACCACAGACCGAAAAGGATGGCCGAGCAGTTCGCCCTCATACAGCGCTCGCCGCTGCTCAAATGCCGCTTCATTAAACACGGTCTCGCCGCTGGCTAGTGCATGATCATAGGCGCTTTCGTTCTGCTGCATCAACGGCATGAATGTTGTAGCGATCATCCCCATCAGCGGCCGCAACGCGGGCGCCAAGCGCAACTCACCCTGCTCTTTGCAATGCTTGTGCTCATGAATGTCGCACAGCCAGCGATAAGTGCGCGGTGCCAGCTTTCGCAACAAAGCAATAGCCTCAGGGTCGATGAGATTCATACCCAGCTGCCCGTAAGCGCTTGCATCTGCCAGCGTGAATCGCTCGCCCAGAAGATAGGGCTGGGCAGACAGGATATTTTCCATGCTCAGAAGGTAGCCGCGCCAGGCCTCTTCCAGCAGAGCATGAGTGGGGGGAAACCCCGCAACGGCGGGCGCGGCTCGGTCACGACTGACACCGGCGTCGTAATCGGCCGCCGCAACGCTGAACAGGTAGGGGCACCGCGCGGCCTGGCGTCGATAGAGCCGTTTGGCCAGCAGCGACTGATATCCGGGCGGCAGGATGGAACGCAACTCGCGCGCCGTAACTGCACCCATCGGAGTACTGCGCGCAGACCCGACCCAGCGCATGTGGTGCACCATGTAGAGACCGAATTCATCGAAGGCCTCATCGATCAACTGACAAATAAAACCCAATCGTGCATCGGTCGGGACAAGGGCCGCCGTGTGATGGTCGCAGTGAGCGTCCAAATGCTGCGCGAGCGAAGACGAATCGTAGTGGAACGTGCGGCGATCCTCTGTATAAAAAGGTACGGTCGGATACTCATCAAATTCAGGTGACATCGAGGGAAAGCGCATGACTGTGCGCTTGCGCTTGGCCCAATGCAGGCGCAAAGCCATGGACACAGCAGATACTGGACCGGCCTGATCGGGCCAACGCTCCCAGTCATGACCGGCGAAGTCCAGCAGCGACTGCATCTTCAATTGGTAGGGTGAGGCGGTCAGTCCCCACAATACAAATTCCCCCATCGTTTGGTGCTCCCTCAGTTTTGCATTGAATAAAAGCGTCTCGCTATTGCCCACGCTTTTGCTTCCGGGCACAGTGAACGCTGCAGCAACAGCAGAGACACAGATCATGCAGCAATTGTCGGAAATGGCCAGCCATTTCCTGCAACAGGAAAGTGCACGCACGCCCATGCACATCAGCCCGGTGATTGTGTATGACCAGTCAGCACGCAAAGGCGGCAAGCTCCGCTACGAAGATATCCCCACTGTTTTCAAACGCAACCTGCACAAATCGGTTATTTTCCGGCGCACACTGTCAGGCGGCGCAATGGGACTGGACACGCCTTATTGGATGGAAGATCGGGACTTTGACCTTGAATTTCACGTGCGCCATATCGCTCTGCCCAAACCCGGCGACTGGCGGCAGTTCTGCATATTGCTGGCGCGCTTGCAGTCGCGTGGACTCGACATGAAGCGACCACTATGGGAAGCCTATGTGATTGAAGGTCTGGATAAAGTAGAGGGACTACCTGAAAAGAGTTTCGCCCTTATGCTGAAGATCCACCATGCGGCGATCGACGGCATCTCCGGCGCTGAAATCATCGCAGCAATTCACAGCATGAGCGAGGACATGACCCCACCGGTTGTAGATACCTGGAAAGGCGAGAAAGAACCTTCTCCCTGGAAAGTATGGTCGCGTGCGTACGTTCATAACCTGCAGCGCCCGGTGAACTTTTTTGGCACTATGCTCAGTTTGGTGCCGGCCATTATTCGTGCACGCAAAGTCAGCGCCAGCCCGCGCGACGAGCGGCGTAACACGCTCGCTGCAAAGACCCGCTTCAACGCCCTTATCAGTACTTACCGCGTTACTGATACGCTGCTTATGGATTTGGCCGAGGTCAAGGCCATGCGTAAAGCGCTGGACAATGTCGCTGATCCAGTGGAGCGCCTGCGCCTCGTTAATCAAAGCGCGCAGCAATCCAACGCATTCTCCAATGCACTCGGTGGCAGTGTGATGATGGATATCAGCGAGATCCTCATCCCGCAAGTACTGGGCTGGGGTTTCCGTTTGGCCACCATCGCCGCAGCGCAAACCGAGCGGCCCATGCCCTGCCATGTGGTTATTTCCAACGTCCCAGGACCGCAGATTCCGCTGTATCTGGCCGGTGCAAAGGTGCACCTGATGATGGGTATGGGGCCACTTCTGGACTTGATGGGCCTGTTTCACGCGGTCATCAGCGGCGCCGGTGTCATCACTATCAATTTTGTATCCTGTCGCGAAATGATGCCAGACCCCCAGTTTTATAAAGCCTGCCTCGAAGAGTCCTATCAGGAATTACAATTGGCGGCGCAGCACGCCACATTGCGCTCCGAGAGCAAGCCAAAACACAAACCAAAAGCCAAGCTGAAATCCAAAAGTCTGCGCAAGGCAAACGATACGCAGCGAGTAGCGCGGCCTTAAGCGGCGAGATCGGCGGTTAATTGGATGGCATTTTCGTAATCCGAAGGAAGGTACGTAGGCGCCATAGCAAGTGGAGATCGAAGGGACCGTCTGAGACCATAGAGAGTGGGGCGAAATGCGTCATGAACTTGCAATGATCGCACCCTATCGAGGCGCGTTCGCAAGATCCTCCCTCAAGGTACGCGCCGCCAGGTAAAAGTGACAGGCCGACCAGAACATGACCGCGGGTAACAGGTATACCATCGCGTAGCGCAGGGAATCGGCACCGAGAGTTGGCAATAGGTAATCACTCAGCATTCCGACACTGAAGGGCCCCAACCCAAGTCCTATGATATTGATAATCAGGAAGAGAATTGCAGACGATAGCGCTCGCATGCGCAATCCCACCAGGCCGTGTGTCGTGGCAATGGTATTACCCAGATAGATGTTAAACAGGATACCCGGCACGATACCCAGTATCAGCGAGGTATAGGCGTCAGGCACCAGGTAGACCGCGACCATAAACGGCACGCAGATGAAGCCCGTTATCGCCGGCAGCCACATATACCAGCGCTGGTCGCGCGTTGCCATACGATCGGCCAGCAGGCCACCACCGAATACACCCACCGCGCCACCTAAACCAATCGTTAGCGCCAGCCAGGTGCCGAGTTCACCCGTGCTCATACCGTGGGAGCGGATCATAAAGGATGCTATCCAGTTACTGGTGCTATAACCGGCAAAAGCGTTCAGTCCAGCGCCGATCGCCATGTGCCGAAAGGCGCGGCGACTCCACAACAGCGCAAGGACCTGCATCAACGGAACCGATTCATCGCTGTCCTCGCGCTGCTCGTTCCATCCGCGGATAGGCTCGGCGACGGTCAACCAGACAATGAGCGCGAGTAGAATGCCTGGCAAGCCGACCACCATAAAGGCAACGCGCCAGCCAAAGAACTCGTTCAGCCAACCTCCCGCCAAAAAGCCGAACAGGATACCGATATTGACACCCATAGAGTAAAACCCTATGGCACCGGCGCGTTCATTGGGTGCAAAGATGTCCGAGATCATGGCGTGAGACGGCGGGCTACCACCCGCCTCCCCGATGCCAACGCCAATTCGCGCCATAAGCAGCTGGAAAAAATTGTGCGCAAAGCCGCTGATTGCGGTCATGAAACTCCAGATAAAAAGCGACGCCGCCACAATATTGCGCCGGTTGCTTCGATCCGCCCAGCGTGCAATGGGAATACCCGCAGTGACATAGAAGGCCGCGAACGCGAATCCTGTCAGCAAGCCGAGTTGACTGTCTGAGAGACCCAGGTCGGCTTTTACGGATTCCTGCAGGATAGCCAGCAGCTGTCGGTCAATAAAATTGAAGCTGTAGACAACTGTCAGAATAACCAGTGTGTAGTACGCCGTTTTTCGCGACGCATAGGGATTGGTTTCATCAGCCGAGTCACCAGTGCAAGGGGCATTCGTCTGCGATTTTTTCATACCGCTACACCAACTCTGACTGCAACAGATCCAGACTACCGCCTGCAAAAAATCCTATACGCATAGTCTCTTAGCCTTACTGCACGATAGCCAGCGACACATTCACCGTCACTTGGTAGGTATTCTCCCCCGCAGCGATCGGCACAGAACCATTGCTGTCCATGGCCATCTCCGCCTTCGCCATCATCAACATGGGACGCGGGCTGTAATTCTGCTCGGAAATTTCCAGTACGTCCCCCAAAGCGACCCCCGCCGCTTCTGCCAGCGTACGTGCCTTGGCCAACGCATCTTCCATCGCTTTAACACGTGCCCGAGTGATCGCGGCAGACGGATCATCGTTGGTAAACAGAATACTACCGCCTTCGTTGACTCCCAGCGTCACAGAGGTGTCCAGCACCTCACCCACCCTGCTGATATCACGCACCCGCACGGAGAGCGCATTACGCACAATATAGCCCACCAGCTTGGGAGGTTCTGCCGGGGCCGTACTCTGCCGATCAGGGTAGGTGTAACGGGGCTGGATATCGAAGTTAGCCGTTTGCAAATCGCGCTTGGCAATGCCCAGGCCTGTCATCGCTTCCAGCACCTTGCTCATGGCGGCAGAATTCGCACTCAGTGCCTCGCGCGCCGTGCTGGCTTCGCGATTGACACTCACCATCAACACCGCCATGTCAGGTGCAATATCAACGCTGCCCTCCCCCGTAACCGCAATTCGCGGCACAGGCTCGTCGCTGGCATAAGCGAACGGGCCAAAGCTGAGGAAAGTCAGCATGAGCGAAAATAGTACAGCGGTCGGCATACCCAGAATATTTTTCACGATTGTCTCCCGACTGTATTGCGAATCAATTTATCATTGTTATAAAAGACTCATAAGAGCCGCAGGCATATATAACACCCGACCTTCAAACCATCAAACCGTCAAACCGTCAAACCGTCAAACCATCAAACCATCAAAATAATTGTCAGCACGATGCCTGACAGGCTCGCGACAAAAAAACTACGTGTCAACAGCGGCTTGTCAATTTTGGACAGCTCCGCCAGAGGGTCGCCGCCCAGTCGCG
>Ga0209390_10002352_pt1 | contig 33416 bp, 44 predicted proteins | sample BON01_FD_187212 | JGI IMG/M metagenome (GOLD analysis project Ga0209390, IMG submission 187212) | Freshwater microbial communities from Lake Bonney liftoff mats and glacier meltwater in Antarctica - BON-01 (SPAdes) (version 2) | ecosystem: Environmental > Aquatic > Freshwater > Ice > Glacier...
CGATGTCGGCTCGTCACATCCTGGGGCTGGAGAAGGTCCCAAGGGTTGGGCTGTTCGCCCATTAAAGTGGCACGCGAGCTGGGTTCAGAACGTCGTGAGACAGTTCGGTCTCTATCTGTTGTGGGCGTTAGAAATTTGAGAGGATCTGACTTTAGTACGAGAGGACCGAGTTGGACATACCTCTGGTGTATCTGTTGTGCCGCCAGGTGCAGTGCAGAGTAGCTACGTATGGAGCAGATAAGTGCTGAAAGCATCTAAGCACGAAACTGACCTCAAGATGAGATTTCTTTTAAAGGTCGTCAAAGACGATGACGTTGATAGGCTATAGGTGTAAAGGCAGTAATGTCATAGCCAAGTAGTACTAATTACCTGTAGACTTACCATTTTTTATTTTAATAAATTATTTAGCTTATTTTACTTCCAATTTTTGTCATAGATTTCAATATGAAATCAAAGAGTTTAAGGTGGTTATATCGTTGGGGTACACCTCTTCCCTTTCCGAACAGAGAAGTTAAGTCCAACTGAGCCGATGATACTTGGGTAATACCTGGGAAAGTAGGTCGCCGCCACTATATTACAAGCCTCTTACCTTACGGTAAGGGGCTTTTTTACATCCCTTTTTTTACGGTTACTTGTCTATCCACCCCCCCCTGGAATAAGTACTAGGCCTCACAAAATTAACAATGAAGAACCTTTGCTGTATTTATCTTATCTAATATTCGGACTGCTATAAATTAGTATCATTTCTTTGGTAAAGGGTTTTTAATGCTTTTAGATACAATCGTACCCTTTACTTTAGATATATCTCTCTGGCAGGCAATCTGCTATTATAGGCTCTTTCTTTACTCTTTTAAGCCAGTATGACACCTCCATACAAAGGAATCTCGTAAATCTGAATATTCGTAGCTTGTTATAGTAAGAAATGGATAAGTCTAGTTGTTGCTTATTGCAGCAAGTATTGGAAGACTTTATTACTCTTTTAACTCTTTCTACCTATGGATAAGATAGAAACCCCAAAAGGAAGAGATACCTTTTTACTTAGTATTTTATCTTCTGATTTAAATATTTGATATAGAATCTTATTTAATAAACCACTTGAACTAAGTACTTCGTTATCTGAACCAGATGTTTTATTGGTTTTACCTTTAGGTAATAGGTTTAAAAGAAACCTAACTAATGCAATAGGTGGGAATAACAATGTATTGAAGTAAGTCGTATACTCTGCAGTAAATGTTGCTGAGGAAACCTTGTTCACTAATGCGGCCTTTGTATATCTTCTGTAGTGATGATTTACAACATCGTGATTACTCCATAAGAACTGATATGCAGGGACTGTAATCACATATTGACCTTTAGATTTGAGTACCCTATATATCTCTTTTATAGCAAGTTCATCGGCTTCGATATGCTCAATAACATCGTATGCACATACTACATCAAATTCATCTGAAGTGAAGGGAAGGTCTGTTAAACTTGCATTAACGGCGTCTATACCTGTTTTTTCTTTTAGAAATGCACAGCATTCTTTATCATACTCTAACGATGTAACATCGCCAAATTTTTGTAACATTTCTGTAGTAGCTCCTGTCGCCACTCCTACATTCAAAATCTTGAGTTTTCTTTTGTCTCCTATATGTTTTTTGAAAGTTGATTCTAGTATTTGAAGCCTAGCTTTAAACCACCAATGGTTTCTTTCTAAGTCGTAGTATTCGATATAAAACTGTCTATCCATTTCTTACAAGTGCTTTTCTGCGTGATAACTAGAGCGAACTAGAGGGCCACTTTCTATGTATTTAAAGCCAAGTTTTAAGCCTTCTCTTTTGTACATAGCAAAAACATCTGGATGTACGTAGTTAGCAACTTTCAAATGTCGAAGTGTTGGCTGTAAGTATTGGCCTAGTGTAACTATATCTACACCTGATTCTCTCAAGTCGTTTAAGGTATCTAGAACTTCATCCTCACTTTCTCCCATACCGCACATAATACCACTCTTGGTCTTCATGCCTTTGTTTTTGAGATATTCTAATACAAAAAGTGATCGATCATATTTTGCTTGTACTCTAACTTCTTTGGTTAGTCTTCTAACTGTTTCGATATTATGTGATACTATCTCTGGATGTACTTTTATAATTCGGTCGAGCTGTTCTGTGTTACCTTGAAAATCTGGTATGAGTGTTTCTAGGGTAGTGTTCGGATTAAATTCACGTATGGTATTTACTGTTTTAACCCAATGATTACTTCCCCCATCATCAAGATCATCCCTATCCACGCTTGTTATAACAGCGTGCTTAATTCCCATAATGTTAATAGATTGAGCTACTTTAAAAGGTTCCAAAGGATCTAGGTTTTCTCCAGCTCCTGTTGCCACATTGCAAAACTGGCAACTTCTAGTGCAGGTATTCCCAGAAATCATGAAAGTTGCGGTACCCGCTCCCCAGCATTCTCCAATATTAGGACATTTTCCACTCTCGCATATGGTATGTAATTTGTTGTCTTTTACAAGCTTGAGCATTTCGGCGTATTTACCGTCTCCAGGTATTTGCGTTTTTAACCAGTCTGGCTTAACACGTTTGTTTTGCTTTATTTTTACGTGTGGTTTATTCTCTATTTTATTTGCCATTTGGAATGCAAATTTAAGAGCACTTTTATTGTAATCATATATTAATCCGTATTTTATATTGCTAAGCAACAAAACGACATTATTATACGTTAAATTTGTTTACTAAATCAATTATGAAAGTAATTTTATCATTCATTTTGTGCCTACTTGCCTTTGGTGCATTCTCACAGAATAACACACCGACTTATACCTGGCGAATGCATCAACCTTATGAAAGTGTAAAGCAGATTGTAGAAACTGATAAGCTACTTTATGTTTTGTCAGATGTAGGAATATATTCCTTTGATCTTTCGTCAGGCGAAATAGAAAGATTAACTAAGGTGGAAGGATTTGCTGAGGCTGAAGTCGCTTGTATGGATTACTCTAACTTGTTTCAGACTTTGGTAATAGGATACGCCAATGGTAATATTGACTTATTTAAGAATAACAGAATTATAAACTTTGATATTGTATTGAAGAATGACAATTTAATTGGGGCCAAGGATATCTATGAAATAAAATGTATTGGGAATAGAGCTTATTTTGCTACATCTTTTGGAGTAGTCGTTTTGGATATTGATAAGGAAGTACCCGTTGATGATTATCAAAATTTGGGACAACGTGGTACTAGTTTAGAAATAAATTCTTTAGATATACTGAATGACACATTGTACCTCGGAACCCCAGAAGGATTGAAATACGCTCCAGCATACATCAATAGTGTTAATCTAAAGAACTTTTCCAGTTGGGAGACTCTAACGTCTTTCGATTCTGCTTCTAGCTTAGAAGTCTTTAATAGCAAACTCTACTTTGTTTCTAATCATATATTGTATTCTACAAGCAATGGTAATGTAGACGTGGTAGGAGATGGCATAGCTAAGGATTATAAAAGTATAGTAAGTTCTCATAATGAGTTGATTGTTTGTAGAAAGGAAGGTATTGCTAGGTTAGGTGCTGATGATGTGCTGACAGAGGTAGGTGAGTTATTTATGGATTATGCAATTACTGACTATCAGAATAACTTATGGTTTGGAGGGTTCTATAGGGGGCTTATTAAGAAAACTCCAAATACACAATATGGCTATGTTAAGCCTGTAGGGCCATTTGATATTACAAACTTTGATATGATGGGTCAAGGTAATAAAATGTGGGTGACTTCGGGAGGATATACTACCGCATTTGCTCCGACTTATAATGATAGAGGTTTCTATATGTATGAGGACGGTAATTGGTTTAACAGTGTCCAGAATAATGATGCATTAGTAGGCGTGACGGATGTTACCAATATACTCGTGAACCCAAATAATGATGAAATTTGGCTAGGAAGTTTTGGTACAGGATTATCCCAAATCGTAAACGGAAAGCAAGTTGATCGTTTTGACCATACAAACAGTACTATAAAATCTGACCCTGCAGATAGGGATATAGCTTTGGGAATGGCTTTCGATAGTAAAGGGAATCTATGGGTTTCTAACTATGGAACTTCAAAAGCATTAGCAGTAAAAAGACCTGATAACACTTGGAACGATTATAGCGTCGGCACCTCTAGCTTAGGGGAAATGATAGTAGATGAAAGTGATCAATTATGGGCCATTGCTCCTAGAACTAGTAGTATCGGAGTTGTAGCTATGAGAGAAACGGCAAATGGGATTATTCAAAGAAGGCTACTTACCTCTGGGGAGAATAACGGGGGACTACCAAATAACAATGTAAAAGCAATATCAGTAGATAAGGATAATGAAATATGGGTGGGAACGGAAGCCGGAATTGCTGTTTTTTATAACCCAAGTTTGGTTTTTGAAGGGGGTAAGAATGCAGATGCCCAACAAATAGTAATCGATGACGGTAATGATGTAGGTGTGCTGCTCGGTAATGAGGTGGTAAATGATATAAAAATTGATGGTGCCAATAGAAAATGGATAGCTACTAACAATGGAGCTTGGTTGGTAAAAGAGGATGGCTCAGGAATCATTTTTCATTTTACTTCAGAGAATAGTCCTCTACCTAGTAGTTTGATAAATTGTATTGGGATAGTTCCAAATACAGGAGAAGTGTTTTTTGGTACAAGTAAAGGGATAGCATCTTTTAGAGGTGACGCTACAGAGGCATCTATGTTACATAAGAACACACTAGTTTTTCCTAACCCTGTGCATCCAGAATATGAAGGTCCAATTACAATCACAGGCTTACCTGAAGATGCGACCGTAAAAATTGCTGATGTAGCAGGCAGGGTAGTTTATGAACTTATAGCCACCGGAGGTACAGCCGTATGGGAAGGACTCGACTTTAACGGGAATAAACCCAAAACAGGTGTTTACCTCATCTATTCTGCAAATAAAGATGATGAAGATTCATTGGTGTCCAAACTGCTAATCGTAAGATAGTTATAGATGATTGCAAAGACTATGGCTATCGTACTACAAAACACTAATTATAGTGAGAATAGTGTAATTAGTAAGATGTATACGAAAGAATATGGACTTAGAACATACATCATACCCAGCATTAGAAAAGGGAAATCAGCCATACGACCTTCTATGATTTTGGCACTTTCGTTAGTAGAATTAGACATTTATGAAAAGGCAAATGCATCAATTAATAGAATAAAAGAACTACGCAATTCTAAGCTTCTTGTTAATATTCATTCAGATATAGTAAAGACAAGTATCGCACTTTTCCTGTCTGAGGTATTAAATCACTGTATTACTTTTGACCAAGGCGATGAATATTTGTTTGATTTTTTGCAAAGAGAGATTCTAGTATTAGAGAATGAAGAAACCAATAGTTTGTATCCTATATTCTTTTTGGTTAATTTATCGAAATACCTAGGGGTGCAGCCATTGGGGAAGTATAGTAGTGCGACTCCCTACCTAAGTTTAGACGAAGGAATGTTTGTATCTAACGAAAGGCTGCACACTACATCTACCCATGTGGCAGAGGTTATATCCCATATTTTAGTAAGACCAACAGACAAAAAGATAAGGGTCAATGCTGAGCTAAGAAAAAGCACTCTAAATGAGATATTGAAGTATTATCAATATCATATTACTAAAAACCGAGAGATAAAATCTGTAGAGATACTGTCTGAACTGTTAAATTAATGGCACGTCGTTTGAATACATTTGTAATAGATGCATAAGATTATACTAATATTTAGCCTAGCAATAATGAGCCTGCCGTCAATCGCTCAGACCAAAGATCTAGACTCTGCGTTCATACTGAGAAGAGTATATATGGATGGGGATACATTTTATGTTTACTCGTTTGATGAATTCATACTAAAAGAATTCAATAATAAAGAGGAAAAAGAAGCGTATTTAAAGCTCGTAAGGAATGTAAAGAAAGTTATGCCTTATGCCAAGTTAGCAGCTTTTAGGATACAAATGATGGAAGATAATCTAAATCAGCTAACATCAAAAAAAGCGAAGAAGAAGTACATCAAGGCTACAGAGGATGCAATAAAAGAAGAGTTTATCTCTCAGTTAAAGACTTTGACTTCATCGCAAGGTAAACTTCTTATAAAACTTATACATAGAGAGACCGGCAGTACAACTTATGAGATACTAAAGAAATATAGAGGAAGTGCGAGTACTATGTTCTATGGTATTTGGGCAAAAATGTATAATGCAAATATTGATACGAAATTTGACCCAATAGAGGATTATCAAATAGAGTATATAATCAAATACGCTAAACTAGAATAAGAACTGAGTGTTAAGAAATAATATGAAATTAGATGTATTGGTTTTTGGAGCTCATCCTGATGATGTTGAATTAGCGTGCTCTGGCACTATATTGAAACTAATATCTGAGGGTAAGAAAGTTGGGATTATAGATCTTACAAAGGGTGAATTAGGTACTAGAGGTACAGAGTTCACTCGCCAGGAAGAAGCGGCTTCTTCTTCCTCTATTCTTGGTATTGAGATAAGAGAAAACTTAGATTTAGGCGATGGTACCTTTCAACTAACGCATGAGAACAAGCTGAAAGTGATAGAGATGATTAGGAAATATAAGCCCAAAATGATTATAGCCAATGCACTGGAGGACAGGCACATAGATCATCCAAGAGCTGCAAGCTTAGTGAAAGAAGCTGTTTTCTTAAGTGGATTAAAAAAAATAGAGACCTCCTTAGACGGGATTCGACAAGAGGCTCATAGGCCGACTAGTCTGTTTCATTACATACAACATTATCATATGACGCCAGATTTTGTGATAGATGTTACTCCATTCCAAAACAAGAAAATTGAGAGTATTTTGGCCTTTAAAACTCAATTTCATAATCCTGACTATAAAGAGGACGAAACACCAATTAGCTCTAAACAATTCTTACGTTTTTTAGATGGAAGGGCTCGAGAGATGGGAGAGGCTATTGGAGTGGAGTTTGGTGAAGGATTTACGAGTTCAACGCCATTAGTTTATGATCTTAAGATTTTATTATAGATTTTTTTCATTCCTAAAATCCAACTTCTTGCGGTTTCTATTTCATAAAAAGGTTCATTTTGTGCTCCAAAGGATTCATAGAAGGCTTTGACCGAGGGTATAGAAGATCCCTCAAAGTCTAATTTCAAATTTCTATTGGAGTATTGCTTAATAACACTATCTAGAGCTACAGAGATAGCGTTGTGTTTTCTACCTATTTGTGTAGGGGCTCCTAAAATGTAGTGTAAACTACCTTTGCCATTTGCAAATAATAATGCAGCTACTAGTACTCCATTTTTATACACCTCCTTACAGATAATGTGCTCACTTTTTTTATTGGCCATTTGGGTCAAAGAATTATAAGCCGACTGATTTAAATGTGGGTTTAGATCACCGTAAGCTTTTTTGTATAACTTAATAGCATTATGTATTTGTTTAGAATCTCGGACTTCTATACTCTTCTTATTTTTATTTATATTTTTTACCAATGATTTAGAATAATTAGCATGAATTTTGTCGTAGAGACCTAAAGAGAGCGTTAGATTAATCCGGCGTTTGTCTTTGTTTAACCAGTCTATATTACTATTAAAATTGATTAAGCTGGCAATACGATGAATAGTATTGATGCAAATTTCCCTTTGTTCTAGATCTATAGCCTGGCCAAACCATTGGCACTTCTGTATAAAAGGAGGTTGAAAAACCGTTGTTACGCCCCAGTTCTTTTTAATAGGTATAGCGATGGCACCTTTATAATCTCCTAAAATAATAGCACTCCAATTGCAAAACGAATCTAGATACCAAGAATAGCAGAAAACGGAAGCATCATTGGAATGTTCCACAAGACTGTCCCACTTCAGTTTATTTATTTTTTCTGAAGAAATAAAATATATGCCTGATGCCTGCATAACATTGATACTCTTTGCTATTTTATAAGAACAATGATACGCGTATACAGCCATATGAATACAATGTTTTATACACTATAAATGAAGGTTGTAAATAATATTCTATTTTTTTCAAATCAGGCCTTGTAAACTTATATATTAATACTACTTTTGCAGACCTTTTTAGAAAACGGATATAAACATATGCCAACAATACAACAACTAGTACGTAAAGGACGCAAGTCACTTACAAAGAAGAGTAAGTCTAGAGCACTTGACGCTTGTCCGCAGAGACGCGGAGTATGCACAAGAGTGTATACCACTACTCCAAAGAAGCCTAACTCAGCAATGAGAAAGGTAGCGAGAGTGAGGCTTACTAACGGTAATGAGGTAAATGCATACATTCCTGGAGAAGGTCACAACTTGCAAGAGCATAGTATCGTTTTGGTAAGAGGTGGAAGAGTAAAAGATTTGCCTGGAGTAAGATATCACATTGTTCGTGGTGCATTAGATACTGCAGGTGTAGAAGGAAGAACTCAAAGAAGAAGTAAGTACGGAGCTAAACGCCCTAAAGACGCTAAGAAATAATGAGAAAGTCGAAAGCTAAAAAAAGAGACATCGTTCCAGATCCAAGATTCAACGATGTTTTAGTTGCTAAATTCATCAATAACATGATGATTCAAGGCAAAAAAGAAACAGCTCGAAAAATATTTTATGATGCGATAGATATCGTAGATAGTAAAATAGAAGATGAGGCAGGTATAGAAACGTGGAAAAAAGCATTGAACAATGTAATGCCATCAGTTATGGTTAAGAGCCGTAGAGTTGGTGGTGCAACTTTTCAAATACCAACTGAGATAAAGCCTGACCTTAAAATTTCTTTCGGTGTGAAATGGATGATAAACTATTCACGCAAGCGAAATGAAAAATCAATGGCTAATAAATTAGCTGGAGAAATATTGGCAGCGGCAAAAGGCGAAGGTGCTGCAGTAAAGAAAAAAGAGGATACACATAAGATGGCAGATGCTAACAAAGCATTTTCTCATTTCAGAGCATAAGGAAGATGGCCAAGAGAGATTTAAAATTCACAAGGAATATAGGTATAGCAGCTCACATCGATGCGGGTAAAACCACTACGACTGAGCGTATTCTGTTTTATGGGGGTGTTAGTCACAAGATAGGAGAGGTGCACGATGGTGCGGCGACTATGGATTGGATGGCACAAGAGCAAGAAAGAGGTATTACTATTACTTCTGCTGCTACTTCCCTAAAATGGAACTATAGAGAACAGGAGTACCACGTAAATATTATTGACACCCCTGGACACGTAGATTTTACTGTGGAGGTAAATAGATCCTTGCGTGTATTGGATGGTCTTGTTTTTTTGTTTAGTGCGGTAGATGGTGTAGAGCCTCAGTCAGAAACTAACTGGAGATTAGCAGACAACTATAATGTACCAAGAATTGGTTTCGTAAATAAAATGGACCGTCAAGGTGCTGATTTTATTAATGTATGTAAGCAAGTTAAAGAAATGCTTGGTAGTCATGCATTGCCATTGCAATTAAATATTGGAGCAGAGGATGATTTCAAAGGGGTTGTTGATTTAATTAACTTCAGAGGAATCACTTGGAATGAGGAAGATCAAGGTATGACATTCCAGGAAATTCCAATACCAGATGATATAGTAGAAGAGGCAAGACAACTTAGAGAAGAGCTTTTAGAAGCTGTTGCGGAGTTTGACGAGACTTTAATGGAGAAGTACTTCGAGGATTCGGAATCTTTGACAGAAAGAGAAATATTAGATGCATTGAGATCTGCAACTATCACAGGAAAAGTAGTTCCTATGATGTGTGGTTCTGCATTCAAGAATAAAGGTGTACAGGTTATGCTTGATATGGTAATGGAAATTCTTCCATCACCTATGGATGTAGAAGCTATTGAGGGAATCAATCCTAAAACAGAAGAACCTACATTTAGAAAGCCAAGTGTAGACGAGCCATTTGCTGCATTAGCATTTAAAATTGCTACAGATCCATTCGTTGGTAGACTTTGTTTTACTAGAGCTTATAGTGGTTTGTTAGAGTCTGGTTCTTATGTTTTAAATACAAGAACTAATAAAAAAGAGCGTATATCTAGAATATTCCAGATGCACGCAAATAAGCAAAATCAAATTCCACAATTGCAAGCAGGAGATATTGCTGCACTTATTGGATTTAAAGATATTAGAACTGGAGATACATTATGTGCAGAAAATGCACCTATAGTATTGGAATCTATGGATTTCCCGGATCCTGTAATTGGTGTTGCTATTGAGCCTAAGACTCAAGCAGACGTTGATAAGTTAGGTATGGCACTTGCTAAACTAGCGGAAGAAGATCCTACGTTCGTAGTGAAGTCTGATGAAGAAACTGGTCAAACAGTAATCTCAGGTATGGGTGAGCTACACTTAGAGATTATTATCGACAGATTGAAGAGAGAGTTTAATGTAGAAGCAAATCAGGGAGAACCTCAGGTAGCATACAAGGAGACCATCACTCAAACTGTTACTCACAGAGAGACTTATAAGAAACAATCTGGGGGACGTGGTAAGTTCGCAGATATTCAAGTAGAGATAGGACCTGGAGATGAGGGTAAAGAAGGACTTGAGTTCATAAATCAAATTGTTGGGGGGTCTATTCCTAGAGAATTTATTCCAGCAGTTGAAAAAGGTTTTAGAGATGCCATGAAAAATGGAGCATTAGCCGGATACGAGGTGCAAAATCTTAAAGTTAGACTTTTTGATGGTTCGTTTCACGCAGTGGATTCTGATTCGCTTTCCTTTGAGACAGCAGCAAAGTTTGCATTCAGAGAAGCTAGTAAGATAGCTAAGCCAGTTATTCTAGAGCCTATAATGAAACTAGAGGTAATAACTCCAGAGGAAAACATGGGTGATGTGATAGGTGATTTGAATAGAAGAAGAGGTCAAATGCAAGGGATGACAGAACGAAATGGAGCACAAGTAGTGAAAGCTCTCATACCACTTTCTATGATGTTCGGATATGTAACAGATTTAAGAACAATTACTTCTGGTAGAGCAACATCTACTATGGAGTTTAATAACTACGATATAGTGCCAGCTGGACTCGCAACAGAAATAATAGCAAAAGCAAACGGAACCTCAAAAGCATAAGAAGTAATGATTAATCAAAAAATAAGAATAAAGCTTAAGTCTTACGATCATAATTTAATTGATAAGTCTGCAGAGAAGATAGTTAAATCTGTTAAAGCTACTGGTGCGATAGTAAGCGGTCCAATACCGTTGCCTACTCATAAGAAGATTTTTACAGTATTAAAATCTCCTCACGTTAACAAGAAAGCAAGAGAACAATTTAAACTGTGTTCTTATAAGAGGTTAATGGATATCTATAGTTCTAGTGCAAAAACAGTTGATGCACTAATGAAGCTAGAGTTACCAAGTGGTGTAGACGTAGAAATAAAAGTATAAGGACATGTTAAGTGTTATAGGAAAAAAGATAGGTATGACAGCTATTTTTACCGACAACGGTAAAAAAGAGCCTTGTACAGTAGTGTCTTGTGAGCCAAATGTTATTACTCAGATTAAAAATGAGGAGACAGATGGATACAATTCAGTGCAGATAGCTTCTATAGAGAAGAAAGAAAAAAGTTCTAACAAACCAGAGATGGGTCACTTTGCAAAGGCTAACACTACTCCTAAAAGAGTCGTAATGGAGATACGAGACTACACAGGTAAAGGAACGGTTGGAGATTCTTTCGGTGTAGAGATTTTCGAAGAAGGCCAATTTGTTGACGTAGTAGGTACATCAAAAGGAAAAGGTTTTCAGGGTGTAGTAAAGAGACACGGGTTTAGTGGTGTAGGTGAGGCTACTCACGGACAGCACAATAGACTTAGAGCTCCAGGTTCTCTAGGTGCTGGTTCTACTCCTTCTCGTGTATTTAAAGGTACTCGAATGGCAGGAAGAATGGGTGGAGAAAGAGTTAAGATGCAAAATCTTAGAATATTAAAGATAGATACAGAGAACAACTTACTTGTGATAAGTGGTGCGGTTCCTGGTCACAATGGCTCATACGTAATTATTGAGAAGTAAAATGAAATTAAAGATTGTAAATACATCGGGTGCTGAAACAGGCAAAGAGGTAACTCTTCCGAAAGAGATATTTGGTGTAGAGCCGAATGATCACGCTATATACTTAGATGTAAAACAGCATTTAGCTAATAAAAGAAGTGGTACTCATTCATCTACTGAAAAAGGAGATGTGAGAGGTTCTACTCGTAAGATAAAGAAGCAAAAAGGTACGGGTACTGCAAGAGCAGGTAGTATCAAATCTGGTGTTTTCGTAGGTGGTGGTCGTATGCACGGTCCACGTCCTAGAGATTATAGCTTTAAGTTAAATAAGAAATTGAAACTGGTTGCTAGAGCGTCTGCGTTTTCATATAAAGCTAAGGAAAACGAGATTATGGTTATTGATCAGATATCAATGGATGCTGTAAAAACCAAAGGCTATTTAAGCGTTCTTACAAGCTTAAAAATGAACGATAAGAAAACACTACTTCTTGTACCTGATTACAATAAGAATGTATACTTATCATCGAGAAATATACCAAATGCACAAGTGATGAAAGCAAGTGATGTGAACACATATAACATCTTACATGCTAATAACATTATCTTGGAAGAAGGTGCTATTGATAAATTAAAAGAATTATTCAACTAAGATGGCAATACTAGTAAAACCACTTATAACCGAAAAAATGTCTTTGTTAAGTGAAAGCAAAGGACAGTATGGCTTTAGAGTAGCTCTAGAAGCTAAGAAGCCTGCTATAAAAGCGGAAATAGAAAGAATGTATAATGTTGAGGTTGATAAGATTAGAACCTTGGTTGTAGCTGGGAAAAGAAAGTCACGATTTACTAAATCTGGGGTTTCTAAAGGCAAGACTTCTAACTACAAAAAAGCTATTGTAAGTTTAAAAGACGGAAAGTCTATCGATTTTTACGAAAATATTTAATCTAAGAAATGGGAATTAAGAGAATAAAACCAGTTACTCCAGGTCAGCGATTTAAGTTAGCCGTAACTTTTGAGGCACTTACTGCAAGTAGGCCAGAAAAAAGTTTATTAGCACCTATGAAGAGAACAGGTGGTAGAAATGACACGGGTAAAATGACCATGAGAAATCGTGGTGGAGGACATAAAAGAAGATATAGAATTATCGATTTCAAAAGAAATAGATATGAGGCGGCAGAGGTTTTAACGATCGAGTATGATCCTAACAGAACTGCTTTTATCTCTCTAGTTCAATTTGCTGATGGTGAAAAAAGATATATAATTGCTCCAAAGGGCATAAAAGTTGGTCAAACACTTCAAAGTGGACCAGGTGCTACCCCTGATATAGGTAATGCATTACCTCTAGGAGAGATACCACTAGGTACTACGGTTCATAATATTGAAATGCAGCCAGGAAAGGGTGCTGAAATTTGTAGAAGTGCTGGTACCAGTGCACAGTTAGTTGCTAGAGATGGCAAGTATGCTGTGATTAAGTTGCCTTCAGGTGAAAGCAGAATGATTTTGACCACTTGCTTGGCAGCTATAGGAGAGGTGTCTAATGGAGATCATCAATTAGAAATTTCTGGGAAAGCAGGTAGAAGTAGATGGTTAGGAAGACGGCCTAGAACTAGACCAGCAGCAATGAATCCTGTAGACCATCCACAAGGTGGTGGTGAGGGTCGCTCTAAAGGTGGACAGGCACGTTCTAGAAAAGGTACTTTGTCTAAGGGCTTGAAAACAAGAAATAAGAAGAAACATTCATCTAGATTAATTTTAGAGAGAAAAAGAAAATAATTTATGGCAAGATCACTAAAAAAAGGACCCTTTGTTCATTTCAAGCTTCAACGTAAAGTTGATGTAATGAATGAGGGAGATAGAAAATCGGTAATAAAGACTTGGAGTAGAGCTTCACTTATTACGCCAGATTTTATCGGTCATACATTCGCTGTGCATAACGGGAATAAGTTTATCCCGGTGTATGTAACAGAGAATATGGTTGGCCATAAACTGGGTGAGTTTTCACCGACAAGAACATTTAAAGGTCATCAAGCTAAGAAATAGTAATGGAAGCAATAGCTAAATTAAATAATTGCCCAATGTCCCCTCGTAAAATGAGGTTGGTAGTGGACCAGATTAGAGGTCAACGTGTGGAGGTTGCACTTAATACTTTAAAGTATAGTCAGAAGCGTATCTACGCTGAGAAAGTGGAGAAGCTTTTAAAGTCTGCAATAGCAAACTGGCAAGAAGTGAACGACAAAAGAGTAGATGAAGAAACGGGTCTTATTGTAAAGGAAGTTTTTGTAGATGGCGGTAGAATGCTGAAAAGAATTCAACCAGCTCCTCAAGGTAGGGCACATCGTATTAGAAAGAGATCAAACCATATAACTCTAAAAGTAGATATATTGGTGAGTACCGTAATGAACGAAGAAGCAAAGTCAGAAGAATAAGAAATGGGACAAAAAGTAAATCCAATAAGTCTTAGATTAGGTATCGTTAGAGGTTGGGAAAGCAACTGGTACGGAGGAAAAGAGTTTGGCGAGAAATTAGCTGAAGATAATAAAATACGTAAGTATTTAAATGCGAGAATGCCAAGAGCTGGTATCTCAAAAATTCTTATTGAACGTATGCTGAAAAGAATCATAATTACGGTACATACTTCTAGACCAGGTATAGTAATAGGTAAAGGTGGATCTGAGGTAGATAAGCTTAAAGAGGAGGTCAAAAAACTTACTAAGAAAGACGTTCAGATAAATATTTTCGAGGTTAAGCGTCCAGAATTAGACGCTATGTTAGTAGGGCAATCTATTGCACAGCAGATTGAAGGTAGAGTTAATTTCAAAAGAGCTATTAAAATGTCTATTGCTTCTACTATGAGAATGGGTGCTCAAGGTGTAAAGATAATGGTATCTGGCAGATTGAATGGTGCAGAGATGGCACGTACTCAGCAATTTAAAGAGGGTAGAATACCTCTTCATACGTTCAGAGCTGATGTAGATTATGCTTTGAGTGAGGCATTAACGGTTTATGGTAAAATAGGCGTCAAGGTGTGGATATTTAAAGAAGAAGTTTTTGGCAAAAGAGATCTATCCATTAACATGGGTATGGGTGAGCCAAAGCAGAGAGAAAAGAGACAGGGTGGTAATCATCGTGGTGGCGATCACCGAGGTGGCGATAGAAGAAGAGTAAATAAGTAAAAAAGACAGAATTATGTTATCTCCAAAAAGGATTAAATATAGAAAACGTCAGAAGGGCAGAATTAAAGGAACCGCTGCAAGAGGTCATAGAATTGACTTTGGTGATTTCGGATTAAAATCTTTAGAGCCAGGATGGATAACTTCTAGACAAATAGAAGCATCAAGAATAGCTCTTAATAGATATATGAAAAGAGAAGGTAAAGTTTGGATTAGAATATTTCCGGATAAGCCTATCACAAAAAAGCCTGCCGAGGTACGTATGGGTAAGGGTAAGGGTTCGCCTGAATATTGGGTAGCCGTAATTAGACCTGGTACAATCATCTTTGAAATAGATGGCGTTACACTTGAGGTAGCTCAAGAAGCTTTAAGGCTAGCAGCCCAGAAGTTGCCAGTTTTAACAAAATTCGTAGTTAGACCAGATTATAGTGCTTAAGTAAGATGCAGTATCAAGATATTAAAAATTTGACCGAGAAGGAACTTCACTTGAATCTAAAAGATGAAAGAAGTTCACTTCAAAAAATGAAGTTTAATCATGCGGTGTCTCCTATCGAAAATCCTCATAAATTGAGAATAGTTAGAAAGACAGTTGCACGTTATCTTACGGAGATAAACAGACGTAGAATCGAAAAAACAGTAGCCTAGAAATGGAAAGAAATTTTAGAAAAGAAATCGTAGGTGTAGTTCGAAGTAACAAGATGGATAAAACCATTACCGTTTCTATAGAGCGTAAGATGAAGCACCCTAAGTATAAGAAGTTCGTTAAGTCTACGGCTAAGTTTAAGGCTCATGATGAGAAGAATGAGTGTAACGAAAATGATATAGTTCGTATAATGGAAACTAGACCGTTGAGTAAAGACAAGCGTTGGAGATTAGTTGAAATAATAGAGAGAGCGAAGTAAAATGATACAGCAAGAATCAAGATTAAAAGTAGCTGATAACAGTGGAGCTAAAGAAGTACTTTGTATAAGAGTACTTGGAGGTACCAAAAGAAGGTATGCTAGCGTAGGCGATAAGATTATCGTTACTGTTAAAGATGCTATGCCATCGGGTAATATGAAGAAAGGTACAGTATCTCGAGCGGTAGTTGTACGTACAAGAAAAGAGTTTAGAAGAGCTGATGGTTCGTACATCAGGTTTGATGATAATTCTTGTGTACTACTTACAGCTACAGATGAGCCTAGAGCGACACGTATTTTTGGCCCTGTAGCCAGAGAACTAAGAGATCGTAAGTTTATGAAAATAGTTTCACTAGCACCAGAAGTATTGTAAGATATGAATCGTAAGTTTAATAAAATTCCTAAGTTGCACGTACGAAAGGGTGATACTGTCAAAGTATTGTCTGGAAACTACAAAAATAAAACTGGGGAAATAAAAAAAGTTAACCTGAAAGAAGGTACAGCCATAGTAGATGGTGTAAATATGGTAACTAAGCATAGAAAGCCAGATGCGGATAATCCAAATGGATCAATCGTGAAGTTGGAAGCTGCTATAAGAGTAAGCAAGCTACAATTGGTTGTAAATGGTGAAGCTACGAGAGTTGGAAGGAAAAGAAACGATGAAGGTAAGCTTCAGCGTTATTCCAAAAAAACAGGAGATTTTATAAAGAATTAGGATGAAACCAAGATTAAGAGAAAAATTCGAGACAGAGTTAATACAAGTATTAAAGGAGAAGCATGGCTACAAAAATGTTATGCAAATCCCTAGGCTTAAAAAAATCTGTCTTAATCAAGGAATTGGTGCAGGTGTTGCAGACAAGAAATTGGTGGATGTAGCAATTGAAGAAATGACAACTATTGCTGGTCAAAAAGCGGTACCTACTACTTCTAAGAAAGATATTTCTAACTTTAAACTTAGAGAAGGAATGGCTATTGGATGTAGAGTAACTTTACGCGGTGACAAAATGTATGAATTCTTAGATAGATTGATTGCTGTTTCATTGCCTCGTGTTAGGGATTTCCAAGGAATAAGCGATAAAGGATTTGATGGTAGAGGTAATTACTCCATGGGTATTACTGAACAAATCATTTTTCCAGAGATAGATATCGATAAGGTATCAAGAATAAATGGTATGGACATCACTTTTGTTACTACAGCGAAAACGGATGTAGAGTGCCACAGTTTGTTAACAGAATTAGGATTACCATTCAAAAAGAATTAAGATAAAATGGCAAAAGAATCAATGAAAGCAAGACAGCGAAAAAGAGAGCATACCGTTAAGGTTTATGCTGCTAAGAGGGCTGTATTGAAAGAAGCTGGAGATTTCGAAGGTTTACAAAAGTTACCTAGAAATGCTTCACCTACAAGATTACGGAACAGATGTTCTGCTACTGGTAGACCAAGAGGATATATGAGAGATTTCGGTATTTGTAGAAACGTTTTTAGAGAAATGGCTTCCAAAGGTTTAATACCAGGTATAACTAAGGCAAGTTGGTAATAATATGAGTAAAGTAACAGATCCAATAGCAGATTTACTTACGAGAGTAAGAAACGGTATAAAAGCAAATCATAGAATTGTAGATATACCAGCATCTAATGTGAAAAAAGCAATAACTGAAGTGCTTTTTGATAAAGGGTATATTCTAAATTATAAGTTTGATGATACCACGGGGCCACAAGGAACTATTAAGATAGCTTTAAAGTATCACCCAACGACGAAGATATCTGCAATAAGAGAATTGAAAAGAGTGAGTAAGCCAGGACTTAGACAGTACAGAAGTGCGGAGGAATTACCTCGTGTATTAAATGGACTAGGTATAGCTATCGTTTCTACATCTCAAGGTGTAATGACAGATAAGGAGGCTAGAATCAAACACGTAGGAGGAGAGGTTCTTTGCTACGTTTCGTAAATAGATAAAGGATAGAAAGATGTCACGAATAGGAAATAATCCAATTGCAGTACCAGCAGGTGTCGAGTTAAAAGTAGACAATGGTATGGTTACTGTAAAAGGACCGAAAGGAGAACTTACACAAACCTTCGACTTAGTAGAGCTTACTATAGCAGACGGTAATGTAACGCTGAGTAGAAAAGGAGATAGTAAAGAAGAAAAGTCTAAACATGGTCTTTATCGTTCTTTGATAAGTAATATGATCCAAGGTGTAAGTGTTGGTTATAAAACTGAACAACAATTGGTTGGTGTGGGTTATAGAGCAACCGTTACTGGTCAATTACTTGAGCTAAACTTAGGGTATTCGCATAACATATACATGCAAATACCACCTGAAGTAACTGCAACAGCAGAGGCAGTGAAAGGTCAACCTCCGATGGTAACTTTCGAAAGTATAGATAAGCAGCTTGTGGGTCAAGTTGCAGCAAAATTGAGAAGTTTACGTCCGCCTGAGCCATACAAGGGTAAAGGTATCAAGTTTAAGGGCGAAGAGTTAAGAAGAAAAGCAGGTAAAACTGCATCTAAATAATTAGGCAAAGTATTATGATAAAAACTAGGGCATCTAGAAGAGCCAAAATAAAAAGCAGAATCAGACGCAAAGTGCTAGGCACTGCTGAAGTTCCAAGATTATGTGTATACAGAAGCAATAAAGCTATCTATGTACAAATAATTGATGATTCTAAGGGAGCAACACTATTGTCTATATCTTCTCAAGGAATAGATAAGGGAACTAAGTCTGAGATAGCGAAGCAAGTTGGTAAGGCTTTGGCGGAAAAAGCTGTAGCAAATGGTATAGAGAGTGTAAAGTTTGATCGTAACGGGTACTTGTACCACGGAAGAGTCAAAAATTTAGCGGAAGGTGCAAGAGAAGGTGGTTTAAAATTCTAAGAAATGGCAACACAAACATTAAAACAAGTAAAGACTACTGATCTTGAGTTAAAAGAGACAGTAGTAAATATCAATCGTGTAGCAAAGGTTACAAAGGGTGGTAGAACATTCAGTTTCAACGCTATCGTAGTGGTAGGTGATGGAAATGGTATAGTTGGTCATGGTTTAGGTAAGGCTGGTGAGGTAATAGACGCTATACAAAAAGGTATAGAGGATGCTAAGAAAAATCTTATTAGAGTTCCTATTATTAATCACTCTATTCCACACGAGCAATATGGTAAATATTCTGGGGGTTACGTTTTTATGAAACCTGCATCACACGGTACGGGTATTATTGCGGGTGGTGCAATGCGTGCAGTTTTTGATAGTGCTGGTGTAAAAGATGTATTGGCTAAATCTAAAGGATCTTCTAATCCACATAATGTTGTAAAAGCAACAATGGATGCACTTTCTAAACTTAGAGATGCATACACAGTAGCAGAGCATAGAGGAGCGAGCTTAAGTAAAGTTTTTAACGGATAAGAGAAATGGGAAAGGTAAAGATAACACAGGTTAAAAGTGCAATACGAAGACCAGCAGATCAGAAAAGAACTCTGATAGCTTTGGGTATCAAAAAGTTGCATAAAACCAGAGAGGTAGAAGAGTCGCCTTCTGTAATGGGAATGATTCGTAAAGTGGAACACTTACTTAAAGTTGAAAAAGCGTAATTATGAATTTACATAGTCTAAAGCCGGCAGAAGGTTCGGTAAAAAATAGAAAAAGAATAGCTAGAGGGCAAGGTTCTGGTAGAGGTGGAACTTCTACGAAAGGACACAAAGGTGCTCAGTCTAGAACTGGATATAGTAAATCTGTTGGTTTTGAGGGTGGACAGATGCCACTACAAAGACGTGTACCTAAGTTTGGTTTTAAAAATCCTACGAGAGTAGAATATGTGGGTATTAACTTAGACAGATTACAAGAGATTATAGATAAATCTAAGTCTACTGAGGTGTCTACTGCTTCCTTGATTGCGGCTAACGTAATTAAGAAGACACAAATAGTTAAAATTTTAGGGAGAGGAGAGCTTACTAGTAAAGTAGATGTTAAGGTAAATGCCTTTACAAAAACAGCTAAAGAAGCTATCGAAAAAGCAGGAGGTTCAGCAGAAACCATCTAAATATGAATAAACTGATAAGTACACTAAAGAATATATTCTCCATCGAGGATCTTAGAACAAGGATTTTAAATCTAGTTCTACTACTGGTAGTATACCGTATAGGTACATTTATTGTGATACCAGGAGTTGATCCTTTGATATTGAATGATCCTGATTTTTATGGAACTGATGAATCTGGAGGTCTTTTAGGTCTTATTAATACGTTCTCAGGAGGAGCATTTGACCGTGTGTCGATATTTGCTCTTGGGATTATGCCTTATATATCGGCATCTATCGTTATTCAGCTTTTAACAGTTGCCGTACCTTCGTTTCAGAAAATGCAAAAGGAAGGCGAAGATGGAAGAAGAAAAATAAATGCTATCACTAGATACCTTACTATAGCTATTACAACTGTACAAGGTCTCGCATATCTTATTAATTTAAAATCTGGTAATGGAAAGCCTTTGGCGTTGATGTCTGAGACATCTGATGCATTAGGTTGGACCACATTCTTAATCGTGGGTACTCTCATATTAGTAGCAGGAACAATGTTTACGATGTGGCTTGGAGAACGGATAACAGATAGAGGAGTAGGGAATGGAATATCTATCATTATTATGGTGGGTATTATAGCTAGGCTCCCAGCTTCATTATTTGCAGAAATTGTGGATCGTTTTAATGGTAGTCAAGTTATGTTATTAATTGTAGAAATTGTTCTTTGGTTAATAGTAATATTAGCAGTAATTGCTCTAGTACAAGCTACTAGAAGAATTCCTGTACAATATGCAAAACGTATTGTAGGTAACAGACAAATGGGTGGTGTGCGTCAGTACTTGCCTTTAAAAGTAAATGCCGCAGGTGTAATGCCAATTATCTTTGCTCAAGCATTGATGTTTTTACCGGCTACTGCTACTCAGATACCAGCACTAGCAGATTCTGCTTTTTTGAATGGTCTAACTAATCCTTATGGTTGGGGTTATAATCTTTTGTTCTTTGTAATGATTGTTTTATTTACTTACTTCTACACAGCGATTACTATTAATCCAAATCAAATAGCTGAAGATTTAAAAAGAAACGGCGGTTTTATTCCTGGGGTTAAGCCGGGAAAGAAAACGGCAAACTTTGTTGGAGCAGTAATGTCAAGAATTACATTACCAGGGTCAGTATTCTTAGGTATTGTGGCTATTTTTCCAGTTTTCGCTATAATGTTTGGTGTAAACGATCAATTTGCTCAATTCTATGGTGGTACATCACTTCTTATTATGGTAGGTGTAGTACTTGACACATTGCAGCAAGTAGAGCAATATCTCATAATGCGTCACTATGATGGATTGATGAAGACAGGTAGAATAAAAGGACGTTCTTCGGTAGGTGGAGCTATAACAGGTTAAGTTTGGTGAAGACAAATAAAAAAATTAAATTTGCAGCCCTTTAAAAAATGGCAAAACAGCAAGCAATAAAGCAGGATGGCGTAATCACAGAAGCATTATCTAATGCAATGTTCCGTGTGAAGCTACAGAATGGTCATCAGATAGTGGCTACTATTAGTGGCAAAATGAGAATGTACTATATCCGTATATTGCCAGGAGATAAGGTACAAGTGGAGATGTCTCCATATGATTTAACTAGGGGAAGAATAAGTTACAGATATAAATAACAGTATGAAAGTTAGAACTTCAGTAAAGAAGAGATCTGCCGATTGTAAAATCGTTAGAAGAAATGGACGTGTTTACGTCATCAATAAGAAGAATCCAAGATTTAAGCAAAGACAAGGTTAATAATGGCACGTATTGCAGGAATAGACTTACCGAAAGGTAAAAGAGGTGTTATAGGTTTAACCTATATACACGGTATCGGTAATAGCCGAGCCGCAAAGGTTTTAGCAGAGGCTAAAGTTAGCGAAGATAAGAAAGTACAAGACTGGACTGATGCTGACATATCTGGTATTCGTGAGGTTATTGGTAGTGGGTTTAAGGTAGAAGGTGAACTTCGTTCTGAAAATCAAATGAATATCAAACGTCTTATGGATATAGGTTGTTATAGAGGTTTGAGACATCGTAAGGGTTTACCATTACGTGGTCAGCGAACTAAAAATAATGCACGTACTCGAAAAGGAAAGAAAAAAACAATGGCTAACAAGAAAAAAGCACCTAAATAATTAGAAGATGGCAGGAAGTAAGAAAAACGTAAAAAAGAGAAAAGTTATTGTTGACGCTAATGGTTTTGCATACGTAAAATCTACGTTTAACAATATCATAGTATCTATTACAAATAGTCAAGGACAAGTAATTTCTTGGAGTAGTGCAGGTAAAATGGGTTTTAGAGGTTCTAAGAAGAACACTCCTTATGCTGCACAAGTAGCTGCTCAAGATTGTGCTAAGGTTGCTGTGGATTTAGGTTTAAAGAAAGTAGAAGTACTAGTAAAAGGACCTGGAGCAGGTAGAGAATCTGCGATAAGAACATTGAATCAAGCTGGTTTAGAAGTGTCGGCTATAAGAGATGTTACGCCTCTTCCTCATAATGGTTGTAGACCACCGAAGAGAAGAAGAGTTTAATGTACTAAGTTAAATAATAGGAGATAGAACAAGATAATGGCAAGATATACAGGACCCAAAGCAAAAATTGCACGTAAGTTTAAAGAACCAATTTTTGGCCCTTCAAAAGCTTTAGAAAAGAAAAATTATCCTCCGGGACAGCATGGAAATGCTAGAAGAAGAGGTAAGAAGTCTGAGTATGCAATGCAATTAGCTGAAAAGCAAAAAGCTAAGTATACTTATGGTGTTTTAGAGAAGCAATTTGCATTAACATTTGATAAAGCAGATCGTAAAAAAGGAGTTACAGGAGAGAATCTACTCAAGTTCTTAGAAGCTCGTCTAGATAATACAGTTTATAGGTTAGGTATAGCACCTACTCGTAGAGCTGCTAGACAACTAGTTGGTCACAAGCACATTAGAGTAAATGGTGTCGTAACGAATATAGCTTCTTTTCAGTGTAGACCAGGAGATGTAGTAGAAGTAAGAGAGAAATCAAAGTCTATTGAGTTAATTACTGACTCTTTAGCTGCAAGTAAATCTTTCAGTTGGTTAGAATGGAACAGTGAAGAGGATAAGGGAACTTTCCTTAATTATCCGGAGAGATCTGATATTCCAGAGAATATCCAAGAGCAATTAATAGTAGAACTTTATTCGAAATAATAAAATGGCGATATTAGATTTTCAACAACCTGACAAGGTTATAATGCATAAAGAAACAGCCAATTATGGTCTGTTTGAGTTTAGCCCTCTAGAAAGAGGATATGGTGTTACTGTCGGTAATGCCATGCGTAGAATATTGCTTTCTTCTTTAGAAGGGTGGGCAATAACTTCTATCAGAATACCTGGAGTAGATCATGAATTTTCTACAATCAAGGGTGTGTTGGAAGATGTTACTGAGATTATTTTGAACCTAAAGCAAGTGAGATTTAAAAAACTGATAGATTCTAATGACAATGAGAAGATATTCGTATCTCTGAAAGGAAAGGAAGAATTCAAAGCAGGTGAAATTTCAAGATACACCAATGCTTTCGAAATATTAAATCCTGATTTTGTTATCTGTTCTATGGAACCATACGTTAATCTAGAGATAGAATTAACAGTGGAAAAAGGAAGAGGTTATGTTCCTGCAGAGGAAAATGTTCAAGATAATGCTCCAATAGGAGAGATTGCAATCGATTCGATCTTTACACCAATCAAAAATGTGAAATATCACGTTGAAGATTTTCGTGTAGAACAAAAAACAGATTACGAAAAATTGGTTTTTGAAGTAAAAACTGATGGTTCTATTCATCCAGAAGAGGCTCTTAAAGAAGCGTCTAAAATAATGATAAGACACCTTGTATTGTTTTCTGATGAAAGTATACTAGAAGATACTCAGGTTCAATCGCAAAAAAATGAAGTAGATGAAAATATGCTTCATATGAGAAAAATACTCAAAACGTCACTTTCAGATTTAGACCTTTCGGTAAGAGCATATAATTGTTTGAAAGCTGCTGAAATAAGAACACTTGGGGAGTTGGTTAGTTTCCACATTGAAGACTTGTTGAAGTTTAGAAACTTTGGTAAAAAGTCTTTAACTGAGTTGGAAGATTTTGTAAAAGAAAAAGGATTAAACTTTGGTATGGATGTAGCGAAGTATAATCTTGATGATGAATAATATTAAGATAGAACGAGATGAGGCACGGAAAAAAGTTTAATCACTTAGGTAGAAAAAAGGGACACAGAGAGGCTATGTTAAGTAACATGGCAAGTTCTCTACTTACTCATAAGCGTATTTTTACTACTACTGCTAAGGCAAAAGCTCTTAGAGTATATGTAGAACCACTTATTACTAAGTCTAAAGACAATACTACACACAATAGAAGAATTGTGTTTGGATATCTTCAAAGTAAAGATGCAGTTAATGAATTATTTACATCTATTGCACCTAAAGTTGCAGATAGACCAGGAGGATATACTAGAATTTTAAAAACGGGAAACAGACTTGGTGATAATGCTGATATGTGTATGATGGAGTTAGTTGACTATAATGATTCTATGCTTGAAGCTAGAGAGTCTAAGTCTAAAACTAATTCTGGAAGTAAACGTACCAGAAGAGGTAAGAAAACTGAGGCTGCTACAGTTGCTCCCGAAAAAGAGGTTGAGGTAGAGAAGGTAGAAGAGCCTAAAGCTAAGACCGAGGCTGCAATAGCTGCTCCTGAAACAGAAGTTGAAGTAGAGAAGGTAGAAGAGCCGAAAGCTGAGACAAAGGCTGAAGCTTCTGCTGAAGCTGACGACATTGCTTAGGCTAAAGGTGTAATTGTCTGAGTATAGTTAATAGCTACTTAGGTGAAATCAACTGAAAAAATGGAATACGAAGTTAAAGGGAAATAAGATTTCTTTAACCTTACATAATATAGAGTCTCTCGCTTCGGTGAGAGACTTTTTTTTGCACCTTATATTCTGTATATATCTGTTGGATTATCTAGAATAATAGCTCTGTTTCCTCTTACCGCTATAGGGCTACGCAATAACTCTGGATTGTTCATCAGTAAGTTAGTCCAATCTCTATCTTCGAAGTCTCTTCCTTTGATATTTTCTTGATAGTAGGGTTGTGATTTATCCAGTAGCTGCTTAGGTGATTTATTTAACTTGGCTAGTATGCTGAGCCATATCGTTCCAGTTCCTTTGGTTTTTGATAGATCTATAGTATTTACATTATTGGAGTGGCTTTTTGCATAGGCAATGGCTTTTTTAGATTTACTGCAATTCGCCTTCACATACAACTGTATTTCTGAGTCTAGAGATGTATTTTTATACATAGATTTTATTAAAATTTTAATACAATATAAGTATAATTTCAAACTAGTACGATACTTTTTTATCTTATGCCTTATGGATAAGGGTTTTATAAAAATAGCAGTAATGCATAATTTGGTATTGGCCCTTCTTTTCTCGCAGCTAAAGTGTATTGCACAGGTTCTTACACTTGCAGTTTCTTGTTAATAGTTTTTTTTGGGTATTTTTATTTTGACACACTTACATACATCGAAAATTTTACACTTATTTCGGTAATTATGAAAATAAAAAAAGACCATCTGCTGATGATCTTTTTCTATTTTTAATACTTTATTCTATTTGAATGTAAGAACTTTTTAAAGTGCCTAAAGCCGCAATCTTTGTTTTTCCCGGTATCCTTACAAGGCAGATATCTTATACCTCTACCTTGGCATACTTGAAGTAAAAAAGTTTACTTGAAATATCTAAAATCCTGTCCCGCCTGAATGGTGAGCAGTGACTCATACATTAGCTTAATACAGGCCTCTATGTCTGCATAAGCGACAGTCTCTACTGTCGTGTGCATATATTTGAGCGGAAGAGAGATAAGAGCACTAGCTACGCCTATATCGCTATACGCAAATGCATCTGTGTCTGTGCCTGTACTTCTACCTGCGGCTTGACGTTGGATGTCTATATTGTTTTTCTTTGCAGTATCTACAATGAGTTTGAGTAGGTTGTTTTGTACTGCAGGCCCTGTAGTCACAGCTGGGCCACCACCACATCTAGTATCTCCTTGCAGTTTTTTATCATACATAGGACTTTGAGTATCATGGGTTACATCAGTGACTATAGCTACATTTGGCTTTAGTCTACGGCTCATCATCTCAGCTCCACGAAGACCTATTTCTTCTTGTACGGAGTTTACTACGTAAAGCGTAAATGGAAGTTTTTTCTTATTCTCTTTGAGTAATCTAGCTACTTCTGCAATCATAAATCCACCACCGCGGTTATCTATAGCTCGAGCTACTACGTATTTTTTATTCAGCTCCATCATCTCTGCATCAAAGGTCACTACAGTACCTACGTTAATACCCATTTCAAGTACTTCTGTTTTGCTGGCGGCACCTACATCTATTGTGAGGTTAGCTAGGGATGGTCTCGGCTCTCTGTCTTTATTACGCACATGTATGGCTGGCCACCCAAAAATGCCGTCTACTTTCCCTTTTTCAGTATGAAGATGTACTCGCATACTAGGGGCTATTTGGTGGTCACTACCTCCATTGCGTATAACGTATATATACCCTTTGTCGTCTATGTAGTTTACAAACCATGCTATCTCATCTGCGTGAGCTTCTATGACAACTTTGTAATCATGACCAGGGTTTATCACTCCTACTACGCTACCATACGTGTCTACTTCATACTCATCTATATATGGCTTTAGATATTCTAGCCAAACCTTTTGTCCTGCAGATTCAAAACCTGTAGGAGCATTAGCGTTCAGATAGTCTCTAAGGAATTTTTTACTTTCTTTTCTCATTGGTGCGAAGATAAAATTTAATGATTGAATAAATCAGTGATAGACTAAGATTTTCAGTATAGCCTAGCTATTCTCCTTTGGGTCTTTGCCAAACATCCAAAAGATAGTTCCTTCCATTACTTGTTTGGCTTCATCCTCCATAAAATTGCCTATCACTTCTGGGGGCTTCCCAAAGAACAAATTAAATTTAGTGAGGTCTGTATCTTGAAGTATTTTCCATTTGGAGTATCCACCCATATATAAACTAGGAAGTGCAAATACCACACGACTGATTTTGTATTCTCGTATCATAAAAGAACACATAGGGCAAGGCTCACAGCTGGTATAGAGTGTGCAGCCAGATAAGTCTGAACTTCCTATTACTTGATGTGCATTGTGCAATGCAGTTATCTCTGCATGTTCAGATACTTTGGTGTTGGCGGCGTTTATTCCTTCAGCGATTAGTTCATTGTCTCTAGTTATCAAACTACCAAAAGGAGCATCTCCTTGATCTAAGCTTAGTTTCGAAAGCTCGATGCATCTCTGCATAAAGTGTTTGTCTGGATTGGTCATTCTTTCTTAGTGATGGTATTTGTGCATTTATCGAATATGTAATTTGTAAACCCAATCTTGCAATCTGATTCTTTAGGAATGTCATTCTGATAAAGATAACCAACCGTTGTGTTTAGTAGTCCTCCTGCTTTATATTCCTTTAAATAAATGTACTCACTAGGTTGACCTGCCCATGCAATAGATGAATAGTGAGTTATTCTGTAATTTTCAGTCTTCCATTCTTGTAGTGTTATGGTTGTAGTTCCCATTGCTTCTGCAAAGAATATCACTGCAGTAATTAACAAGGATAGTGTTATGCTAAGACCTATAGAATTATAAGCTATTTTCCGAAAATGTTTGAAACTTTTTATTCTGTCAATGAGTAAGCCTGATAATGACGCTAACAAAATAAATCGGCCAAATAATTCAAAAATGTAGTATGTGTAAACATAATTTGTGAACCACAGAGGGGACAATAGTATTACTGCTAAAATTAATACTGCAATGAAAAATAGTGGGCCAAGCGTTTTTCTGGTTACCAGATAATATGCAATGAGAGGAGATAAGCCGTATATCAGATATTCGATTGCCATATCTATGAATGTATTTCCTTACAACACACCACCACTGGCCACATACCATGCATATTCTGCTTTGTTATGATTGGCTACTGCTTTGAGGTAGTCTAAACGAAGCTTGATGTATAGCTCCTGTGCTTGTAGTATCTCTAGTGGGATAGCTGTTCCTAGTTGTTGTCTGGCTCTGGTTTGATCCAGTGCTTTCTGAGCAAGTTGGCTTCCTTCTAGGGCAATGGCAGCAGATTCTTTGGCGAGTTGCTTTTGTTGCTTGGCTAGTTCTACTTCATTGCTGATAATTGTCTTTGCTTGTTGGATTTGGTTCTTTTGCAAGGCAATATTTGCATTGTACTGCTCTACTTGACCTCCTTTTAATGCTCTACCTAGATTGATATCCCAAAGTAGTGATGCATTAATAGCACTAGTAGGATATAGCGGAGAAACTACATCTCCGAAATAAGAAGTGTATGTATTGACCGCTAGAGTAGGTGCCCACAGTCCAGAGGTTACGGTTCTCTTTTCTTGATCCAGAGCCTTTAACCCTAGTTCTAGACTTGCTATTTCTGGTCTCGCTTTGTAAATCTCTTCTGTACTCGAAGCTAGTTTGTCTAGCGTAAGCTGAATAGGATATAGTGCAGTATCTGTGGCACGTAAGCTGAAAGTACCCGTTAGGTTCAGTAGTATCTTCAATGCATTAGAAGCGGACAGTTGTTCTTGCTTTGCGTTTAGCATCTCAATTTTCAGGTGGCCTAGATTACTCTTTGCCAGTAAGTATTCCGATTCTACTAGAAGTCCAGCTTTTACTTGGTTGTCTATTTGCTGTACAATATTTTCTGATTGATTAGCTAACTCTAGATATGCTTCGTAATTTAATTGTGCATTTAGGAAAGCATAGTATGCATCTATAGATTGTAGTAAGACGTGATTCTTTTGAGTTTGTGTTTTAAAAGTCATTGCTTTTACTCGCAGCTTTTGAGCTTTGACTTTATGTAGGCTAGTACCGAGGTCCCAACTTCCGTTTATACCTATACCACCCCAAAGGTTCTGGCGATTTACATCCGTAAAAAAAGCTCCGTCACCATTCATAGCACTTCCCCATAGTTGATGCACATTAGCACCTGCATATACATTAGGCAGCCACCATTCTTGAGCAGTGTGTAGATCAGCCTCGGCTACTTTCTGTTTTAGTTTATACTCTTGGATACTCAGATTATCGGCACCTGCGAGTTGCAAAACTGTTGCTAGATTAATTGCTTTGATCTCAGACTCATTTTGCCCCAAAGTACAAAGCGAACAAATACAAAGTGCAACTAGAATTAAGAAATTTTTTCTAATCATTTTCCTTCATTATTGGGGTTACGGTATCGCCTTTTTTAACTAAGCCTTTACCTTGCACGATTACTTTTGTGTCTTTAGTGATTTCCGCATTGAGTACTTCAAAGAAATCCTTGTTGGCTAGTCCTTTTCTAAGCACCATTTTTTCTACCACATTATCTTTATTTACCACGAGTATAAAGGGCTCATTCTTAGATATCAGCTGAGAAGTAATGGGCAATGAAACTACACCTTTTCTACTTTTATTTTGTAGAAGTACCTTAGCATACATACCGGGTTTTATTTTTCCGGTTTGATTATTAAGATCTATTTCTATGTCCATAGTATTAGAAAGAGCATCTAGTACTCCCTGCGTTCTACTGACTTTAGCATCGAATGTTTCGCCGGGAAGCTCAGGAAAAGTAATTTTAACTGACATGCCTTTTTGGGTACTCGCTATGTCCGATTCCGCCAGCGGTACTGTAAGACGAATAGGATTGATGTCTTGTATTTCCACTATTCCTTGAGGATTACTTTGGGAGAGTCCACTTTGTATCAATGCTCCTTGATCTACCATTCTTTTGGTAATGATTCCACTAAATGGAGCTCGTATAGTAAGATAGTTAAGACGGTCTTGCATTCCTTTTAGAGCTGCGTTTGATGTCAAGTATTCAGTCTCAGCAGTTTCTACGACCTGAAGAGTAGTAAGGGCAGGAGTGCTTGCTTGTATATCTTGTAGCCTTTTATAGGTGGTTTGCTTTCCATTCACTAAGGCTTGAAGCTCAGTTACTTTCCTTGCTATTTCAGGATTAGCTAGTGTGGCTATGATTTCGCCTTTTTCCACATAGTCACCTATGTCTTTTCGGATACTAGTGATGACACCACTTTCCATGGCATATACCGTTACCTTTTGATTAGGCATGGCAGTTCCTGTTACCAGTACTTCTGCATCAAAAGAGAGCTCAGAAGGATGCACTACTTCTACAGATTGTATCTTGTCAGTAGCTACTGCTTCAGATGGATTGTCTCCGTTTGAATCGTGTACATCTGAAGAGGTGCAACAGACTAGCAGGGAAAGAAAGATAGGTAGGATGTGATGTATTTTAAAATTCATTTTATTTCGTCTTAGCTATTAGTGAGTAGAGTATTGGGATGATGTAGAGTGTAAGAAGAGTAGCCATAAAGGTTCCGCCTATTACAGCGATAGCCAGAGGAACATTTGCCTCAGTACCCGGTCCAGAAGCCATTGCCGTAGGTAATAGTCCAAAGATGGTAGTTCCTGCTGTCATTAATACAGGTCTAAATCTATCCTTGGCTCCAGTTATGATAGCCTCAGATTTCTCTTTTCCTTCTTGTATTAAACCATTGATTCTATCAATAAGGATATTGCCATAAGAAACCGCTATTCCTACCATCATAATAATTCCCATTAAAGATTGGATATTAAGATTGGTTCCTGTGATCCACATCAGTAGTGCTACGCCAATAATGCCCAATGGGAATGCCATTATAATAATCAAGGGCTGGCGGAAGGATCTAAATAATGGCGTGATGATTAGGAATGCCAATATTACTGCCAATCCTAAACCCAGTCCAAGGTCTCCAAAAGAAGAATTCATAGTGGCTACTTCTCCTTGGAAGTTGACCTTATATCCTTTTGGTAAATCCATAGCATCGATACGTTTTTGTATCTCATCTGATACTGAACCTATATCCGCATCTTCCACATTTGCATATACATTAAACTCGCGTTGTAGTTCGTAGTGGTTAATTTCTACTGGATTGGTAGATTCTGATATTTTCGAGAAATTTCTGAATGGTACAGACTGGTTGCTGGTCTTACTGACTACGTTTACATTCTTCAGAATATTCTCATTATTGATTAGGTGTTCTGGATAGGTAACTCCTACATAGTAATGATTTCCATTGTTCTCGTCTATCCAAAAGGCTTTATCAAAAGTAGCCGATGAATTAAGAGCGGAAACCATATTCTTAATAGCATCTACGGGCTTTACTCCCAGCTCGGCTGCTTTGATTCTATCTATGTTAATGTCTTTAGTGGGTTGATCCAGACGCTGTAATACTCTCACGTCTCTAGTAGATGCTATGGCGGATATAGTATCTTGTAATCTCTCAGCAAGACCTTTTAGTACGTGTAAATCGTTACCTATGATTTGTACATCTATAGGTGCTGGTTTCCCTTCATTGAGAGCTGCGGTAATTAGCCCTCCAGTATTAAAACTCACTTCTACTCCTGGGAAGTTTGCATTGAGTTTCTTACGTAGTGCTATAGCATAATCAAATGTGCTGATGCTGTGTCCCTCTTTTAGCTGTACACCTATGAAAGCATCTTGTGTACCAGAGTTAGGCGTATAGGCTGCAGGCAGATCATAGAATACGCCAATGTTAGAGATGAGTTGCTCTAAGTCTTCTCCTGTTTCTGAGCGAATGAGCTCTTCCATTTTGGCAATGGTTTTCTCTGTAGTCTTCAGTGGAGTCCCAGATTCCATCCGTACTTGTATTTCCATTTGTCCTACATCAGAAGAAGGAAATAATTCATAGCCTAGTTGTGTCTTCATTACGAATAATGAACCAATGAATAGGAGTAGTGTCACTACTAAAATTCCAGTCTTTCTTTTCATAGCGGCTACAAGACTTCGTTCGTATCTATCTCTCAGTCGCTCTATGAATCGTTGGAAGAAACCCAAAGCATTTTTCTGCTCGCTGTTTTGAGGTAGTTTATCTCTGAATAGATACGCTGCTGCTAATGGTACGAGTGTCAATGAGAATATGTAAGAACCAATCATAGCTCCTGCCACGGTGATGGCCAGAGGAGAGAATAAGAATTTTACCATTCCAGTCAAAAACATCACTGGGAAGAATACGACGATGATCACTAATGTAGAAGCCAATACGGGAGTGGCTACTTCTAAGGCAGCATCCAGAGAAGCTTGCCAAGCAGTCTTGTTCATCTTTAGATGTCTGTCAATGTTTTCTAACACCACAATGGAGTTGTCTACGAGTAAACCAAGTACTAAGACTAGACCACCGAGTGTAATACTATTGATAGCCTGTCCAGTTATGGATAATACGATGAATGCAAAAAGTACAGAAAGCGGTAAGCTAATGGATACGATAAGTGCCGAGCGGAAGTTTCCTAGGAATAAGATAAGTACGATAACTACTAGAGCTAGTCCTCCAAGTCCTGCGTATGATAATCCTGAAATGGCATTTCTAACATACGAACTTTGATCAAAGATTACATTTAGATTGACATCGTCTGGCATGCGTTGTTTTAAGTCTGGAATAGCTGCTTTTACTGCCTCTACAGATTCTATGGTATTTGCTCCCGGTCTTTTGAAAATAGGGAGATATACTTGCTCCTTGCCGTCTACACGAGCTATATTCGTTTGTATCACACTCGCATCTGCTGCTACACCTATGTCTTTTATGTAAATAGGCTTCCCGTTTTTGTAGGTGACCACTATGTCATTGAAATCCTCAATATCGATAATCACCCCCTTGGCATCTATGCCATAGTTGATAGATCCTATCTCTGCTATTCCAGAAGGAATCATAGTTGTATTTTCTTTTATGGCGTCGTTTACTTGAGTTTGAGATATTCCCAAAGCTTCTAGCTTAGACGGATCCACGTAGATATAGACTCTTCTCTTAGAACCACCATAAGCAGCTGGAGCTACTATACCAGGGACACTACTTAGCATTTGTCTCAGATTATAATAGGCTAGTCCGTAGAGTTCCTTTCCGCTTTTCACCTTACTACTTACGGTAAGGAGCATGAGCGGCTTACTGGCTGTAGGATCAAAAGGCTGCACCATAGGAGGGAGAGTTCCGGGAGGTTGGTAGTACATATCGCTCATAGCATATGCAGAGGTATTGGCCATGGCTTCTGCAGGATCTACATCTTCTCCATAGAAGTTAGTTACTATACTCACACCCATCAGACTTTTGGATAGTTGCTTCTCTATACCCGGAGACTGACCCGTCCATCGCTCCATTCTACTTGTGATGTCTTTTTCTACTACTTCAGCTGGCATTCCTGGATAGAGTGTCAGGATTTGCATTGCAGATTTTT
>Ga0209390_10002353_pt1 | contig 33408 bp, 24 predicted proteins | sample BON01_FD_187212 | JGI IMG/M metagenome (GOLD analysis project Ga0209390, IMG submission 187212) | Freshwater microbial communities from Lake Bonney liftoff mats and glacier meltwater in Antarctica - BON-01 (SPAdes) (version 2) | ecosystem: Environmental > Aquatic > Freshwater > Ice > Glacier...
GATGGGGGGGACGCGCGGGCGCCGAAAAGTGGGGGGGCGCCGCCAGAAGCGATTGGAAGAGGGCGGCGGCGGGGGCGGAGGGCGGCGGGATAGGTTGTTGCGATGATGTGTTGCGAGAGAAAAAGGGGGCGGGCCGGGCCCAAACAAAGAGAAATATGGGGATGCCCCCGGGCGCTCACGCTCGGTCGCGCTCAGTCGGCACGGGGCCGGAACGGCGGGCGGGCGGGCGGGCGGGCTGCGGCGGCGGCGGCGAGCTTTTGAATTTTTTGGCTTTGCGGGGGGGTGGGCGGGACAGCGTATGCTTGTGTGAGGCGTCGGGTCGCGGATCCCGAGGTGTGGGCACCTGTACGGACGGGAGGGGAGGCGGCCCTCGTCGCCACGCGCCCATGGAGAAGGGTTCCCAGGGGAGCGAGAGGGTGCGAGAGAGGGAGGGTGCGGAGACGAAGAGGGTGCGGAGACGACGACGAGGGTTCCGCCCGCGCGCCGATTCCGGGGCGCCGATTCGACGCGCCGCGCAAGTCAACGCCCCCGCGATCCCGTGCCCCGATGCGCGCCCTTGCCAGCACCCGGGCGCGCACGTGACGCGACGGGCGGACAAACGGGACGACAGAAAGAAAAAAAACACTCACGCGATGTTTCGTTTTATTTCTCCGTGGTTTCCTCGGTTTCCAAGGCCAAGGTCGCACGGGGGCGGGTGGGGCGGCGAATTGGGCGGGCCAAGGCGTCGGTGAAGAAAAATGCGCGGCGGGCGGGCAATCCGGGCGTTTCAATCGACCGTCGGCGCGCGGCGCTGCCGGATCGGGAGACGGCGGGCGGCGGCGGCGGGCGGCGACAAAAGCGATGCGCGCGCCATCGCCGGTAAGTTGGCGACGACGCACAAAATCGCGTCGAACGGAATCCGGACAGGCTCGCGCGCGTGAGCAGGCCAAACGACGGGGCTGCGCACGGCGCCACCGCCGCGAGGACTCGGATTGACAAGCGTCAAGAGAAGCCGTCGCCGTGCCCCCCCCCGCTTTCCTCCCTTTCCTCCTCGCGCAATTTCGCAGGTCGCGCGCGCCTACCGACGATCGTCGTCCCTCCCCGGTCGCGCGCCCTGCAATCCCGGCCGTGGAAACCGGAGCAAACACACGGACACAGGCACGGACGCGAGGAGACACACAATTAGAGAGAGAGAGAGCGAGAGAAACAAAAGTTTCCGTTGTTGCGCGTCGCGCTCGCTCGGGCGGCGGCGGCGGCGGCGGCGGCGGCGGTTCGTCGGACCTCGGGGACAAAAAAAGATGAGGGACGCCGCCCACACCATCTTCTTCGTGGCCCTGGCCGCCATCGGCAGTGCCTCGACCAACGTGGGCAAGGGCGTCCAGAAGCTCGCGACGCGCCGCCTCGCGGCCCGCCGCCCGTCGCGGCCGGGCAACGGCAACGGCAACGGCGGCGGCGGCGGCGGCGGCGGCGGCGGCGCGCCCGCGCCCGCCTCCTCGCCGCCGCTGCCGCCGCTCCCGCGCCTGCTGCTGCGCCTGCTGCCCGCCGCCCTGCGCCCGCTCGCGCGCTCGCCCCTCTGGCTGCTCGGCCTCGGCCTCGACGTGGGCGGCGCGGCCCTGTCGGTCGCGGCGCTCGGCGCGGGCGCGCCCGTGTCGCTGGCGCAGCCGGCGGCGGCGTTGGGGTGTGTCGCCCTCTTGGCCTTCTCTCACCTGCTGCTGGGGGAGCGCTTGAGGGGCGCCGAGTGGGGCGCGGCGGCGGCCGTGGGCGCGGGCGTGTGCGCGCTGGGCATGAGCGGCGGCGGGGGCCGGGGGGGCGGCGGGGGCGGGGGCGGCGGTCCCGCGGCGGCCGGGGCCCCGGGGACGGCGCCGGGCGCGGGCGCGGGCCAAGAGTGGCAAGACGGGCCGCCGGCCGCGCTCGCCGCCGCCGCCGAGGCCGCCGCCGCCGGGGGCGCATCGCCGCCGCCGGGGGCGCTCCGGCTCGTGGGCGGCCTGGGGCTGCTGGTCGCGGCGCTGGCGCTCGAGGTGGCTTGGCGCGCCGCCGCCCGGGAGGACGCGGCGGACGAGGGAGGGGGCGCGGGATCGGCGGCGGCGGCGGCGGCGGACGCGGCGGGCGAGGAGGGGGGGGCCGAGGCGGCGGCGGGGCGCGACCCGGCCGGCCGGCGGCGGCAGAGGCGCAGCAGCGGCGTGGCGGCCGCGCCGCCAACGCTGCGGCCGCGCGCGCTGCTGCGCGCGCTGCTGCGCGCCCTGCCCCCCGCCCCGCGCCTGGGCCCCGGGGCCGACGCGCTCGCGTGCGGCGCCGAAGCCGGCGCCTGCTTCGGCCTCTCGTCCGCGTGCTGCCGCGCGGGATTTACGCTGGCAGCGGCGGCAACGGGAACGGCGGCGGTGGCGGCAGCGGCAGCGGCGGCGGCGGCGGCGGCGGCGGCGGGAACGGCGGCGGCGGCGGCGGCGGCGGCGGGAACGGCGGCGGCGGCGGCCGCCTCGTCCTCTGGAGGAGACGGCGGCGGCGGCGGCGGCGGCGGCGGCGGCGGCGGCGGCGGAAATCCCTTGGGCCCCCCGGCGCCCCCGCTTTTCCTGCTCGCGCGCCTCCTCCCTCCCTTTCTCGCGGCCGCGGGCCTCGCCGCCGCCACCGCCTGCCTGTCCGCGGCCGGCCTCTCCCTCCAGACCCGCGGATTTCGGCTCGGCGGCGGCGCCGTGGCCGTCTGCACGGCCGCCGGCGCCGCCTCGGTGGTCTGGGGCGTGGCCGCGGGCTTCCTGGCGCTGGGCGAGGGCCTGCCGGTAGGGAGAGGGGCGGCGGCGGCGCGGCTGGCCGGCTGGGCGCTGGTGGCGGGCGGGGGCGCGGCGCTGGCCGCCGGCGCGAGCGGGGGCGGCGGCGGCGGCGGCGGCGGCGGCAGAGGCGGCGGCGGCGGCAAGGGGGGCGCCGGCGCGCCGCTCCTGCCAGTGACCGGAGGAGAGGGTGGCGGCGGCGGCGCCGCGAGGGATGACTAGGTTTGACTGACGTGTTTGTCTGTTGTGTTGTTGAGTTGTCGTCTTGTTGTGTGTGTGCGCGCGACAAGCCCTCTCTTTTCATTTGCGCTCCGAATGGGGGCACGGGAAAGCGGCGGCGGAAAAAAACACGACAACGGCCGTCGCCTGCCTTTGACGGCCGTCGCCGTCGCCTCTATTTTTCGGTCTTCGACTCGCGCCCCCACTCATCCAATCGATTCACCACGTAGAAAGGTCTTCGCGCCCGCAACCGTCCTTCCTTGTCCCTTGTCCCTATCACGCTCTCGCCCGCCCGACAATCGCGCGGGCACCACCTGCCGACGCCTGCTCGTCGAGCCCTTTTTCCCCGCGCCCCCCTTTTCCGCGACTTCGGTCGTTCGAGAGGGCGGGACGTGCGGGACCGCGATGGCGTCGGGACGAGGTGCCACGGCGTCTGGACGAGGCGTCCTCCCTCCTCGACGAGGGCTGCCGGCGGGTGTCGCCGCGGGCGTCCTCCTCGCGGCCCTCCTGCTGCTGGCCGCCCCGCGCCCGGGGCGCGCCTACCCGTCCCTGTTCGTCGACGGCTACGCCAACACGGCCGCCGACTGCCTCGAGCATCCGACCGAGGCGCTCGGCTCGCACGGCGCCCTGGCGGACGACCCGTGAGTCGATGATGATCCGTCTCTCTCTGCGGTCGCGACGGCGGCCTCGTCGCGTGGTGGCGGCGGCGGCGGCGGCGGCGGCGGCGGGCGGCGGCGCGCGCCGTTCCGCCGCGCTGCGCCGCGCTCTCTCTCTCGCTCGCGCGGTTGCTCTTTGCATCCGCCCGCCACCGCCACCGCCGCCCCCAGTGCGGCCTCCCCCTCACCAACACCCCTCAAACAACACCCCTTTCGCCTCCAAAAAACCAAAAAACCACACCAAAAAAACAATGGCCGCCCCCCCCCCCCCAAAACGCGCCACGCAGAGGAATCACTTTTTCGGTCGAAGGGCCCGACGGCGCCCCCGTCGCCGCCGTCTGTCCGGGCGGCGAGTATGTCGCCAAGGTGTCCTTCCCCGAGCCGCGGCGCGCCCTGCTGACGACGTCGTGGGGCCGCCTCGGCACCGCCGGCGCCGCTGACAAGACGTGCCCCAACCGCGCGGCGACGCCGGCCGGCGGCGGCGGCGGCGCCGCGCCGGCGCTGTCTGTCGCCTGGGCCGTGGCCTGCGGCGCCGGCGGCGCCGCCCGCCTTCGCGTGACCTCTGCCGCGTCGCGGTCCGCGCCCTTCCGTCAGGGGCGCGTTGACGTGCCCGTGCTCCCGGGCGCGGACCCGGCGTGCCGGGCGGCCGTCGCGCGTGCGTGCGCCGGGGCCACGGCGGCGCTCGGGGCGGCGGCGGTCGCGTCGGCGACGCTCCCCGCCGCCGCCGCCGCTGGCGCCGCCGCCGTCGGCTCGTCGTCCGCGGGCGGAGGGTGCCGCCCCAGCCCCCTCGGCTACCAGTGCCTCACGGACCTCGACACGGACACGGGCGTGCGCCTGCACTACACGGTTGGCGGCGCCGACCCGCCCCCCAACGCCTGCACGCGCGCCGCCGCCGCCGCCGATCCCGCCGCCGCTGTCAACCCCGCCGCCGCCGCCGCCGCCGCCGAAAATTGGCTCCACTTCGCGGCCGAGGCGCCGACGGACGGATACGTGGCCTTGGCCTTTCCCGCCGAGGCGGGTACCATGTCGACCGCGGACGCCGTGATAGGGTGGGTCGACGTGGACGAGAGGATGGACGCGGCCGCGTACGCGCTCGACGCGGGCTATCGCGTCTCGAGGAGCAACGCCGTCTCGGCGCGCGGCGGCGGCGGGGCGTGGGCGACGCGCGTCGGCAGCGCGCGCGGCGGCGGCGGCGGCGGCGCGGCCGGCGGTGGCGGCCCGGTTGGCGGCGGCCGCACGGCAATCACGTGCTTCTCCCGCCCGCGGGACAGCCCCGCCGCCCGGCACAGCCCCTCGCTCGACCCGTCCGCGCTGAAGTTGAACTGGGCCGTGTCCCGCCGCCCGGGTCTTGTCACGCACGCGCGCTCGGGGGGGATGACCTTGGACTTGGCGCGCGGCGCGGCGACGGGCGCGTCGGCGCTGACAAGCGAGGGCGCGCCCGGCGCCGTCGGCGCCCGCGAGCGCCCGCGCGGCCTGTTTTCGGGCGGCGCGGGCGACAGCCTGGGCGGCCTGTCGCCCGCGCTGGCGGCGCACGGCCTGCTCGGCATGCTCGCGTTCGGGCTGCTCATGCCGCTGGGCATGCTGCTGTCGCGGCACAAGTGGCTCTTTGGCCCATCTGGCGTTGAGGGGGGCAACAAGGGGGGCAAGTGGGGCGAAGCGGTCGGCAACGGCGGCCTCGGCCTCGGCCCGCCCGGCGCGCCCGCGGCGCTCGGCGGCGGCGGCGGCCGCCTCGGCCGCGCCTGGCTCGTGTCCCACGCGCTCGCCCAAGTCCTCGCGCTCGCCTGCGCCCTGGCCGCCCTGCTGGCCGTGCTGCTGGGCGTCGGGTGGGACCGCACGCCCCCCTCTGCGTCTTACAGCGCCCACCGCGCCGTCGGCATCGCCGCGCTCGCGCTCGCGCTGCTGCAGGCATTGGCCGGCGCTCTCTTGCGGCCGCGGGACGTGTCGTCCTCGTACGCCACCCTCTCGGCCTCAGCGGCGGCGGCCGACGCCAAGTCTGACGGCGACGGCTACAACGGCGGGGGTGGCAAGGGCGACGGCCGGCCGTCGTCGTCGTCCTTCTTGGGCCCGGCGCTCGCGCGCGACCGGCGGCGCCGCGCGCGCTGGCTCGCCGGCCACCGGGCGGGCGGGTGGCTGGCGGCGGCGGGCGGGTGGGCGGCCGTTTTCCTCGGCTGCGCCCAGATGGTTGCTGTCCGCGGCGCCGAGCCGGCGTGGTGGTTCGCGCCCGCGGGCGCGTTGCTGGCGGTGTTTGTCGTCGCGATGGCGGTGCTCGAGGCGTTCAAGCGGCAGATGGAGCTGACGGGGCGCTACTGCCCACGGTCGCGCGAGGTGCGGCGCGGAAAGGCGCTGCTGGCGGCGGCGGCAGGGGCGTCGGGCGGGGGCGCGGGCGCGGGGGCGCCGCTGACGCCGACGCCGTTGACGACTGGCGGCGGCGGCGGCGGCGGCGGCGTCTTTCGTGGCGGCGGCGCTGGGGGTTCGGCGGCGGCGGCGGGCGTCGGAGCGGCTGCCGGCGGCGCCAACGGCCACGGCTACGGCCGCGGCGCGGGCTCCAACGGCGGCGGCACCCCGGCGTGGGCGGCGGCGGCGGCGGCGGCGTCTTCCGGCGGCGGCGGCGGCGGCGGCGGCGGCGGCGGCGCCGGGAACGGCGGCGGCGGCAACGGCAGCAGCCCTTACCACTCTGCCGGCGGCGCCTCGGCCGCCCCCTCGGCCGGCACCGTGTACCACACGGCCGGCGGGGGGTCCGACCCGGGCGGCGGCGGGGGGCCCGGCGCGTTCCCTGACATTGTCCTCGGCGGCAGCGGCGGCGGCGGCACGGGCGGCGGCGGCGGCGGCGGCTTTTTGCCGACGCCCCCGGCGGTCTGAGAGAGGGGGCTCGCTCCCGCTTCTTTTCTTCTTCCCGCCTATTTCGCTCGTGTTTTGTCCCCCTCCGTCCTTTTCCCTGCAATGAGGGACACGCAAAAAGAAACGGCTCCCGGACTCTGGGCCCTCGCGCTCGCTGCGGGCGGGGGGCTCTCCCTTCCCCTCGCACAGACACACATTCTTTTCACCTTCGGGCGCCGCCGTCACACGACAGAAACGAGCGACCATCCCCCCCCTTTTGCCACGCGCCTTTTTTGCTTCCCAGCCCTTGCAGTTGCTCGGCACGACCCTCCCTCTGACCTCTTTACTACCACTCATACCTAACAAACACACTCTTTGGAAGCTTGAAAGCACACCACGGCAGAATGCCTCTCCGTTCTCTCTGCTGGGCGCGTTTGCGCGCGCCCCTCGTGCTTTTTGCGCAGCGACGATCCGGCGGCGGCGGCGGGGGGGGCGGTCGCGCGCCGCTCTCTCCCAAACAAAGCGACGTCGCGCTCCCGATCCTTCTCACAAACACACGCACAACTCAGCACCGGTCCCGCCCTCGCGTACTTTTGAAATACGAGAGCCGCCTCCGCCCCTAACGACCCCCAACAAGCCAACCGATCGCCCTCCCCACCCATCGACGGGAAGTGAAGAGGACGAACAAAAGAAGCAGCAGCAAGCAAGCGAGCGCGCGCCCCCGGACGGCCACGATGCAGCTCCCCGTGACGGTGCTCAATGCCTCGACCAAGCGCGAGTCGGGCAAGAAGGCCCAGTTCGGCAACATCGCCGCGGCCAAGGTGAGGGAGTTTTTTCCCTTCTTTCCCGTCGGTTTCGGCGCGAGAACGCGCCCCGGCCTGTCGCTGCGCGCCTTGCGTCCCGGTCGGCGGCGCGCGCCTGCTGTGTACTACACCCTGACCCACCCGCGCTGCCTGCGCGCGTCGCAAGCGGCGGAAAACGTGGTCGGCCGGCGTTCGAGGAAAAAAAAAGGAGGAGGAGGAGCTCCCGGCTTTCAATCGGCGCTTTGCCCCAGCCTTTTTCTCTCACGCACGCCCCCCACTCTTTCCCCTCGATCGACACACACAGGCCGTCGCCGACATCATCCGCACGACCCTCGGCCCGCGCTCCATGCTCAAGATGCTCCTCGACGCCAGCGGAGGTGCGCGGTCTTCTTTGCGTTTTGTCTCGTCCCTCTCTGCGCCCGCCGCCCTCCCCGCTCGCCGCCGCCGCCGCCCTCCGGTCCTCGCTTGCGCTTCCGCTGCGAACAGAGAGAGAAACAGGCGCCTCACACTCACCCGCCCCCCCTTCCACACACCCGCCCTTGATACCGACACAAACCCACGACGACGCGGTCTCACCCCCCCTTGCCACCCGACAACAAAAACACCCGACCGCCCGAAACAACGAAAACGAAAACAAAACCGAACCGCCGCCCCGCCCCCTGCCAAAAAAAACACAAAAAAACACCACCAAACCACCAAACCAACACGCAGGCATCGTCCTGACCAACGACGGCCACGCCATCCTGCGCGAGATCGACGTCAGCCACCCGGCCGCAAAGTCGGTCATGCAGCTGAGCCGCGCCCAGGACGACGAGTGCGGCGACGGAACCACCTCGGTCGTCGTCCTCGCCGGCGAATTATTAGCGGCGGCGGAATTGCCGCTTTCTCGCGGCGTGCACCCCACGGTGATCGCGCGCGCCTATCAGCGCGCGCTGGCCGACGCGCTGCAGGTGGCCGACAGCATGGCGTTCGAAATCGACCCGAAGGACCGCGCGCAGGTGCTGCGGGTGGTGGCCTCATGCCTGGGGACGAAATACACCTCACGCTATGGCCCGCTCATGGCGGCGCTGGCGCTGGACGCGGTCGAGTGCGTGGCGCAGGACGTGGGCGGGGGTGAGTTATATGGCGAGAGAGAGGATGATGCGGAGAGGGAGAGGCGCGCTTCGTTGCCCTTTCAATGTGGTTGTTTTTTGTCGTGGTTTCGGGTTTTCTGCGCCCAAACAACGCTCACGCCAAAAAAACAAAAACCAAACCCCCACAAAACCAAAAACCCACCAAAAAACAAAAAACCCGCAATCAAAAACAACCCAAAACAAAATCAGGCGTGACCGAGGTCGACGTCAAGAACTACGCCAAGGTCGAGAAGATCCCGGGAGGCTCGCTCGAGGAGTGCCGCGTCCTGAAGGGTGTTTTGTTCAACAAGGACGTGGTGGTGCCGGGGAGGATGCGCCGGCGGATCGAGCGCCCCCGGGTGCTGCTGCTCGACTGCCCCTTGGAGTACAAGAAGGGCGAGTCGCAGACGTCGGTCGAGATGAGCAAGGAGGAGGACTGGTGAGAGAGTCGCGGGTTTTTTGTTTGGGTCGAGCGTTTGTTTGTGGGTTTTTTGTTTGTGGGTTTTTTGTTTTTGGTTTGTGGGTTTGGGTCGGTTGGTCGGTCGACGTCGGTTTTCGGTTTTCAGTTTTCGGTTTTCGGTTTTCGGTTTTCGGTTTTCGTTTTCGGTTTTGGTTGCGCCGGGGGGGGGCCGCTGTTCCCTGTCCGCGTGGCCTTGCTTTTTTCCCCACTTTTGCGTTGGGTCGAGTGGGACGTTCTTGGCGCCCGTCGGCGGCGTCGTCGGTCGTCGTCGTCGTCGTCGCGAGAGCGCGCGAGAGAGACCTTCCGAAAGAGAGAGAGAGACAGAGAGAGACCGGACGAAAAAAACACGAGCGGTTTCGTCCTCCTGCGCGAAACAAAAAACCCCCCACCCCTGCGCCGACAGACGACGACGGCCGGCTCACGCCGAAGAAAAAAAAAGGGCCCGCCCTCCGATAAAAAACAAAACAAAACGAAAACAAACAGGGCGCTGCTGCTCAAGGCCGAGGAGGACTGGGTGCGCGCGACGTGCGACGCCATCCTCGCGCACAAGCCCGACGTCGTGCTCACGGAGAAGGGCCTGAGCGACCTGGTGCGTTTCTTTGTTTGTTTGTTTTTTCGAATTTTGTTTTTCCTTCCCCGCTTGGGTTTTTAGCGGTGTGGCCAAAAAGGGGTGGGGAGGGGGGGGGGTTCCTGCGACCGCCCGAGTAGGCTCTGTCTCCGTTTGTCGGCTTCAAGCGGCGCTCTCGCGGGCCGTCTCACGATCGATTGACTTCCTCTCTTCGGCAACCACCGACGCTCAACAAAAAAAAACATCAACCGAAAACAAACAAACAAACAAACAAACAAACACAGGCCGCCCACTTCCTGGCCAAGGCGGGCGTCTCGGCCATCCGCCGCCTGCGCAAGACGGACGCCAACCGCGTCGCGCGCGCGTGCGGCGCGACGGTCGTGCACCGGCCCGAGGAGATCCGCGACTCGGACATCGGCACGGTGAGGCAGGAGGAGGAGAGGGTCTTTTTGTTTTTTTTGCTTTGATTTTTGCCGCCTGATGTTTTTTGCCGCTCTCTCTCGTTCCTTTCTGGAAAAAAAACCGGACCCCCAAAACCCACCAAAAAAAACCCCCCCCCCCCCAAAAACCCAATCAAGGGCGCCGGCCTCTTCGAGGTGGTCAAGATCGGCGACGAGTTCTTCGCCGCCCTGGTCGACTGCGACGCGCCCAAGGCGTGCACCATCCTGCTGCGCGGCGCCTCCAAGGACGTCCTCAACGAGGTCGAGCGAAACTTGCACGACGCCATGGGCGTGGCCCGCAACGTGGTGCTCGACCCCCGCCTCGTCCCCGGAGGGGGCGCGGTGGAGATGGCGGCGGCCCGCGCCATCGGCGAGCGCGGCCAAGGGATGGCCGGGCGCGAGGCGTGGCCCTACCGGCTCGCGGGCGCCGCGCTGGAGGTGATCCCGCGGACGCTCGTCCAAAACTGCGGAGCCAACGTGATCAGGACGCTCACCAAGCTGCGGGCGCGGCTGGCCGAGGGCAGCGTCGCGCTCCCGGGCACGGCGGAGGAGGAGGCGGCGCGCGGGCGCCGCGCCCAGCAGGAGGTCCTCGACGACGCGGCGGCGGCGCGCGTGGCGGCGGCCGGGGAGGGAGTCCGCGCCGCGGGCGACGGGTCCTCGGCCGGCGGCGGAAACGGCGGAAGCGGCGCCGGCGACAAGGCCGCCGCCGCGCTGCTGCCGGCCGCCGACGCCGACGCCGCCGCCCGCTCCGAGGCCGAGCGCCTGCTGCGCGCGCCCCCCCCGCCCCTCATGGTCCCGACCTTGCCGTGGGGCGTCGACGGCGAGACGGGCGAGGTGGTCGACGTGCGCGAGCTCGGCGTGTGGGAGCCGCGCGCCGTCAAGGCGCAGACCATCAAGACGGCCGTCGAGGCCGCGGTGCTCTTGCTCCGGATCGACGACGTCGTGTCTTCGCACGGGGGCGGGGGGGGCGGGCGGCGGGGCGGAGGGGGCGGGGGCGGGGGCGTGGAGGTGGAGGATCACGAGGGGGTCGACTCGGAGGCGATGCTGCCCGAGTGAAGGAGTGGGGAGAGACGGGAAGGGACAAAAAAGAGGGGACGCTTCGCGTTTGCCGCTTTCTCGCCGCTTTCTTGTTTTGCGGCGCGCGCGGACGCCTTTGTTTGGTTTTCCGTCGTCGTTTTTTCCAACGCTTGCTTTTTTGGGCCGCCGCCGCCGCCGGCCGCGATTTCCGTGGTGTCTCGGGCACGCGCGCGATCGGCCCGGTCCGCGCCGGACGAGGGAGAGGCCATCGACGTGCCAAACCGGGCGACGACGATGTAAAGAAAGGATGAAGAGAGGGAAAACGCCCCTGCCGCGCCGCGCCGCAAAAACTTTTTTTGCGCGCGCGCGGACGCGGCGACGCTATCTCTCTGGCTTGCCATATCTTTTTGGGGCGTGCGCGCGCGCGTGCGCGCTGGGCCGCTCTTCCCCTCCGAATGCGCAGGGACGTCGCCGACCCCCCGCGATGCCGAACCCCCGCGCGCGCTCTCGCTTGCTGGGGCCGACTGACCGATCGATCGACCGGCGGCCCGCCACCTGGGCGTCCCCTGGCGACGGAGGGTCGGCCGCTTACCGGCAGAAACGCCTCGCCCGCGCCGCGACGCTTTTTCGCCCGCGCCGCCGGCCGCCGCTTGGCGCTCTCCTCTCCTCAAAACGCGCCCTGCCCTCCCACGTCCGCACCAGCACCACCCGAGCGAACAAGCACTTGTATGTTTACACGCGCGCCTCCTCCTCCTCCCTCTCTTCCCCCCCCCCCCCCCCCTCTCATTCTCTCTCTACGTTGTAGATATACGTCTGGCGTTCCCGAGAGATAGTTTCCGAGGGCCACTCTTTTCGTTTGTCCTCCCCCTTTCCGACCTTTTTTGCCACACGCAGCAAAGCGAGAACCAAGAGAGCAGCAGACGCGCCCCGCCCGCCACGCACCATTCCTGTGTGCGCGCGGCGCGCGCGCGCGCACGCCTCGCGCATCCCCATTTGAGCGCATTCCTGAAAGCCCGTGTGGCAAAATGATGGCGGAACAACAAGGCGGGGGAGGCGGCAACTCCCCCCCGCCGCACCACCTGTTGCGGGCCCCCGAGAGCCAAACCCACGGGCTCGACCTGCTGCTGGACGCGGCCGCCCGCGGCAGCACGGACGAGCTCGCGGCCCTCCTGCGCCGATTTCCCGGCGCGGTCAACGCGGCCTCGGCGCTCGACGGCGCGACGCCGCTGCACGCGGCCGCCGCCGCCGCCACACCCGCCACCTTTGCGATCGTGCAGCTGCTTCTGGCGCACGGGGCGGACCGGCACCGGCGCGACGGTTGCGGGCGCACGCCGCTCGACCTGCTGCGCGCGGCGATGCACCAGTCGGACATGGTGGTGGTGGGTCTTTGGTTTTCTCCTTTTTCTCATCTTCTTTATTTCCGCCGCCGACCGACGAGCGACGAGCGACGCGCGACGCGCGCGCTCACCCTCTCTGTCTCTCTCGGCCACGACAACACCCCCACAAAAAAAAACATCCACAGGAAGTGTCCGTGCACCGGCCCCCCTCGCCAGAGTTCCTCGCGCCGCACCACCTGCGCGCCCCCCCGGCGGCGGCGACCCTCGACGGGCACGCCGCCGCCGCCGCCGCCGCCGCTGCAGCCGCCGCCGCCGCCCACGGCCACGGCCACGACCACGGTCACGGCAACGGCGACGGCGGAAAAGCGGACTTTTCGCCCCTGGAGGGCCTGCTGCCGCAGGCGCCGCAGCGCGTGGGGGGAAGCAGCCTCCTGGGCGGCGCCTCGGCCGGGCCCGGCGCCTCGTCGGCCACCGCCTTTGCCGTCCCCGGCAACGGCGCCGCCGCCGCCGCCGCCGCCGCCGCCGCCGCCGCCGCCGCCGCCGCGCCTACCGCGCCCCTGCCCCCGGCCGTCGCGCTGTTCGCCGTCGACGCGCCCGAGTTCAGCACCGACGACTTCCGCATGTACGGCTTCAAGGTGCTCGACTGCCCCAACCCGCACCCGCACGACTGGACCGAGTGCCCCTTCGCCCACCCGCAGGAGAAGGCGCGGCGGCGCGACCCGTCCTCGTCGGCGTACGGCGGCGCCGCCTGCCCCGACTATCGGAAAGGCGCCTGCCGCCGGGGCGACGGCTGCGGGTACGCGCACGGGGTGTTCGAGTGCTGGCTGCACCCGTCGCGGTATCGCACGCAGGTGTGCAAGGACGCGCCGCGGTGCGGGCGGCGCGTGTGCTTCTTCGCGCACGCGCTGCCAGAGCTGAGGAGCGCGGCGGCGGCAAGCGCGGGCGCGGCGGCGGCGGGCGCGGCGGCGGGCGCGGCGGCGGGGGCGACGGCAACGGCAACGGTTTCTGCCGCCGCCGGCGCACCGGCGCCCGCCGCCCGCGCCGACTTGCTGGGCGGCCCGACGGACGTCGGTGCGATGCGCCCGGCGGCGGCGGTGGCGGCGCCCGCACAGGCGGCGGGCGCGGGCGCGGGCGCGGGCGCGGGCGCCGGCTCGACGGCCGGAACGCCGGCGGCGGCGGCGGCCGCCCGTGCGGCGCAGGCGGTGGCGCTCCGGGCGGCGGCGCGTGCGGGCGTGGAGCTCGTGCCAGCGACGTCCGTGCTGCCGCAGCCGCCGCCGCAGCAGCAGCGGCAGCAGGCCTTTGGCGGCAGCGCGAGCGGCACCGACAGCGACGGGAGCACGGCGACGGCGGCCAGCCCCGTCGGCGGCGACCCGTTCGGCTCTTTGACCGTTGCCGGTTGGGGCGCCGCCGGCGACGCCGCCGCAGACACAGGCGCGGCCGGCGCGCCGCCGCCGCCCTCTGACCCTCTCCTGCCGCCCGGCCCGGCCTGGGTGCTCCCCCCTTCGTTCGTGTGCGGGCCCAGCACGGCGCCCGTCGCGTCGTCGGCCGCGGCCACGGCGGCGGCGGGCGGCGGCGCGTCCGTCGGCGGGCTGGGCGGCGGCGGCGGCGGCGGCCACGGAAGCGCGGGCTCGCTCGCGGCCGCCGCCGTCGCCGCCGCCGCCTCCTCGTCCGGCCAGCAGCACCCAAGCCCGCACTTTCCGCAGATGCAGCAGCAGCAGCAGCCGCTCTTTGGCCAGCAGCAGCAGCAGCACCCGCACGCTATGATGCTGGGCGCGGGCGCGGGCGCGGGTGGCTTTCCTCTGGGCCGCGCCGCCGCCGCCGCCCGGAACCCGGCGGCGTCGGCGCCGGCCGTCATGGGCGAGGCAGAGGCGGCGGCTGACGCGGGCGGCGCTTTGGGCGGTGGCGGCGGCTTCCCGCTGCTGCTGTCGGCGGCGGCGGCGCAAAACGGCAGCGCCAACGGCAGCGTCCACAACGGCGGGGCGTTTGCGCTCATGGGCGGCGGCGGCGGCGGCGTGCCCGCGTCGCTGTTTCAGCAGCAGCAGCAGCAGCAGCAGCAGCAGCAATTGCCGCCGAAGCAGCAGGCGGTGCACGCCGCCGCCCTCGCCGCCGCGACAGCCGCCGCCGCCGCCACGCTGCGCTTCTCGTCGCCGCCGCCCCTGCCGCCGCCCGGCCCGGGCCGCGCCGGCGGCTTCGCTGGAAGCGCCAAGCTCCGCCAGGCCGCGCTCATGCAGCAGCAGCAGCAGCAGCAGATGGCAGCGGCAGCAGCCGCCGCCGCAGCCGCCGCCGCCGCCGCCGCCGCCGCAGCCGCCGCCGCCGCCTCCTACGCCGGCGGTGGCGGCGGTGGCCGCGGCGACGTTCAGGCCGCCGCCTTCCAGGCCGCCATGCAGCAGCTCCAGTTCCAGCAGCAGCAGCAGCAGCAGCAGCCGCGCCACCGCCACAGCGCCAGCGACGGTTCGGGCCACGGCTTGTTTGGCGGCGGCGGCGGCGGCCTCGGCGGCCCCGGCAACAGCAACGGCGGCCACAACGGCGGCTGGGGCAGCGGGAGCGGCGGCGCCGGCGGCTTCGGCAACGGCAACGGGAATAGCGTGTTCAGCGGTGTCGTCGACGCTGCGCTGCTCGCCACCGCCACGTCGGGCCGCCGCGCCGCCGGCAGCGGGATCGGCAACGGCGCCCTCCCGCCCCTCCCGCCCCACGGGGGGGGGGGCGCGCCGTTTGCGTCGCCGCCGTCGCCGCCGCTTCAGCAGGGGGATGGCGGCGGCTTTGGCGCGGCCTTCCCGCCGCCCCGCCCGCCCCCGCTCGCCCCCGTGGGGGGCTGGCCCCAGCAGCACATGCACCCGCAGCACCAGCACCAGCACCAGCACCAGCACCAGCACCAGCACCACCAGCAGCAGCGCGGGCCTTCGCTCTTTGCCGGGCACGGCGAGCCCGCCGCCCGCCGCGCGCGGCCCTCGCTGCCGTCGGCGCCGCCGCCCGGCGGCGGCGGCGGCCTGCTCTCCCTGAGGCCCTTTGCGCCCTACGACCACATCCACGCGGCCCTGCGCGGCGGGAGCGCCGTGTGCGAGAGCACGCGCCGCGCGGCCGCGGCCGCCTGGGGCAACGGGGGCGGCGCCGGCGCGCCGCTGCCGCTGCTCGCCGCCGCCGCTCAGCCGCCGCCGCCGGAGCCGTTTGCTGGCGGCAGCGCCTTTGGCCCCGCGCCCATGGTCTTTGACGGCTGGGGCGGCTGAGGGTGGGCCGGCGCGTCGTCCCACTGCCTCTTTTCACTGCTGCGCGCGCAGGACCGAGAGAGACAGAGAGAGGAAAGAGAGGAGAGGGCGTCCCGAAACGCTCTCGCCATTTTTGCGGTTGCTCTTGCTTCCTCCTCCCGCCCGACCCACGCAACCCCCCAAAAGCACACGACAGGGCCAAAAGCACACGACAGGGCCAAAAACACACGACAGGGCCAAAAACACACGACAGGGCCAAAGCGCCGTCGTTTTTTGTGTCTTTTCCCTCAACCCCCGCCTCTTTTCCCCCTGCAGGCGCCATCCCATCAATGAGACCATGGGGTTGTTGCCTCTTCATCCCGCAAGTGCCACCTTTTTCCCACCCCGCTCCCCCAATCGCCCGCCGCCGTCGGTTCGCGATCTGTCGCAAAAAAACAGAACCGCAGACGAAAGGAGAAACAATCTACCTAGCTTTTTGTCCAGATCCCGAGAACGATGCGCGAGCTCTCCCACGGAGCCCCTCCTCTCATCCCCCCACCCCACCACATCCGCCGCCCCAAGTAGATGGAAGAAAAGAATCGCGCGCTCCTCTCTCGCGAGAAAAAAAAAAAAAAAAAAAAAAACAACGGGGCCGGGGGCTGCTCCTTTCCAATTCAATCGGCGGCCCTGCCCCTCTCACCAACCCTCAGTCGGCCGCGGATTTTCGGATTTTCGGAAGCCCTTTCTTAACACGAGCGCGGACCCCTCCCCCGCCAATTCTCGGCGGGGAAGGCCCTCATTGTTTCGCCCTCCTGCCTTTTTTTTCCAGTCGAAAAACACGCGCGGCCGAAAGTTTCTCTTCGCGCGCGATGTCGCGTCTTCTGCGTCTTATGCGTCTTTTGCGCTTGAAGCGCCTTTCCGCCCCCCGCGGACGACAGCGGCGACCCCCCCCCTCTCCACACGCCTTCCCCGCCCCCCCGCTCCTCACTTTGCTCTGCTTCTCGCAGACCTACCTGGACGGCGCCCCCTCTTGTCTTGTTCCCCCCACTTTTTGGCTTACCCCCCCTTTCGATTGTTTGTTTAATTTGTTCTTGCTAGAGTTTTTTGTTTTCCCTCGTCGTCGGACAAAAAGAGATGCCCCGAAGATGAAGTTCTGTACAGTCTGTAAAGCGACCCATCCTCCCCCGCCGACCTCGCACCCCCTCTCTGCGCGCGCGCGCCCCAACCGTTCCCTCTCGCCGCGCTCGCCCGCCCGCCCGCCCGTCGTCAAAACAGATACGATCCGCCCGCGCGGCTCCCTTCCCTCGCCCTCGGTCTTTTCACTCTCTGCCTCGCCTGCGCCGCGCTCGCACCGCACGGGGTCATGGATCGCGGGCGGGGAAGGGGGCGAGCCTCAAGCGTGAGGAGTAGGAGTCGTGCGTTTGTTGCTCATCTGCTGTGGGGGGCGCTGGCGGGCAGTTTTCTTGTGCATATCTCGCTCCTTTTTTTTCATTTTCTTCCAGCGGGCGCTTTCTCGCTGGGCAAGGGCGTGCCAACGCGCGAGCGCGGCCGTCGCCTATGCGCAGCGTGTGTCGCGACAGACCGCGAGGCCCGTGCGCAGCGCGTCGTCGCCGCCCGCCCTCTCGCCGGGCAGCCCGCCCCCGCCCACACAGCGGCAGCAGCGGCGGCTTTGGCAACTGCCGCCCTTTGCGGCGCTGTCTTCGGTCGAGGCGGGCGCGGGCGGTGGCGGCGGCGTCGTTTGCCGGAACGGGAGACAACGACGAGACGAGAGGAGAGAGGGAAATCTACTCCTGGTCTTGCGAAACTCTCAAGGGGAGGGAAAGAGGGATCTATCGGGTGCGGGGGGGGGGGGGCGCGTTGGCGTCATTGTGATTTGTGTGTTTTGCGGTGGGGGCGAGGCGCGACAGAGAACGCCGACGCCGACGACTCGAGCCCAGGGGCGCCATGAGGCGCCCCTTTTGCCCCCAACGATCGCCGCCGCCGGAGTCACGCCCACCTCGCGATCTATCTCGTGCCGAAAACTATGGACAGAAAGAAAGGAGCGCGCGCGAGAAAAAACAAACACACACACCCCCCGCCGGCGCCGCCGAAAGCACACAAAAAAACACACACACCCACACTAAGAAAAAAAAATCACACGAGCGAGATGGAAACGAAACCGAAAAAAATCAAAGCTCGTCGTGCGAGTCGGCCCCGTCGCCCCCTCCCCCAGGCCCTCCCCCCGCCGCGTAGATCTTGGCCATGATGGGCTGCACCACGTCCTCGAGCTCCTTGCGCCGGTCGTTGACGTCGTCCGGGTCGGCGTCCGCGCCGCGCTCCTCGAGCCACTCGAGCGCCTCCTTCACGGCCTCGACCACCTTTTTGCGGTCGCCCTCGTCGAGCTTGTCTGTTTGGTTTTTGGTTGTTGTTGTGCGTGCGCGTGTGAGGGGCGGATGGAGATGAGAGTGCGCGTCTTTTTTCCTTCGGCGGCGCGGGCGCGCAACGTTCTGAAAATACAGTTTCAAAACAGTTTCAAAACAAAACAAAAAACGCCTTGCAGCGAAGCCCAAAAACACCACCAACTCACCCTTGACCTTGGGGTCCTCGGCCGACTGCTTGGCGTTGAACGCAAACGTCTCGAGCGCGTTCTTCGCGTCCACCTTTTCCTTGAGCTTCTTGTCCGAATCCGCGAACTCCTCCGCCTCTTTCACCATGCGCTCGATGTCCTCCTCGCTCAGGCGCCCCTTTTCGGCCTTGATCGTAACCTTTTCGCTCTTGCCCGTGCCCTTGTCCTCGGCGCTGACGGTGAGGATGCCGTTGGCGTCGACGACAAACTCGACCGAGATCTGGGGCGATCCGCGGGGGGCCGGGGGGATGCCGGTCAGATCAAACTGCCCGAGCTTGTGGTTGTCCTTGGTCATGGCGCGCTCGCCCTCGTAGACCTGCGTTTGTTTATTTGTTTGTTTTGTTGTTGTTTGGGGGGAAAATGAGGGTTGTGAAAAGGGGAGGGGGAGGCGAGGGGAGCGGGGGAGGGGAAAAGAAAAACAGCGGCGCGCGCACGACGAAAAACACAAAAAAACAAAACGGCCTAAAAACACACAACCCCCAAAACACCCATAAAGCAAACACAAAGAAAAAGCTAAGCAACAAACAACAACAACAACACAATCGCACCTGGATCGACACGGTCGCCTGGTTGTCCTGGTAGGTCGTGAACGACTGCGATTTCTTGGTCGGGATGACCGTGTTGCGCGTGATCAGCTTTGTCATGACGCCCCCCACCGTTTCAATACCCAGGCTAAGGGGGGCGACGTCGAGCAGGAGGATGTCCTTGGTCTCGTCGCCGCCGTCGCCGCCGAGGATGCCGCCCTGGACGGCGGCGCCGTACGCGACGGCCTTTGGGGCGTTTTTTTTCCCCGGTTTTTGGTTGGTTTTGTGTGTTTGCGCGTCGTCGTCGGGTGAGGTTGGTGTTGGTGTGTGTGTGTGGCGTTGTATGGATTTGCGGGGGTGTGGGTGAGTGTTTCGATCGTTCGAGCGGGTGGGGAGGAAAAGAAAAGAAAAGGCGCCGTCTCGGCCACGACGGGAGAAGATGGAAAAAAAAAAGATGTCCGTGTCTCTCCCTCACCTCGTCCGGGTTGACGCCCTTGGACGGCTCCTTGCCGTCAAAGTACTCCTTAAGCAGCGACTGGACTTTCGGGATGCGCGTGCTCCCGCCAACGAGCACGATCTCGTCGATGTCGGTCTTTTTGAGGTTGGCGTCCTCGAGCGCCTTGCGCACGGGGCCGAGCGTCTATTTTTAAGTTTTTTTTTTTCGTTTGTTTTCGATGCGTGTGCTTGCGCGAAAGAGGGGGAAGGGGTTAGGGAGAAGGGGCGAGCGTATGGGCGGCGTGCCAGAGAGGCGGGGGCCGCGAGAGCGCGCTTGCGAAAAATGACAGAGAAACAGCGAGAGCGCCGGCCGACGTTTGGTTTTGTCGCGTCCCCCCAACATCGAAACGGAAAACAAAAAACAAAAGAAAGACACTCACCTTGCGGAACAGGTCGGCGTTGAGCTCCTCGAAGCGCGCGCGCGTGAGCGGCTCGCTCAGGTCGACGCCCTCGGCCAGCGCCTCGATCTCGACGCGCACCTGGTGCTGCGACGACAGCGCGCGCTTGGCGCGCTCGGCCTCGCGGCGCTGTGTTTTTGGGTTTTTTTTGTTCACGGTCAAAGTGTTGGCGTTGGTGGGGGGTGTGAGCTTGATTCGTCTTCGAGGGGGGGCAAGGCGCGCCGCGCCGCGCAGAGAGACACACACGCGGGTGAAGAGAGAGAAACGCTGCCGACGGCAAAGGGAGAGAAAAACCCCCAAAACCCCAAAAAACCAAAACCAAAAAACAAAAAAACAAAAAACGCACCAGCTTCTGCAGCGCCTTGGGGTCGCCCTGCACGTCCTTGCCGTGCTTCTTCTTCACCAGCTTGAGGAAGTACTCCATAACGCGCTGGTCAAAGTCCTCGCCGCCCAGGTGGGTGTCCCCGTTGGTCGAGATGACCTCGAACACGCCGTTGTCGATGCTAAGAATAGAAACGTCAAAGGTCCCGCCGCCCAGGTCGAAAACGAGGATGTTCTTCTCGCCCGCGTTCTTCTTGTCCAGGCCGTAGGCGATGGCCGCGGCCGTGGGCTCGTTGATGATGCGCACGACGTTGAGGCCGGCGATGGTGCCGGCGTCCTTGGTGGCCTGGCGCTGGGCGTCGTTGAAGTAGGCCGGGACGGTGACCTGTTTTTTTATTTTTAGTTGTCGTTTTTTTGTATGTTTTTTTGTGTTGTGTCGTGAGTTGTTTTGGGGGGAAGGGGGACGTGTGTGCGTGCGCGCGCGCGCGCGAGGGAGAAGGAGTGGGAGAGCGTGCGGACGCCGCGGCGCGCCGCCTCGACGACGACGACGGCAGAGGCCAAAAGAACAAAAGGCCCCCCTTTCCACGCGAACGACGGAAAAACGGAAAAATGGCGGGCGGCGCGAACAAAGACGACAAAAAACACTCACCACCGCGTGCTTGACGCTCTTGCCCAGGAATGCCTCGGCCGTGTCGCGCATCTTTTGCAGGATCATCGCCGACACCTCCTCGGGCGAGAACACCTTGTCCTCGCCCTTGACCTCCACGCCCACGTAAGGTTTCCCGCCCCGGTCCACGATGTCGTACGAAACCAGCTTCTTGTCCTTTTGCACCTCCTTGTCCTCGTACTTGCGGCCGATGAGGCGCTTGACGTCGTAGACGGTGCGGCGGGGGTTGGTGGTGGCCTGTTTTTTTAATAGGTTTTTGTTTTGTTTTGTTGTGTTTGTCGTGGGTGGTTTTGTTTTGTTTGTGGGTTGTTTTGTGGTTTTGGTGTTGTGGGTTTGGTGGCAACGGTGGCGGGGGTGATGGGTTTGATGTTGTTGGTGGTGGGTTTTGTGGATGTTTGAGACGGACGGAACGAAACCAACCAAAAAAAACACGCCGCCGCCGCCGCCCTGTTCCTCCCCACCTGGTTCTTGGCGGCGTCGCCGATCAGGCGCTCGCCGTCGGGCGAGAAGGCCACGTAGCTGGGCGTGATGCGGTTGCCCTGGTCGTTGGCCACGATCTCCACGCGGCCGTTCTTGTACACGCCCACGCACGAGTAGGTCGTGCCGAGGTCGATGCCGATGACGGTGCCGAGCTTGTCGCTGCGTTGCGTTTTGGTTGTTGGTTGGTTGGTTTTTCGTCGTTTATTGGAGTTGTTTGTTGTTAGCGGGGGGCGTTTCGAGAGGAGAGGGTCCGCGCGCGTTTGTCGGCGTCGCTGGCGGCGTCTCGGGGGGGGAAACGCGCCCCGTCGTCGTCTGCGGCGGCGACGACGCGAGGCGCGCGAGGGAGCAGAACCCATAAAATAAAAACTCACTCCTTCTTGGCCTCCTCCTTTTTGTCCTCCTTTTCCTCCGTCTTCTTCTCGTCCTTCTTGTCGTCCTTGCCCAGGGCGGCCGTGACGGCCAGGAACGCCACGAGCAGCACTGCCGTTTGTCGTCGTTTTTGTTGGGTGCGAGTCGAGAAAAAAGGGGGGAGACAGGTGAGCGGCTGGGGGCGCGCGCAGCAGCGGCGGCGGCGTCGGCGGCGCCGGCGCAGGAAAAAAAAACAGAGTGTCCTCCTTCGCGTCGTGCCGTTTCCCCCTCTTTCTCGCCGCTGCCGTCGACCGACGCCCCCCCATGACGGGTAACGCAGATGCGATCGGTGCGCATCGTCCGGGTCGTGCCGCGCTGCCGGGACGCCGGCGGGAGCGGAGGGGCAGGCGAGAGAGGAAGCAACCGCTCCCCTCCCTTCTAGGGAGGGCTCCCCTCAGTTCAAAATTTGGGCTCGTGTCGACTCCAGCCGCCGCGGCGCGACGGCGCGACGATCGCGCGGTGCGGGGGCTCGCATGCGCAGCGGGAGACCCCCACTCACGCAGTGCGGTGCTGGCACGGCGGGCGCGCGCCATGGTGACGGAGGAGGGGAAGAGTGGCGTTCCCTCTCCCTTTTGCCCGATGGTGGTGGGTTGGGTGGTCGCGGAAACTCTCTTTCCCCTTTGTTGGTTGGGGTCGTTTCGTTTGGTAAGGGGGGGTTGCGTCGAAAGGGGTGCTCTTTTGTGTGTTCTGTGCGTGACGCGACTGACAGGGGAGCCTTCAACAAGAGGACGGAGGCAACGGTGCGGAGCGTCGTCGGCTTGCTTGCCGACGCGCCTCGTTTCGGGACACCTCGCCGTTTTTCGCCGGCGCGGGGCCGCCGCGCACGCGCCTTAACCCGCCCCCCCAAGCTGCCTCCCTCCCCAAGCTGCCTCTCAGAACACTATTCCTCGACCGTCCCCCTATTTCGACCCGCACCCCGGATAAACAAGGGGCAGCCCCTCTTGCAAGCGACACCACATTCGGCGTTTGAAAAAAAGGACCGACAAACGACACCGCTCTCTCGAGAGAGAGAGAGGAGCGTTCTCTTCTTCCACGCCCCACACGATGGCGCGCCCGCGCGCGTCCTTCCTGGCCGCGGGGCTCGTGGTGCTGCTGGCCGTCGGGACGATGTGTGAGTGCCGGATGGGGACGCTGGAGTGGGTCGTTTCTGTAAGGGGGAAAAGGGAGAGGAGAAAAACGGAGAGGGAGCGCGATGTCTCCTCTCTCCCTCCGTTCTCGAAAAACTCTCGCAAACGCCAATTGTCTTTTAAGCGCCCCGGGCGACGCACGGCAGTCGACCAGAGGACGGCCTCCCCGCGACCCGTACGTCCCTTCCAAGCTCCCGCACCCGCCCTGTCCATCGCGCGATTTCCCGCCCGAAACAACCAAACTCTCACCCTGAAAAAAAAAACCGCGCCGGCCAATCGCCCCGCCCGCACCCGAAAAAAACTTCGCAGCCGCCGGCCCCGCCGCCGCCGCCGCCGCCCCTCCTGCTGCTGCCGGCGCCGGCGCCGCCACCTTCACCTTCCAGGCCGAGGTCGCGCGCCTGATGGACATCCTCGTGCACAGCCTCTACAGCAACCGCGACGTCTTCCTGCGCGAGCTGGTGTCCAACGCCTCGGACGCCCTCGACAAGGCGCGCGTGCTGGCGCTCAGGCGCAAGGCGGGGCAGAACGGGGCGGCCTCGACGGCGCCGAAAAAGGACGGCGACGGCGAAGCCGCCGCCGCCGCCCCGCCCGCGGCCGCCGCCGCCGCCGCCGCCGCCGCCGCAAAGAACGACGACGAGCTCGAGCTGGCCGTGCGCGTGTGGCTCGACCCGGGCGGCGGGGTGCTCAACATCCGGGACACGGGCGTGGGCATGACGCGCGACGAGCTCGTGAAGAACCTGGGGACGATCGCGCGCTCGGGCACGAGCGGTGAGTTTTCATTCCCTTTCGTTGGGTCGTTCGCTCTCCCCCGCCCGCCCGCCCGCCCGCCCGCCCGCCCGCCCGCCCGCGCAAAACGACACCCGGCGGCGGCAAAACGACACCGAACGCGCGGCGGCCCGTGTTCTTGCCTTCCATCCTCGTCGTGCCTCCAACACCAACAATCGCCCGCCCACACCCACAACACCAAATCACCCCCCCCCCCCCCCCCCCCCCCCCCAAAAACCACAACAAAATCACAACGACAGCCTTCCTCGACCAGCTGCAAAACAAGGGCGAGGCCGCCGGCAAATCGAGCGGCGCCGGCGGCGACGCCTCGCTGATCGGACAGTTCGGCGTCGGCTTCTACTCGGCCTTCCTCGTCTCCGACTGGGTCGAGGTCATCAGCAAGTCGGACAGCGACCCCAAGGCGTGGGTGTGGGCCTCGGCCGCCGACGGCGGATTCACGGTCGCCGAGGACGACCCGGCCGCACGCGCCGCTCCGGCCGCCGACCTCGCCGCCGCCGCCGCCGCCGACAAGGCCGCCAACGCGCCTTCGCCGCCGCCCTTTGCCCGCGGCACCTGGCTGCGCCTGCACCTCAAGGAGGACGCGCGCGACTACGCCGCCGAGCCAAAGCTGCGCGAGCTGGTCGCGCGCTACTCCGAGTTCATCGGCTACCCCATCTACCTGGAGACGGAGGCCGAGGTGGACGTACCCGTTGATGCTGACGTCAGCACGGACGGCGAAGAGATCGGCGAGGACGCCGCCAAGACGGCCGCGAAAAAAGCGTCGCCGGGCGACGACGAGGGCGTTGAGGACGAGGACGACGAGGAGAGCGGCGGCAAGGACGCCCCCCCCTCCTCCTCCTCTCCCTCGCCCGCCACGCGCAAGGAGAAGCGCGCCTCCTGGTCCGTGCTCAACGAGCAGCGGCCCGTCTGGCTGCGTGACCCGTCCGACATCGCGGAGAGCGAGTACGACGCCTTTTACAAGGCGATTAGTAAGGACTACCAATCCCCCCTGGCCCGCGTGCACTTCCGCGCCGAGGGCGACCTCGACTTTCGCGCGCTCGCGTTTGTGCCCAAGACGGCGCCGCACGACTTTTACGAGAAGTACCACGAGCCGAGCAGCGGCGCGCGCCCTAGCGTCAAGCTGTACTCCCGGCGCGTCTTGGTGGCGGACGACCTGGGGGACGCCCTGCTGCCCAAATACTTGAGCTGGGCGCGCGGCGCGGTGGATTCCGACGCGTTGCCGCTGAGCGTCAGCCGCGAGACGCTGCAGGCGAGCGGGTCGCTGCGCACGGTCCGGAAAAAGCTGGGGCGCAAGCTGCTGGACGCGGTGCGCAAGCTGGCGGACGCGCAGGAGGCGTGCCAGGCCGCGAAGAAGGAGGGAAAAGACGATGCCGACGACAAGAGCGACGAGAAAGACGGCGACAAAAAAGACGAGGACGGCGAGAAGAGCGGCGCCGCCTGCTCCGCCTACACCGATTTTTACGCAGCGTTCGGCCGCGCCCTCAAGATGGGCATCATCGAGGACGCGTCCAACCGCGGGCGCCTGGCCAAGCTCCTGCGCTTCCGCTCCTCTGCTTTTGCGGACGAGGGGGCGCCGCCGTCGGTGTCGCTGGACGCCTACGCGGCGCGCGCGCGCGCGGCCGCCGAAAAGAGCGGCCTGCCCGCGCCAAAGCACGTGTTTTTCGTGACCGCCCCCTCTGTGAAAGAGGCCAAGGCGTCGCCGTTCGCCGAGGCCGCCGCCGCGCGCGGCCTCGAGGTGCTCTACCTGACGGACGTGCTCGACGAGTACGTGACGCAGCACCTGACCGAGCACGACGACCTGCAGCTGGCGGACGTGGCGCGCGACGGAAGCGTCGACTGGTCGCGCCTCGGGGGCGCGGCGGCGGCGGCCTCGGGCGGCGGCGGCAATGGCGGCGGCGGCGCGCCCGCGTCGTCGTCGTCGTTGGCCGACGGCGCCGGCGACGCCTCTTCTTCTTCCCCTTCGGGCGAGGACGCCGTGCGCCGCGCCAAGGAGGCCGACAAGCTCGCGCGCAAGCGCCTGCGCCCCTTGACCAAGTGGTGGAAGGCCGTCCTCGGCCCCGACAGCGTCGGCGGCGTGCGCGTCTCGGCCCGCCTGCCGCCGTCGACGCCGGCCGCGGTCTCTGCCGGCAAGAACGGCCCCTCGGCGCAGATGGAGCGCATCATGCGCGCGCAGGCCATGGGCGAGTCGTCCGGAGGCGGGCGGGCCGCGATGCAGGCGGCGCAGGCGCGCCAGGCCCGGTTCCTGGAGATCAACCCGACGCACCCGCTGGTCGAGCGGCTGGCCGACCTGGTCGGTTACGATTGGAGCGAAGAGAGCGGCGGGAGCGGCGGGAGCGGCGGCGGCGGCGGCGGCGGCGGCGGCGGCGCGGCCGAGCGGGCGGCGCTGTCCGTTCCGTACGAGGCGCGCGCGACGGCCATGCTGCTGTACGACGCGGCGCTGCTGGAGGGTGGGTACCTGCTGGACGACGCGCGGGAGACAACGCGGCGGGTGTATGCGCTGCTGATGGGCGGCGCTGGAGCTGGGAACGGGGGGGCGGCCGGCGGCGCCGGCGCGGTCGGCGGCGGCGGCGCCGGAGGCGGCGCGGCGGCCGCCGAGGAGACGACGCGCGACGAGGACGAGGAGAGCAAGGAGGCGGAGGCGGCGGAGGAGGGCGAGGCGCGAGAGGCCGAGGCCGCCAAGGACGAGGGCGTCGAGGACGAGCACGACGAGCTGTGAGGCGGCGAGTCGTCCCCTGGAGAGGCCCCTCTCTTTCTCGCCTCACGTCGGTTTTGGGTTGTGGTTTTCGCCCTGGTCGGCGCGAGCGGCGGCGCGAGGCTCGCGCTCCCACGCTTTCGCGCCCGGCGGCGGTGTCATCCGACCCCCTTCCCCTCGAATCCGCCATGTTCATGATCTCTATCTTTCATCTTCGTCACGAGGGTCGCATCGATCCTCGCACTAGTAGCCAATCGCACCTGTTACACTTCGTCGCACGTCCTTGCGGCGGACGCAAAGACGAAACCAGACAAACAAGGTAAACAGATTCAAGGAGCAGACCCCTTCCCTCCCTCTCTCAGGGAGCTTGGCTTGAGAGAACCCCACGAACCCACTACCGAGAAGACGAGGGCCAAATCTCACGACACAGAGATCCAAGGCCGCGGAGAGACCCATACAAACGGTATCGTTTCGGTGAGAGAGAGAGGCAACACCCTGCCTCCTTTTCTCTCTCTCTCTCCTCCCCGCCATCATCTCTCGGGGCCAGGGGCGCGCGCCGCGCGCCGCGGACCGGGTCCTCGGAGGTGTCCTGCATCCGCGGCCCCCGGTGGGCCCGGAGGCTCCAGAGCGAAAGAGAGAGGGCTCGCGGGGAGAGGACGGAGGGAGAAAAACACTCTGTTCGTCGCTCTAAGCGCCGCGCAGCAAACGCCGCGCCCAACGCTGGCCCCGCCGGGCTGCGGATGGGTGGACGGGTCGCGCGGTGCAGACGGCCGCGTGCGCCGAGCGTCGGGAGTGGAGCTGAAGATGAGAGGGAGGAGGACGAGAGAGAATGGGAGGAAGGAAAACATCTCTTTTCCTCCTCTCCTGTCTCTCGCTCGCGCCCGCGGGCCCCCCTTACGCCTCCTCTCTGCTCCTTCCGGACGCCCAGCGCCGCGCGCCGAGTCATCCTCTGATGCTCCAAATCAACCACGCGCGGACGCCGTGTGAAAAAGCTGACGAGACCTTTTCCCCCCCCCCCTCCTGTCGCGAGAACAGGAGAAAAAACGCGCGACGCAGACGCCGCCGGCCGGCGCAGCAACCCACAACGGCCACAGGACAAGAGAGAGCAACAACACAACACCCGACGCACCCGACGCGCCTCTCAGAGCCCGCTCGGACAGCAGCAGCAGTCGCGAAAACAAGGCCAAAGGCCTCATGGCGACTGCCCACCACCAAGGCGTGGCCGCCGCCGCCGCCGCCGCCGCCGCTGCCGCCGCCGCCGCCGCCGCCGCGCAGCAGCAGCAGCACCAGCAGCAGCAGCAGCACCACCACCACCACAACCCGCACGCCAAGCAGTGGGGCGACCTCGTCGAGGAGGAGCTCGGCGCCGCCAACGCCGGCGGTGCCGCCGCCCTCCCCGGGCGCCCGGGCGGCGGCGGGGGCGCGCGCGGCGCCGCCGACGCGCCGCCGCCGGGCGGCGGCCGCTTTGGCCCGCCCGGCGGCGCGCGGCCCGGCGGCGCCGCCGGCGGCGGCGGAGGGTACGGCGGCGCCAGCGGCTACGGCGCCGCGTACGGCGCCGGCGCCTACGGCGGCTCCGGCTCGTCCGCCTCGTACCACAACGGGGGCGGGTACGGCGCGGGGCCGCGCCGCTCGGGCGACGGCAGCGGCGGCTGCGGCGCGTACGGCGGCGGCGCGTATGGCGGCGGCGGCGGCGGCGGCGGCGGCCAGGGCCAGTGGGGCGGCGACGAGCGCGGCGGCGGCGGCGGCGGCGGCGCGGCGCCCGGCGGCTGGGGCGCGGCCGCCGCGGCCCCCTCGGCGGCCGCGGGCCAGGGCAGCCGGCCGCAGCGCGGGTGGGAGTCGGCCAACGAGCCGGGCAAGCACGGGCGGTGGGAGTACCTGGGCGTGCCGCCGCGCAGCGGCGGCGGCGGCGGCGGCGCCGGGGGCGGCGCGGGCGGCGGCGCGGCGGCGCCCGCGCCTCCTGTCGGCGGCGGGCCGCAGCAGCAGCAGCCGCAGCCGCAAGCGCCGCCGCCGCCCTCTCAGCAGCAGCCCCAGCAGCAGCAGCAGCCGCAGCCGCACTCGCCCGTGCACGCCCACCACCAGCAGACGTACGGCTACGGCGGCGGCGACCCCCACCACCACCACCAACAGGGCGGCGGCGGCGGGTGGCCGCCGCAGCAGCAGCAGCCGCAGCAGCCGCAGGGGCCGCCACGGCCCGTCGCCCTGCCGCCGCAGCAGCAGCCGCCGCCCCACCACCCCTACGGCGCAGGCGGCGGCTACCAGCCCCCGCACCGCCGCCACGACGGCGACCCTCCCGTCGGCCCGCCGCACCCCCAGGCCCTGCCTGCCTCGTCCTCCCCCCTCGTCCTCCCCCCGCAGGCGCCCGGCGCCGGTCCCGGCGCCGGCGGCGCGCCGCCGGCGCCGCCGGCCGCCGCCGCCCTGCTCCCCCTGCCCCCCACCCCCCAGCCCGGCCCCGACGGCAAGGTCCCCGCCGCGGAGATGCAGCGCTGGGCCAGCCAGGTGGTCGCGTACCAGGCGGGCGCCATGGCGCAGCAGATAGAGATTGTCAGGGCCCAGGCGCACGTGCAGGCGCAGGCGCAGCTGCAGGCGCACGTGCAGGCGACGATCCAGGCGCAGGTGGCGGCGCAGGTGGCGCAGGAGCTGCGGCGCGAGCGCGACCTGCAGCAGGCGCAGCAGCAGGCGCATCAGCAGCAGCATCAGCAGAGGGGGCCGCCGCCGCCGCAGCCGCCGCAGCAGAAGCAGCAGCAGCAGATGCAGCAGCAGCAGCAGGGCGGGCCGCCGCAGCAGCAGCGCATGCAGCCGCAGGCGCTGCCGCCGCAGCTGCCGCCGCAGCAGCAGATGCAGCAGCAGCAGCTGCCGCACCCGCTGGCCATGCCGCCGCAGCAGCAGCACCAGCAGCAGCCGCAGCAGCGCGCGCCGGCGCCTCCCCCGCTCGCGTCGCCGTCGGCGCAGGAGCAGCAGGCCGCCGGGCTCGTGCGCGGGGCGCTCGATCACGTGCGGCGCCCGGCGGCGGCGCAGCAGCAGCAGCAGCAGCAGCAGCAGCAGCAGCACCCCCACCACCAACAGCCGCCGCAGCAGCAGCAGCCGTTGCCGCCGCGCGCGGCGGGTGCACCGCCGCGCCCTGTCTATATCGCGGCGCACGGCCCCTCGGGCGCTCACCACCCACCCCCCCACCACCAGCAGCAGCAGCACCAGCACCAGCAGCCGCAGCAGCCCCCGACGCGGTACGTCGCCGCGCAACCCGTTGGCGCGGCCGCCGCACGCGGGGGCCTGCCCGCGACCCTCTACTCGGACGAGGAGGACGGCGGCGGCGGCGGCGGCGGCGGCGGCGGCGGCGGCGGCGGCGGCGGCGGCGGCGGGCGCGGCGGCGGCGCGCGCGCGGCCGGTGGCGGCGGCGGCGGCGCGGGCGGCCTGCCCGCCGGCCTCGTCCCGCGCGTCGGCGGCGGCGGCCCGGCCCCGCTCGCTGGCGGGCGCCTGGGCCAGTGGGATCCCCCGGCCTCCCGCGCCGCCGCCGGCGGCCCCCCGGCCGGGCGCCCCGTCGTCTACGTGCCCGCGCACGGCGGCAGCAGCGGCGGCGGACCGCCGGCGCGGGCGGCGGCGGCGCCTGCGCCCGCCCAGCGCGGCGGCGGCGGCGGCGGCGGCGGCGGTGGCGGTGGCGGCGCGGCCGCGTCGTCGTCGTCGTCGTTCGTCCCCGCCGCGCGCCCCGCGTCGGCCGGCGGCGTCAACCTGCCCGGGCGCGAGGGCTACGTGCCCCCGGCCCGCGGCGGCCCGCCCGCCCCCGCGGCCGGCCGCGGCGGGGCGGGGGCGGCCCCCGCCGCGCCGCCGCCGCCGCCGCCGCCGCCGCGCGTTTTGATCCCTGTCGGCGGCGGCGGCGGCGGCGGCGGCGGCGGCGGCGGCGGCCGGCCCCTGCTGGCCGCGGGCGGCGGGCGCGGCGGCGGCGGCCCGGGCCTCCCCTCGGCCGCCGGCGCCCGCGGCGCCGCCGCGGGCCCGGTCGTCCGCGGCCCCCTGGCCAAGGCCCTGCCCGCCGCCCTGGTCCCGGCGTCACCCGCGGGCGACCGCAAGGGCGCGGCGTCGGCGGCGGCGGCCGGCGGCGGCGGCAAGAGGGTCGCGGCGGCGGCGCTCGGCGCCGGCGCCGGCGCTAGCAGCGCGACCACGGCCCTCGCCGCTGCCGCCGCCGCCGCCGGCAGCGGCAGCGGCGTCAAGAAGGAGGACGCCAAGAACGCGGCCGACAAGAACGGCGGCGACGGGCCCTCGGCCGCCACCGCCGCCGCCGCCGCCGACAGGGAGAGCGCGGCCGGCAAGCGCGGCAAAAAGGAGAAGGCGCCGCAGCAGCCCGAGGCCGGGCCCGCGGCGGCCGGCGGCGGCGGCCGCAGGGCCGTTGCCCTCGTGCCCGCCGCCCCGGCCCCCGCCTCCAAGCGGCGCGAGCGCGCCCCCCGGCACCGCGACATCGCGCCCGAGGTGGTCGAGCTCGTCGCCAAGGTGTGGCGCGCGCTGGGCGCCGAGCCGCGCCTGCCTCCGCCGGCGCTCGTGGCGGCGCCCGTGGCTGCCGCCGCCGCCGCCGCCGCCGCCCCGCTCTCGGGCGGCGGGCGCAGCGGCGGCGGCGGCGGCGGCGGCGGCGGCGGCGGCGGCGGCGGCGGCGGCGGCGCGGCGGCGGGGGCCTCCTCCCCGGCGGGCGGGCCCAGGGCGGCGCCGTCGCAGCGCCGCCGCCGGGGCGGGCCCATCCTGCCCGAGGTCGCCGACCTGGTCGCCGACGTGTTTGCGTCCTTGACGGGCGTCCCGCGCCCGCCGCCGCCGCCGCCCGCCGCCGCCGCCGCCGCCGCCGCCGCCGCGAGCGCCGCCGCCGCCCGCGCCGGCCCCGCTGCCGGAAGCGGCGCCAAGGCGGCCGCGGCCGACGGCGGCAGCAGCGACTCGGAGGCGGACGGTGCCGGTGGCGCCGGCGCGGCCACCAAGAAGCGCCGCCCGCGCGGCGGGCGCAAGGCCAAGCGCGGCGGCAAGAAGGAAGGCGGCGGCGAGGGCGGCGGCGGCGGCGGCGAGGGCGGCGGCGGCGGCGAGGGCGGCAGCGCCGGCGGCGGCGCCAGGGCGGTCGCCGCCGTTGCGGCGGCCAGGGTGGCCAACGGCGGCGCCGCCGCTCCCTCCCAGCGGTCCGAGGTGCGCGGCGTCGTCGCGTCGATGTTCGCCAAGCTGTACGAGGCGCACGGGGAGGACCCCGCCCTGGCGGCGCAGGCGGCAGAGGCCTCGGCCGCGGGCGGCGGCGGGCGGCGGAGCGGCAGCGGCCGGCGTCGCCGGGGCGGCGGCGGCGGCGGCGCGAGCGGCGGCGGCGGCGGCGGCGGCGGCAACGCGGGTGATGGCCCGTCTGCTGCAAACGGCGGCCGCGGCGCCGCCGCGCCTGCCCCAGTCGCTGCCGCCAAGGCCGCCTAGGGACGACTAGGCAACAAACAAAGAACGAGGGGAGAGAGGGCGCGCGCGCTCGAGAACTAAACATCTCTTTTGCCCGAATCTTTTTTTTTTGCGTTTCTGTCGCCGTTCCCTTTTCGGCCGCGGCGCTTCCGCTGCCATGCAAGCCAGATTCCTTGCCTATCCTGGACTCCCTGTCTCACTGTAATCGCAGCAGACAGCCGCCTCTCCTAAGCAATCCATCGCGACCCGCCTCGTCCTCGCGCTTTAGTGTTCTCTCGATCCCCGAACGGAGCACGTTCGCGATCGCGGGCACACTTGAAACAACTGAACTCTCGTCCCGACTTGTCTCTGCGCAATCCTTTCGTGACCCGGGTCGCGCGCGTCTTGACGGCACAAGGCAAGGGGATCCATCCGCGCGCGCGCGCCTCGCGCAGGGCAGCGCGCGCGCCAGAGAGGAAAGCGACAGAGCCGTGCGGCGGCTGAAGTGCGCGCTGCGGCGGCGGCGGCGGCGGTGCGCGCTGCTCTCGCCGGCCCGCGCACGCGCTGCGACGGCTGTCGTCTCGCCGCCGCCGCCGCGACGATTTGTCCCTTCTCTTCCTCTTTTTGCCCGGCGCCGCACACAAACAAAGCAATGGCCGACCCCGCCCGCCCGTCCAACTACCTGCTCGACCACTGGGTCTACGCCGATCCGCCCGCGCCCGTACCCGCGCCGCGCTCCGGCAAGTTTCTGATCTTCACGAGCGGCGCGCCGCCCCCGCCCCCATCCCCAGAAGAGGAGGAGGGCGGCGGAAACGGCGGCGGCGGCGGCGGAAACGGCGGCGGCGGCCGAAACGACGGCCTGTCGCCGCTCGACCGCGCCTGGCGCCGCATCACGCGGTGCATCGCCGACGGCCGCCTCCCCTGCTCGGGGGCCAAGTGCTCGACCCTGCTCGCGGCCCTGCCGCTCAGCGTGCACGGCGGGGGCGGGTGGGCGGCGGCGGCGGAGGCAACGGCGGCAACGGCTGCGGCGGCGGCGGGCGGCGGCGGCGGCGGCGGCGGCGTCTCGGGCAAACGAAAGCGCGCGCCGCCCCGGCTGCCCGGAAGCCCGCCGCCGCCGCCGCGGCCCCCGCCCGCCCCCCAAAACCGCCGCTCGGGCGTCATCTGCGTCTACTGCCCCGACTGGGCTGACCCGCACGGCGTCCTGAAGACGGGCGTGGCCCTGCAGCAGCTGGTGGGCTACGGCGAGCGGCGCCTGCTGGTGTTCAAGCGCGACGAGGAGACGGAGAGGGGGGTCTACTCGACGGCCGGCCTTGCGACGCTCGGCGGCAGCGGCGGCGGCGGCGGCGCCGGCGGCGGCGCCGGTTTTTTCGGCGGCGGCGGCGGCGGCGGCGGGGCCGGCCCGCCCGGCCCGGCGTTCTTCCACTACAAGCGCGGCGTGCTGAGCATGGCCTACGGGGACAGGCCGGTCATCGCGGCGCACGAGGGGGACCCGAGCTACCGGGGAGGGTTCGACTAAAGGGGGGGCGAGAGGGAGGTTTTTCTTTTTGCATATTGTCCGCGCGGGCGGCGGACAGGCCTTTTTCTTCACTCTTGCGCTCGTCCTCGCCGTCGCCGGCGCGCTCTCGCGGTGTGGTCTTTTCCCTCTCGGTTTCGACACGGCGACGATCGCCCGCCCGCGCGCATCTATGCAGCACCAATCCGCACGCAGTCCTCGTTTTATCGCATCACCGGGTGATTCGATCCTTCTTCTTCTAATGCGTTTATTTTTCCTTCTTCTTCTAATGGGTTTTTTTTTCCTTCTTTTTTGCAAACAAGCAAACGCTCCACAGCGCCGTCGGGGGCCTATCTCTCACACGAACAACCAATCACCGGCCCGCTCTCGCCCTAAGACCCTCTTCCCTCCTAGGACCCCTCCCCTCTATCTACATCTCGCCGCACTCGGCCACCACCACCGGAATGCGCGGGCGCGACTGGGGCCCTGTGGCGACGTGCTCGCACTTTCTCAACAGAAAGAGCCCGCCCGGCGGCGCGTCCTCCAGCACGCGCCCGAACGCGACGTGCTTGCCGTCGAGCCAGTCGCACGGGGCGCACGTGATGCTGTTTTTCGTTTTGCGTTTCGTGTGTGTCCGCACGTGGTGGTGGTGGCGGTTGGTGGTGGGTTGGTTGGTGGGGGGGGGGGGAGG
>Ga0209390_10002354_pt1 | contig 33401 bp, 29 predicted proteins | sample BON01_FD_187212 | JGI IMG/M metagenome (GOLD analysis project Ga0209390, IMG submission 187212) | Freshwater microbial communities from Lake Bonney liftoff mats and glacier meltwater in Antarctica - BON-01 (SPAdes) (version 2) | ecosystem: Environmental > Aquatic > Freshwater > Ice > Glacier...
CCCGGAATGTTTAGCTGGGCGCGGGAACCGGGGTTTCCAAATCGAAAACCGGCGGAAAATCAGAAAATTTGGGGGAATTCAACTTGCTCACCCCTTCGGCCTAAACGAGGTCGTTTAGTGAGTTCTGAAGGTTCCGGGATGGAATCAAAGGTTGCCATTGCGATCATGCTTCCGCTTCCCGCGGAGGTGCCGTAGACGGTGTAGGTTTCTCCCGCGACGCCACCGTCGATGTTGAAATTCATGAGATCTGAGGCGCCGTCAGGTGTGATGCTTTGATCTGCGCTGACAGCTCCTGGTCCTTCGATTCGGATCGTGGAGGAAACCCACCCCAGACCATCCGTGTTGTCGGTCAACAAGCCCAGGGTAATCGAACCGGGAACGGACCCGGTCAACTGAAAGGAAAAGAGACCAGTTTCAACACCCGCAGCTGACAATAGGTTAATGCCGCCGGTGTTGTAAGTGTTTCCGCCCACGGTGACACTGTCGTAGTTCGCCCACGGTGACACTGTCGTAGTTCGCCCAACCTCCTGAAGATGTCGAACCCGTGCCGTCGAGGTTGGAGATATAAGCAGGGAGGTTCAAAACGATGTTCTCATCCCAACCTTCCTGGTTGCTGTTACCGCCTGTGGGCAAGGGATTGAAGATGACAAAGCCGTCTCCTCCGGAGCCATTGGCGTCGAGGTCTGCAACATCTTCAGCCCCGGTGCCGGGAGGGGTTAAAGTATCTATTCCTGCTGCGGTGATGGAGGCCGCGTAGAGGCTGGCCGAGCCAAGTATGGCCGAGATGGCAATGAGTGTTTGTTTCATAGTGATTTAGTTGAGGAGTTAGAGGGATCGTGGCATGGAGGGAGAGGGAGCGTAAATGGCTTATTTCCACTTTGGTATACGGAATTTCCACATGGAGTCTCGGGCCTTTGGGGTCATGGTATTCTATTTTTCAATTTGCGAGGCCTTGTTGCGAAGTTCCGACAACAATGCCGCTTGCTTGTTCCGGGCTGCCAATGAGATAGCTTTCTTGAGTGACGAAAGGGCTCCTGAACGATCATTGTTGGCAAGTTGAGCGCTGGCCAGAGTATCGAGAATAGCGGCGTGCTCGTACTTGGTGAGTTCGGCGGCCTGGGTCGCGAGTTTGAGGGAGGTGACCGGGTCACCATGTTTTCCCGAAGTGGCGAGGAGAAACGCGAGGTTGTTGAGGGCGGGGAGATACTGTGGAGAAAGTTTGAGGGATGTTTTGTAGTGGGCGATGGCATCCCCTGGACGTTTTAATTTTTCGCAAGCCATTCCCGATTGGAAGGGGGCTTGGGGATTTTGCGGATGGATTCGGGCGATTTTTTGATATTCGGAGAGAGCGTGTTCAACGTTGCCTGAACGTTCGAGCAGGTGGGCGAGTTGCATGGCATTGCCAAAGTGATCTGGCGCGAGAAGGGAGGCTTGGCGATAGGCTTGATAAGCGGGTTGGAATTGTTTGCTTCGCTCAAGGGCCATGCCGAGGTGGTAGTGGCTGGCGGCGAGGTTCGGGTTGAGCTTTACCGCTTGTTGGAGGGAAGCAATACCTTCCTTCAGGGTGTTCGGATTACGTGTGAGAATGGCACCTCGATTGAGGTGGGCGACCGTGATGTTGGGATCGAGTTCGATGGCCCGTTGATACTCTGCGAGGGCGGGGGATTGTTTTTGTTGGCGCTCAAGAGCGAGGGCGAGATTGAAATGAATGAGGGCGGACTCTTCGTGCTCGCTTAGGGCCTCGCGGTAGTAGGCGACGGCAGTCTCTAATTCTCCTTGATCGGCGTGGTGGTTGCCAACTTGGGAGAAGACTTCGGCATAGGCGTTTGCATTGGCGAAGGATTTTTTGTGCTCTTTGGCAAAATGGAGAGCGGGTTCGACAAAGCCAGCGTCGATGAAGTCGTTGGCGAGTTTGTCGAGAGGATGGCTGCGCGGTTCGCCGATCCAAGTGCCGGAGTAGGGCAGGGCTGATTTGAAAATGGCAGCGGCATTCGCGCCCTTGTTGAAGGTGGCGCTTGTGATCAGGTGGTCGATGGGGGCAGGGCCTCGGTAGAAGGCGATGACCCGGCCTTGGGGATCGAGCAAGAATCCCGAAGGGAGGGGCAGGGGGTCATTCTGCGCAACGATGCGGTTTGCGATCAGTTGGAGCTGATGAAGGAGGTCGGGATGGGCGCGGCGGTGGGAGAGGGTTATTCCGAGTTTTTCCAGATAGGCCTTGGCATCAGCGAAGGTGGAATTGTCGCCTTCCCCGAGTCCATTGACCGAGAGGGCGAGGGTATCGATGCCTGCTTGATCGAGTTGGGAGGCGTGTTTGGAAAGTTCGTTGAATTCGAGATCACAGGCCGGACACCAACTTGCCCACAGGGTGACGAAAAGAGGCCGGTCAGCCTTTGGGATGATGGTTTCCATCTTTTCAGCTTCGTCGAGGGCGAAGAGTGGAGGGACGGGCATCGGAGCACAGAGGCGAATGGCGGCCTGCGCGCTTGGGGTCGGAAGGGGGAATTTTTTTTCAGGAAGGTTGATGCGGCGATTGGGAGGAGTCTGAAGAATGGCTTGGCCCGTGCCTTGTTTGAGGATGGCCCAAGTCTTGTTTTCGAGTCCTGAGAAGGTTTCCATTTTTCCGCCAGGCCAGTGGACGGTGAGGGAGTCGATGGCGTCGGATTCGCCAAGCCCGAAGTGGAGCCATTTGCTGGATTGCCCCAGAAATCCTTCGCCGGCCCGGAGTCCGCGGAGGAGGGTGCGGTCGCCGGATTTTAAAATGACACGGGCCCCGATGGCGTCGCGATTTGAAGTGGTGCCGATCAGTTTCACGGTGACGAAATTGGAAGCGGGCGATTGATTCTTGAGGAAGCGGAGTCTGGGGGCGGTGCGGTTGGCGAAGAGGAGGTCGATGTCGCCGTCCTGGTCCCAGTCGCTGCGAGCGACGGCGCGGGCGTCGTCATAGAAATCGAATCCGCTCGTGGCGGAGGCGGTGGCGAATTTTCCGTCTCCGGTGTTGAGGAAAAAACAGTTTCTTTCATGGCCGCTGAGTGAGGCTCCAGAGTCGAGGAGTTCGTTGATTTCATCGGTGCGTTGGAGAAAGAGGGCATTGGGGTCGGAAGCGAGAAGGCTTTCTGGCGCTTTATCCGGAGTGATCGACATGACCTGTCGCCAAAGAAAACTTCACAAGTCGTCTTCTTTTTTTCCGGTCACAAATCCATTTCCGACGACGAGGTCTTCGAGTCCATCGTTGTTGAGGTCGGCGAAGATGGAGCCCCAGGCCCAGCGGCCTTGGCGGGCTCCGGCGGACATGGTGACGTCGGTGAAGGTGGCGTCCCGATTGTTTAAGAAGAGGGAATTGCCGCGAGCGGTTCGTTGGAGCTTTGCTTTGATCGCTCCGGGAGCGTGTTGTTGGAAGCGATCCTGGAAGGCGATGCGATTGCCGGCGCCGGAGAACATGTTGCCGGTGTAAAGGTCGATGAAGCCATCGGCGTTGGCATCTCCCCAACAGACCGACATCCCGAAGGAAGTATCCTCGATTCCGGCGGCGGCGGCATCACTGGTGAAGGTGGCCTTGCCCGTCTCGCTGAGTTGGTTGCGGTAGAGATTGTTGCGACCGTAGTCGTTGGCGACGTAAACATCGAGGTCGCCGTCGGCATCGATGTCTTCCCAGGATGCGGCGAAGCTGAAGCGTTGGTTTCCGGGCATCATGCCCGCTTCCCGGGTGGCATCGGCAAACTTCATGCCATCGTTGCGCAGAAGGATGTTTTGTCCGCCATTATTGGCGTCGTGATAGGGGATGGGGTAGGCGAGGGCGGAAGCATCGCCTGGCTTGCGGTAGTAAACGCACACGTAGAGATCGAGGTCGCCATCATTGTCGTAGTCGGCAGAGGTCAGGGAGTAGCCTCCGCTGGCAAAGTCGATGAGTTGGGCGAGAGAAAATTTTCCGGTGCCGTCGTTTGCATAAACGAGGGTGGCATGGGGAGTGGTGAGAGCGAGGTCCTGGTCGCCATCGTTGTCGAGATCGATTAGGAGGCAGCCACGCGAGGAATTCAGGATATCGACACCGGATTCCGCAGCGACTTCCCGGGTGGAGCCATCCTTTTGTTGGATAAAAAGCTTATTGGGGACGGCGGCGGATTGGCAGAGATAGAGGTCGTCGAGGCCATCGCCATTGACATCGCCCACGGCGAGGCCGTTGTGGCCGAAATAGTGCATTGAGAGGATTTTTTCAACACGGCCCTGCCAATGATTGATCCCGTGACCGAGGTGGTCGGTGAGATCGTCGCGAGCTTCGAGAAAGGATCCGGTGGCGTCGGAAAGGAGAGTCTTTGAATGGGAGTGGAGAACGATTTCCAGTTCGTCGAGCGTGATGGATTGGATGTGAGGGCCTTTATTTTCCCAGACGATGGTCCAAGTGGCGTTGAGTTCTTGCTTCCGGTCGCTTAGGGCGAGGAATTGCGTGGTCCGGGTCCGGGTGGCATCCAGAGGGTGAACCTTGAAGAGCTTGAACTTGAAGCGGGGTGAATCGAAGCCATTGGCAAGAGAAAGGAATTGTGCCAGAGGATTTTGGTTCGATGGGAGAGCTTCGGGCGAGGAGAGTCGCTGAACTTGAAGATTGGCGTGGGAATAGGCCGCGGTGAGTTTTTCGGTCGGGAAAAGGGGATGAGTGGTGGCATTTGGCGTGACGAGATCGACCAAGGCATCTTCCGTGAGTGATCCGGGATTACCGAGAAGTCGGCCGAGTTCATTGAGCTTTGCCTGGGCTGCATTTGAAAAGGTCTCGGTGTCCCAACCATCGCGGGCGGGGTTGAGCTTTTCGGCGTGGCGGGCCTCGGCAGCGCGTGTTTGTTCGGTGTCAATGCGCCCGAGGGGAATGTTTTCTGCTTGGGCTGAGTGGATCGAGACCAGGCCGGGGATCAGCAGAAGATGTGTGACGAGTAACTTCATAGAGTTAACGGGTGATCTTCTAGATCTCGTGACCTTTGTCGAGAAGGCAATGTGGTTTTGCGGGGGCCTTGAAGAAGGAAGCTAAAAAACGCTTTGGCGCTGACATGAAAATGGAACATTGCTGAGATTTGGCACAACAGGTCGGCCATGAAGCTATTTGAGGTGTCTTCTAACTCAATGACCTGGTGACTCTTCCTCGTCGGCCGTAACATCCTCGGCTCCCTGACTTGGACTCACTAAAAGACAGACCAATTCCACCCAGGGCATTGCCGTAGATTCCTTGTCCACCAACTCAAAATGGTCCACCTCCCCGAGATTCAATAAGACCGGGGAACATTCCAGATATTCCCTGGTCAGACCGGGAAGGCACGACTCCCCCCACTTCCCGCCGAAGACAAGGTGAACGCGACCCTCCAAACGGCCTGGTGGCTGATACTCCCGAGCCTTCTGGATAAATTCTTTTTTGTAGTATTTGAACAGCTGGCGGGCATCAAGCTGCTCCCCGGCTTCCAACCTACGACCTATCTCGAAACGTATTTTCTCGGTTTTAGCTTCAGTTTCAGCTTCAATTCTTGCCGCTTTCAATTTGTGTCTCACCCGGAACACCACACTCTTCATCAGCGATCCGGGCCCCTTGTCAATCGCGAGCTGCACCTTCTGCAAAAGCGTCCGATGCCCGGCAGTGTCAGATCCGAACCACGTGGGTTCCAACAGAATCAGTTCGAAGTTCCTGACGGGCCGCTCTCGTAGAGTGTGCGCCAGGGCATAAGCCAGCAAGCCGCCATAGCTGTATCCCGCAATCACCACAGGCCCGGCCAACGTCATCATCTCCAATTCGTCTGCATAAGCCTTGGCCGTATCTTGAATGCCCAAGCCAAGAAAAGAACTCCGGCCTACACCATCGATGGCGAGACTCAGAATCAGGAGCGACGTGGGAAGCTCCTTCAAACGATCCCTGGGCACTCCGATGAGAACAACACAACCCCCACCGCTTCCTTTTTGAAGAACCGTTAGAAAGTGCCCCACATTTGCAACCGTCCCACTCGCATCCTTTCCTTCAGATCTTCTCAACAAGTCCGCCATCCCGGCAATCGTCGGCGATCGATAAACTTCCCCGATCATCAGATTGCAGTCGAGTCTCTCATTCACCACCCCGACAAGCCGTGCGACCAGCAGCGAATGCCCGCCAAGTTCAAAAAAATTATCGTGAATCCCAACCCTCTCGACCCCGAGTAACTCACGCCATACCTCTGACAGCTTCTCTTCCACCATCGTCCGAGGGGCGACGCAATCCAAATCCAGTTCCGGTCGCGAGGCATCCGGGGCCGGCAAGGCCCGCCTGTCCAACTTGCCGTTGGGGGTCAGCGGAAGGGCATCCAGCGGCACGAAAGCGGCCGGGATCATATAATCGGGCAGTTTTTCTGCCAGGGAACGGCGCATAGCCGGAGTGGTCGCTGGGTCGTTCTGATCTAGAACCAAGTAGGCGACGAGGCGCTTGTCGCCGGGCATGTCCTCGCGGGCCATGACCGCACTGTCCCTGACTCCGGGACAGGCTGCCAAGACTGCCTCGATTTCCCCGAGTTCGATCCGGAAACCACGAATCTTGACCTGGTGATCGATCCTGCCGAGGAATTCCAGGTGGCCGTCCGACTTCCACCGGCAGAGGTCGCCGGTGCGATAGACGCGCTCGGTTCTGCCCGGGATGTCGATCTCCACAAATCGCTCTGCCGTCAATTCCGGGCGGTTGAGGTAACCGCGGGCCAACCCGTCGCCGCCGATCGCCAACTCGCCTGCGACTCCGATGGGCAAGGGGTGAAGGGCATCGTCGAGAATGTAGACCCGGGTGTTGGCGATCGGTCGGCCAATCGAAATCGCGGAATGATCCTCGCACGATTCGATCTGAAAGGTGGAGGTGAAGGTTGTGTTTTCGGTTGGACCATACCCGTTGATGATTCGTGTTCCTGGCAGCCCCGCAATCGCTTTGGAGACATGCCCTGGAGAGAGGGCCTCGCCGCCAATCAGCAATTCCTCGAGCCCGCTCAGAGCGCCAGGACCCTTATCGACAAACTGATTGAATAGGCCGGCCGTCAACCACGCCGTCGTTATTCCGTGGTGGCCAATGAGTTCCGGAATCCGATCCATTGTCTCTCTTCCGGATGGAGCGAGAACCAGACGCGCCCCATGCAGCAGGGCGCCCCATATTTCGAAGGTCGCGGCGTCGAAGGAGAGGGGAGCGAATTGCAGAAAAACCCGGTCGTGGTCGAAGCGACAGTAGTCGGCTTCGCACACCAGACGAACAACCCCGCGGTGTGGAATCTCGACTCCCTTGGGCCGTCCCGTCGAACCCGATGTATAAATGATATAGGCAAGGTGATCCAGATTGCTTGAGATCCCGGGGTTTTCAACCGGCTGCCCGGCCAGGGCCGAATCGTGATCTATAAACAGCAGATCGTCGGCAAGACCGACGAAGCGTTTTGAAAGTCCTTCCGTGGTGACCAGCAGAGGTTTCCCGCAGTCCTCTAGCATGAAGGCCAGGCGTGCCTCGGGATAGTCCGGATCCAGGGGCACGTAAGCCCCGCCCGCCTTGAGGATGCCCAGCAGCCCGGCGATCATCTCAAAGGAGCGTTCCACGCAGATACCCACCAGCGCGTCGGGCCCCACCCCGTGGGCGATGAGTGCGTGAGCGACGCGATTGGCCCGCTCGTTGAGTTCGCAATAAGTCAGTTGCTTGTCCTCAAAGACCACTGCAACTGCCTCGGGGGTGCGTTCCACCTGGTCCTCGAACAATTCATGAACGCACCTCGCAGGATACTTCACCGCCGTATCGTTCCATTCCACCAAAAGTTGGTGGCGCTCGTGTGCCCTCAGGATCGGCAGTTCGCCGATACGCTCTTCGGGATGCGCAGCCAGCCCCTCCAGCAAAGTCAGAAAGTGGCCCACCATGCGTTCGATCCTCGAGGCCTCGAAAAGGTCCGTGCTATAGACGATCACCCCGGACAACATCTCCGACCGCTGCTGGAGATGCATTTCCAAATCAAACCGAACACGCTCGCTCGTTGAAGGGAGAGGTAAAACTTCAAGGTCCTTGAGCTGGAACTCGTCATCCGGGAAGTTGATCAACTGAAAGGTTACTTGAAACAACGGACTTCGACCGAGATTACGCTCGGGTTGAAGCTCCTCAACCAGCTTCTCAAACGGGAGATCCTGGTGGTCGTATGCTCCCAGCGACACTTCGCGGACCAGCCCCAGCAATTCGCGGAACGTCGGCTCCCCGGAAAGATCCGTCCGCAGTACCAAGGTATTCACGAAGAAGCCGATCTGGCCTTCTAGTTCGATGCGGTTGCGGCCTGCGATCGGAGTTCCCACTGCGATATCGTCCTGCCCGCTGTAGCGCGAGAGGAGCACCTGAAAAGCCGCCAGCAGGGTCATCTGGAGGGTGGCCCCCTCACGATTTCCCAGCACCTTCAATCGATCCACGAGATCACCCGGTATTTCAAATTCGTGAGTTGCGCCACGATACGACGGAACGAGAGGGCGGGATCGATCTGTTGGCAGCTCCAGCGCCTCCAACCCGCTCAACTGCCCGCGCCAATAGGTGAGCAACTCCTCGATCCGCCCGCCGCTTGCGAGGCCTTCCCTCTGCCAGATCGCGAAGTCGGCATACTGGACCGCCAGCGGAGATAGACCCGCTTCCTCACCCCGGCAATACGCACGATACAACTTCCCCAATTCACGCCTCAGCACTCCAAGCGACCAACCATCGCTGGCAATGTGATGCATCACGATCAGCAAGACGTGCTCGTTTTCCGAGAGGCGTAACAGAAACGCCCGAAGCATCAGGTCGTTCTTCAAATCGAAGGCGCGTCCTGCCTCCTGTCGCTCAAACCGTGAGATCTCGAGCGCTTGCGCTTCCGAATCAAGCGGAGTCAAATCCACCACAGGAAGATCAAAAATCACCGCTTCTCCGACGACCTGGACGGGCTCGTCGTCAGGCATCGCGAAGGTGGTGCGAAGCACCTCGTGGCGGTTGACCAGCGTCTCGAGAGCCCCCCGCAGCGCCTCCGCGTCCAATTCACCTCTGATCCGCCAACCAAAAGACATGTTGTAAGCAGTCAGCTCTCCCTCCAACTGTTCAAGAAACCAAAGCCGCTGTTGAGAAAACGAAAGAGGCCATCCGCAGCCTGGATCACGGGTGACTCGCACCAGCGGCAGCGAACTCATGCCAGCTCCGACGCGTCGTAATTCCTCAATCTTATTGGCAAGCCCTGCAATCGTCGGAGCCTCAAACAAATTACGAACCGAAAAATCAACCTGCAACTCTGATGAGATCCGTGCATTGACGCGGATCGCGACAAGTGAATGCCCCCCAAGTTCAAAGAAATTATCGTGGATTCCGACCCTCTCGATCCCAAGCACTTCATTCCAAATCAGCACCAAGTTCTCTTCGATTAAACTGCGTGGAGCGACGTAATCCGCCCCAAGTTCCTGCCGCGATCCATCCGGCTCCGGCAGATCACGACGGCTGATCTTGCCACTTGATGTCAACGGGAACTTATCCAGCAGCACAAATGCAGAGGGCACCATGTAGTTCGGTAACCGCTCGCCTACGTGCTCCCGCAGGGCATTAGTGTTCAAGACTCCGTGCGCCTTAGGAACACAGTAGGCCACAAGACGCTGATCACCTGGATGGTCCTCTCGTAGCACGACGACGCATTGAGCGACGTCGGGATGATCGATGAGCACTGCCTCGATCTCGCCAAGCTCAATACGGAAACCCCGCAGCTTCACTTGGTCATCGAGACGACCAAGAAACTCGAGATTTCCGTCGCTTCGCCAGCAGCACAGGTCACCGGTGCGATAGACGCGCTCGGTTCTGCCCAGGATGTCGATCTCCACAAATCGCTCTGCCGTCAATTCCGGGCGGTTGAGGTAACCGCGGGCAAGACCGGCACCGCCAATGTACAACTCGCCGGGAATTCCAATGGGGACGACTTGCCCATGACGATCAATGACATAGACTTGAACATTGGCAATCGGACGACCGATGGCCACCTCCCGCTCCAGATCATCCCGTCGACAGGGCCATGCAGTTGTATCAATACATGCCTCGGTTGGCCCGTAGAGGTTGTATAGCGAAGCATGGCTTTGTGAAAAAAACGTTGCCTGTAAGTCTGTCGTTAATGACTCACCACCACTGAAGACCCGTTTGAGTGATCGGGTTTGAGGAAACCCCTTGTGACTCATCAGAGCCCGGAGAAGGGTGGGGACCACCTGTAAAACAGTAATCGACTGATCAATCATAGTTTCAATTAAGTATCCAGGATTTCGGTGTCCGTCAGGGAGAGCCATTACCAGTTGTCCCCCTTCTAACAGGGGCGCAAAGAACTCCCAAACGGAGGCATCAAAGGTAAACGGCGTTTTTTGTAATAACTTATCTGATGGCTCTATTGGAAAGGATTCCCGCATCCAGCACATATGATTCACTAGCGCGCCGTGAGAAACCATCGAGCCCTTGGGGCGTCCCGTCGAACCCGAGGTATAGATGACATAGGCGAGCTGCTCCGGATTGATTGCGATGCCGGGGTTTTCAACCGGCTGCCCGGCCAGGGCCGAACCGTCATCCAGAAACAGACGGTCGCCAGCGTAGCCCGCGAAGCGTTTTGAAAGCCCCTCCGTGGTCACCAACAGAGGCTTCCCGCAGTCCTCCAGCATAAAGGCCAGGCGTGCCTCGGGATAGTCCGGATCCAGAGGCACGTAGGCCCCGCCCGCCTTGAGGATGCCCAGCAGCCCGACGATCATCTCAAAGGAACGTTCCACGCAGATTGCCACCAACACCTCGGGCCCCACCCCGTGGGCGATGAGTGCGTGAGCGACGCGATTAGCCCGCTCGTTCAGTTCGCCATATGTCAGTTGCTTGTCCTCGAAGACCACCGCCACCGCTTCGGGTGCCCGCACCACCTGTTCCTCGAACAACTGGTGCACGCACTTGTCCGGATACTCCACTGCCGTGTCGTTCCATGCCACCAGCAGTTGGTGGCGCTCCCCCTCGGTCAGCATCGGCAACTCGCCGAGACACTTCCCGGGATCTATGGTGAACCCCTCCAACAAGGTCAAAAAGTGGCCGACCATGCACGCGATCGTTGGCTCGTCCCACAATTCCCGCCGATACTTGAGACGCCCAATCACACGGCTCTCTGTCTCCGAGACCTCCATTGTTAGATCCATTATAGCACCGGGTGCCGGAGCTTCCTCCGACTCAAAAGATACCGAATCCACCTCGCGGGGTTCCAAAGGAAGCCGCTCGTGAATGAACATCGTCTGATACAAGGGAGACCCACCCGAATCCCGATCGCTCAGAACATCCTGCACCATGAACTGAAGCGGCACCTCCTGATGCTCGAGACCCTGAAGAACGGATTCCTGAACCCGGCCCAACAGACTGCGGAAGCTATCCCGCGCTCCAACCTTGGCCCGTAGCGGCAGCATATTGATGAAGACGCCAATCAGCGGCTCCAGTTCCTCCCGCGTGCGTCCAGCCACCGGACACCCAACGACAATGTCCTCTTCACCGGTGTATCGATGCAGCAACGTGACAAATGCCGACAACAGCAGCGAGAACAAGGTCGCCTCCTCACGCTTCGCCATTTCACGCAGTCGGGCAAGCAGTTGATCCGGCAATTCAAATTCAACATCCCTAGCTTCCTCTGATGGCTCAAGCGGTAGCGGATAATCAGTCTTCAACTGCAGCACCGGAGGATCGGCCAACGCAGCTCGCCAGTAGGCCCGCCCCGAGTCCAATCCGGCAACCCGATCAACAGACCGATCCCATGCGGCAAAGTCGGTGCATTGAATTGGCAAGGCTTTCCTGGGAGTGGTGTCACCTCGCCTCAGCGCTCCATAGTTGCTGCTGAGCTCATCCAAAAGCACGGGCTCCGACCAGGCATCAAAAGTGTAATGATGAATGGTAAGCAGAAGGAGATGCTCCTCATTGCCAAGGCGTAGGAGCTGGGCCCGGAGCAGCGGTCCACGACCAAGATCAAATGGCCGACACGCTTCCTCGGCGGCGATCTCCTGCGCCCGATCCTCAGGCACGACCTCCCCGCGAAGATCAAGCAGAGGCATTTCCAAGGACTCCGCCTCCTTGACAACAAGATACGGATTTCCCTCCTCGCACGCCACGGTGGACCTCAAGGACTCGTGTCGCTCCAACAGCTGCGCCAGTGCCAAACGAAAGATCGTGACATCCAGCGGTCCCTTAAGCCGGATGTTTGTCGGCCGGTTGTAGGCGATGCTCGAGGGCTGAATCTGCTGGTGCAGCCAGATCCTCTCTTGGGCGAAAGACAACCCGCTCTTAGCATCCTCGACACGCCGTGGAATTGACTGACTATGCTGAACCTTCCCTTCCCTTCGCGTCATCCGCGCCTCCAGTAATGCCCGCTTGGCCGGAGAAAGATTCGCCAGTCGCTGCTCAGTATTCTCGTTCATTAAATTTGGTTTGCCTCAACGTTTGAACCACTCGTGCTCTGATCATTTTCGGCGCCCATTTCAGCATCCCGACGAATCAGATTGGATTGCAAAACATCTTCACCCTGCGGAGAATCTCCTCTTCATCTGTCGCATCAGTCCGGGCGACGACAAACATGTTGCGGCGGGTTTGGAGCACCCTCTTTAGCTTGATCAGGTAATCCTCCGCAGCCATCAGATTCTTGCCTCCCAGGTGGCCGCAGCGACGAGGGCGCGCCTGATCCTCGAGGATGACGCCGGAGGCACCCGCCGACTCCAGCAAGGAAACAACATGACAGGCGACTTCGACGTCGGCAAAGCCATCATCAATATCGACCAGAATACAAGTGCTTGGAAGAACTGTGCGAACCCGCTGCACGAACGCAACGAGATCCGACCAGGTATTAAAGCCGATATCCGGTAGCCCGTAGTGGCTGGCCGAAAGACCAAAGCCACTGATGAAAATAGCATCAAAATCTTTGGCTGCCAGGGTGGCGGAGAAAACATCGTAGACCCCAATCACCGGAAGGGTTTTTCCACCCCCGATCAAGGCCCGCATTTCCATCCCAAAATTACGCTTCATGCCTTCCCCTCCTCTGCCAGCAGTCGGGCTGCCTCCTCATCCGAAAGGTCATCCAGCTCGTCCAGAAGCTCCGCCATTTCCTTCTCTTTGTTCCTCTCACCTGCGACCTTCGCCGCACTGATGAGACTCGCCTGGGCGTGCAGCACGGGCTGCCGAAAGACGGCCGCGATTCCCAACTCCACACCCAAGTTGGTTCGAAGACGGGACACCAGTCGCGTCGCCATCAGGGAGTCCCCTCCACAAGCGAAGAAATTCGAATGACGCCCGATGTCACCACGATCCAGAACCAAACACCACAGTGCTGCCAATGCGGATTCGATTGGCCCTTCCGGCTTGACATCCTCCGGTTGCAGATGAGCCGATAACTTCTCTCCCAAACCGATACGCTGCACTTTCCCCGTCGGCCCCTTCGGTATTTCGTCAACAAAGACGATCTGGCTGGGAACCTTGAACTCCGCAAGCCGATCGAAGGCGAACTCACGCAACTCCTGCTCGGTGACACTTGATCGAGCTTCGCGAACCACCGCAACCGCCAAGTCTTCGCCCAAGGTCGAGTGCGGAACCGCGAAGGCAACCGCTTGAACTACGGCTGAGTGCTCCAGCAGCACCTCATCGATCTCGCGAGGTGAGATATTCTCCCCCCCTCGATTGATCATCTCTTTCGTTCTTCCAGTGAGGAAGAAGTATCCATCGGGATCCGTGCGACCAAGGTCACCCGTCCGAAACCAGCCATCGGTAAATGCCGACTCATTGGCTTCGTCGTTATTGACATAGCCCGTCGTGATGTTGGATCCACGAATGACAATCTCGCCCGTTTCTCCCACCCCAAGTAATTCGCCGCCGTCTCCCATGATGGCCATCTCGGGACCAGCCGGCAGCCCCACCGAACCCGCCTTTCGCTCGCCCGGTGGCAAGGGATTGCTCGCCATTTGATGCGCCGCCTCTGTCATTCCATAGGACTCGATCACCGGCACCCCAAAAACCTCTTCGAGACGTGCCATCACCGCAGGAGGCAAGGCCGCAGACGAAGACCGGATCATCCTAAGATGCCCTCCCGCTGCCATCTCCGGAGTCTCCTTTGCCACCGCGAGGACTGACTGGTGAATCGTCGGCACCGCCGAATACCATGTTGGTTCCAATTCGCTCATCAAAGCCACGAAGCGATTGCCCTCGTATCCCTCCGAGCAGCTCACCGAGGCCCCGGCTTGGAGTGAGGACAGCAAGCACCCGACCAAACCGTGAATGTGAAAGAGCGGCATCACGTTCAAACATCGATCATTTTCTGAGAGCATCAGCACATCTGCGATGTTCGCCGCCGACTCACAAAGATTGCGATGGGAAAGCGGCACCTGCTTCGGGCGCGAAGTCGTTCCGGAAGTGTGCAAAACCATCGCGATGTCGTCGCCATCGCCCCCATCCTCAAGTCTCTCGCCGTCGTGCTCCGGGGCTCCCCGAAGGATGAAGGCCCCGGCCTGCCGGGCCGACGCTTCGACTTCAATCACCCTGAGGCCAAGCGACGTCGCGACATCACGCGCTGGCAAGTCCAAGTCCGCCGGAACAACAACGGCTTTCGCCGCAAGGTCGGTCAGGAAAAACCCAAGCTCGTCGCGGGTGTAGGCTGGGTTCAACGGAGCACACTCCACGTGCGCTGCGATACCCAGGAAGGCGGTCGCCATCCACGGGCCGTTCGGCAGCACCACCGCAACCCGATCCTTCCGGTCAATTCCCCATGACCGCAATACCCTTCCGACATCATCAATCTGCCTGAGCAGCTGCCCATACTCGAGTGGCTCGAATCCGCTTCCGAGGACAGCATGGCCTTGCGGATGACGTTCTGCACTCGCCTCCAGTAACTCGCGGATTCCCCGATGTCTTTTAGTCATTGTATTTGTTGATCGTCATTTTGCCAGACCCCTCAGGCCCTAGTGGCGTCCACAAAAAACAAAATCCGCAGCGGGTGCAACATTTACTCCCAACCCCTAGCAAAAATCATGCGATGGAGAACTTGCAATAACAATCTGTAATTCCGGATGCGCGATGCGCTCGACCTGCCACAACTCATGCCCGAGAAGCGGGTGCTGAAGGGGAAATCTGGCAGGAAACGGCGGCTTTGCACCCAGGTCAATCTTGTGCATTCCGACCGTGATTCCAAACCCGCTTGCCTTTAACAGGGCTTCTTTCGTGACCCAACATTGATAGAACCAATCCATCCGCTGTTGTTCTGACATCTGATCTGCCAAGGCATTCTCCCTTGGCGAGAGGACTTGCTCGAGCAGCATTGGAGAGAGTTCGATCGGCAGCGGACATTCGATGTCCAAGCCGATGGGATGCGACGCGATCGCAATCCCGGTGAAACTCCGGCTATGACTCAGGTTAAAATGATAGTGGCCGCTCCCTGCGCTGTCTAATTGGAGAGCGGGTTTGCCATTGGGTCCGTAAGAGAACTGAATGTCCTGCGGCGAGAGACCACACCTTGCCGCGAGCAGCTGGCGCAGCGCCATCCGGCTCCGGGAAAACTGTCGACCCCGGGTCGTGACTTGATAGCTCCGGTAGCGGTCCCGCTCGTCGGGGGGGAGAAGCGACACATCCCCATCATTCGAATCCAAGGTGGTGTGGTCAATCAGGAGGACTTCCACGTCGTGGGAAGTGAAAATCGGGAGGAACCCTGAAGGGATGAACGTTTCATCTCTCATTCTTTTGAGTTGGGTGGTTGGGGAGACCGGAAATCCATTGCAGGTCAGCTTACAAAGTTGCCCTGACGGCAGAGTATCAGAGCGCTTGGCATGAATGCCACCAATTTAATGACTGTCTCGTCGGGCCCCTTTTCACGATCTCACTCCCTCTCGCAGGTTTTACGAAGAAGGCGCAAAGGCCAGGTGTCACTGAGACCCAACACGCTTCCAGGGTTCATTGCCATCTTCATGACCTGGATGCCATTTGCGGAATAACCCGGTCATGCGCACGCTTGGGTCGCAGGCTGCCAGAATCTTCAGGGACGCCTGCTTGTCGAGAGGCGCTCCGGTTGACATGATACGCGCATGTTCGCTGATACAAGGGCCGAGGCTCAAAGATTGCTCGGCTCGTTCCAAAGGGGCGAGGCGATGGCGGTCTTGAAGACCGCGCTCTGCGCGATGTTGGCGCTGGCAGCGGTTTACGCACCGGGGCTGCTTGGGGCGGATATTTTCGCTGACCTCGGCGAAGGGGGAAGGGCGGCGCTTGGAATCATGGTTTTCGCAGCGTCGCTCTGGGTGACCGAGGCGATGCCTGCCTTTGCGGTGGCCTTGCTGGTCATCGGTCTGCAGATCGCGATCCTGGGGAGGCCCGGCGGGGTCTGGGCGGCGCAAGGCGACAGCCAGGCGTGGACGGTTTTTGTCAAGCCGTGGTCCTCTCCGGTGATGTGGCTTTTCCTCGGTGGTTTCGTGCTGGCGCATGCCTGTTCGAAGACGGATTTGGATAAGTGGCTGGCCGGTGCGGTGCTGGGCCGCTTCGCCACGAATCCCGCGAAGCTGATGGCGAGCGTCATGGGAATCACGTTTGTCTTCAGCATGTTCATGTCGAACACTGCGACGGCGGCCATGATGATTGCGGTGACCGCACCCATCCTCCGGAAGATTCCTCAAGGCAGCGGGATGGGCAAGGGCTTGGTTCTCGCCGTGGCGGTAGGGGCGAACCTCGGCGGGATGGGGACCATCATTGGGACTCCTCCCAACGCGATCGCGGCGGGGGAACTCTCCGGGAGAACCGATTTTGTGCATTGGATGATGTTCGCCGTACCTCCCGCCGTGATCCTTGCGAGTGTCGTCTACGGAGTCCTCTGGTGGCTCTACGTGCGGGGCACGGAATTTAAAGCGATTGAGTTTGATACGCAGGTTTCGCGGGGTTCGAAGGAAAAGCGTCAGCGATTTCTGGTGATGCTGGTGTTTGCGGTGACCGTGACCCTTTGGGTCACCGAGTCACTCACGGGGATCCCGTCTTCGGTGGTTTCGTTCATTCCGATCGTTGGTCTCGCCGTGTTCGGGGTCATTGAATCGAAGGATATGCGCGAGTTGCCTTGGGATGTCCTGTTGCTATTGGCGGGAGGGCTTTCACTCGGCGTGGGTGTCGAGGTCACTGGTTTGGCGGACTGGATTGCGAGTAAGGTCCCCCCGGGTCTTGGTGTTGTCGGGGTCGCCTTCGTCTTCAGCGCGCTGGGCCTTGTGCTTTCAAATTTGATGAGCAATACCGCCGCCGCCGCGCTCCTCATCCCGCTGGCATCCAGCCTTGTCGGATCTGAATCGCAGATCATTGTCGTTGTCGCCGTGGCGCTGAGTTGTTCGGCTGCGATGGCGCTGCCCATCTCGACGCCGCCCAATGCGATCGCCTACGGAAGCGGGCGGATTGGCTCGCGGGATTTTCTGATCCCGGGATTTGTGGTCGCGGCTGGGATCACGCTGGTCGTGCCCTGGTTGGTGATGATGCTCCAAGGAACGACTCCAAAATAAATGGAGACATTGCGCTCGATCTCTTCATGAATTCCCTCGCCGTTCCTTACGGCTCCAAAATTGGTGGTATCCTCCTTGAAAATTCGAGGAATCACCACTAGTTTTCGGCATGAAGATTCCGACCCTCGTTTCGACCGCTTTTTTGTTTTTCTCAGTGGCAGTGCCCAACTTATGTGCTTCCGAGCCTCCGGTGGCAAAGGAAGAGGAAACCGTGGTCGTGAATGTCGAGGCGGAAAAAGTTGCGGCGGTCTTGAAAGCTGATCCCAAAATCGTAATTGTCGATATCAGAACGCCCGAGGAATTTGCAGTGGGGCATTTGGCGAAGGCCAAGAATGTCAATTTTAAGGCGGATGATTTTAAGGCCGAGCTTGCCAAGTTGGACAAGGAGAAGACCTACCTCATGCATTGTCGAAGTGGCGGCCGCAGCACTGCTTCCTTGCCGGTCTGGAAGGAGCTTGGTTTCAAGCGCGTGATTCATCTCAACACCGGAATTCTGGGGGTCCAAAAGGCCGGGGTCGAGCTGGTCAAGGGGAAGAAGTAATTACGGGTTTACCCTTTCGCCGAGTTGCGCAAACGGGGGAGACTGGCGGCGGCGATGGCTTGACCGTGCCGCTTCATTTTTTCATCAGGGGTGCTGATGGAAATTCCCGAGGCGAGGTCCGGGAATTCATCGCGGAGGACCTTTTGGGCTTCTTCGATAATGATTTCGCCACCTTGGCCGCTCATGACTCTTCCGAGAAGGAGGAGGTGGCGGACGTCGTAGAAGCGGGTGAATTGAGGAATGGCATAGCCGAGGTAGATCCCGATGGAGCGGTAGATGGCGGCGGCGCGATCGTCGCCTTCTTTCATTGCCTTTTGGACTTCGACCAGTTGTTCGGCCTTGCTGAGTGAGGCGTCGATCTCAAGGCCCGATGCGGGTATGAGTCGTGAGACCGCCTGCTGGCTGAAGTATTGCACGGCGCATCCCTGGTCGCCGGACCATTCGTCATCGGGACCATTTTCGCGGTAATCGACGGGCACGAAGGCGAGTTCGGAAAGCCACGGCGTGATCTTGCTTTCGGAGTCCACATATCCGGCGGCGGCACTGGTTCCCATGGCGAGTCCGAGGACGTTTCCAGACTTGAGCGACATCGCTCCGGCGAGGGCGGTGACATCACCGTCGTTGACGACACGGATGGGGACATCGTTCCACTCCTGTGCGATATCGAGGAAGATGTTTTCGACCCGGCTCTCAAAGAGAACGTCGGGCACGCCCCGGAAAAGTGACGCTGCGCGCACCTTGTTATCGACGTAAACGCCCGCTGCGGAACCGCCGATGGCGTCGACCGAGGGGAGGTGTTTCGCCGCGCGACGGAGGCTATCCATGATGCCGTCGTAGTGGTAGGACGGGTCTTTTTCGAAGTAGGGGTCCCAGGTGATTTCTTCCGAGAAGACGACTTCGCCGTCAATGAGGGCGGCGCACTTGCGATCGGATCCACCCAGGTCGAAGCCGATGCGGTTTCCGCGAAGGGCGGTGGAGGTTCCTCCAAATGGCTGCGATTCCAGAGGAGTGGGAAAAGCGGAATCGCCTGGTTCCTCGATGACGAAGTCGGCCTTGAAGACTTTTTGGACAAACCCGGCATCGAATGCCCGGGCTCCCGTCAGTGAATAGATCCTACTCAGCTCGGGCACGAAGTCTGAGGCCCCTTCAATAACGACCCGGTTGCCTCCGCGGCTCCAGAGGAGGAATTTGACGGTGCGCTCAAGATGGTTCGCGTTGAGGGCCCGGGATTCGGGCGCGCTTGGGCTGAGAATGAAATCTTCGTGAATGCTTCCGGTGCCGTCCGGGCGCATCAGGGCGATCCGAATCGGACGGGTGCCCAATTTTTTGCCAAGCTCCGAAAAGTGGCGGTTCCAGAGTGACGCTGGTAAAAAGGCCGGATCCAGCCCGGGGCGATGGATGGGAGTCAATTCAACGGGGTAGGGCATGAAGAACGAAAAGTAAGTACTTGGAAGAGGTGTTTGTCAATATTGTTAGGTTCAACCCCGAAAGGACTTTTTCGATCTTGGCTTGGCTGGGAGACCGCTTTGCTGGAGGAGGGAAATAAGGGGAGGTGGGAGGTGGGGACGGTATTGAGGTTGAGCTGCTTTATGAGCTCGAGGTCTTGGCGCATCGGGGCTTCGGTGACGTAGGGGCCGGTGTCTGGGTCGTGGTCGTGACGGTTGACGCCTTTGACCATGATGGGCTTACCGTTGATGTGGAGGAGTCCGTCTTTGATTTCGCGTCTTTGATTTCGGCAGGGCACCTTCCTTGGTGGGGAAGGGCATCTTGCTGCAATGGGCGTCCATTTTTCCTTTGCGGAAGATCGCTTCGTTCTCCCAGTCGGGAGCGGCGAAGGCAGGCAGGATGCCGAGGACGAAGGCAGCGAGGAATCTGGGAGGGAACATGGCGTGCGTGATTTTTTCAAGCCTCGTGCCCCTGTTGAGAGCGCTTAGGTCTTGATCGAGGATTTTTCGCGTTCGGTTTCGCGAAACTTGGAGGGCGAACAGCCGACGAGTTTCGAGAAGGATCGATTAAACTGCGAGAGGGACTGGAAGCCAACTTGAAAAGCGATGTCCGAGATTCGGGCGGCAGGGCGAAGGAGTTCCTTGCGAGCCCAGGTAATGCGGGCGCGGGTGGTGTAGTCGGTGACGGTCAGTTTGGTGACCTCTTTAAAGGTGCGGCAGAAGTGGGATTCGCTAAGGCCGGCCGTCTTTGCGAGTTGGGAGAGGCTGATGGGTTCGTCGAGACGGGCGTGGATGAGGCGGCGGGCCTTGGCGATCGCTTCGGGCTCGCTGCCGTCGAGGATGACGGCGAGATTGCTGGATTGCTGGGAAAGTTGGTCGGCGAAGGTTTCAAGCAGCAGGATCATGCTTTCATACCGCTTGGGGTCGATGGTCTGGGTCTGGAAGTAAGCGTCGTGGAGAATCTGGGTCTTCCTGGGGTCGAATCCGTCCTTGAGGAGTTGTTGAATGGCGCGCTCAAAATCTTCCTCCTTGGGCTGCTGGCGAAAGACCTGGCCGGTCTTGAGAAATCCCAGAGTGGTCGAGCCGAGACGGACCGGAACGGCGGTGGCGCAGAGCCCGGAAAAGCACCCGCAAGTCATGGGGCCATTGACTTCGACTTGGGCCAGCAATTTGCGATTCGTTTCAACGCATTGTCGACAAGCCGTTTCGCACTTGTTGATGATTTCGCAGAACGGGCTTTGGTTCTCGCTGTGTTCGGTGAGGCACCATTCTTCATCCATGCGCATGAAGCGGAGGGGGAGCCCCGTCGCCAAGCGGAAGGCATTCTCATAAGCGACGAACTCGTCCGACGTTTTCAGTCGTTCGAATACGACTTTTTCGAAGTTCGGGAGAGTTGTTTCGGCCATGAGGATCATGTTGCTTGACGGGGAAAACCTAGGCTGACGGCGGGGAAGTTCAAGAGAGCTTTAAGCTTCATTCACGGTCGCTTCTAACCTCGGAGATGATCTCTTCCAATCCTTTTAAGTGATAGGCATTGCAAACCGCGCGAATTTTATCGAGATCGGCATCGGGATTGTGTTTCAACAACTCGGCGATGTCAGCGAGTGATTTAAGTCCGCCAGCGTAGAGCTTCAGAGCAATGAGGTGAGGAAGGGGTGCCAGCCTCAAATTGCTTTCGGGGTGGATTGTGAAGGTGGATTCTCGCCACGCATCGTTGATCACGGCGGGAAAAGTTTGTCCAAAATTCACGACTTGGACCATTCCGAATGAGCCACGCACATCGATCACTCCCGACAGGGGATCGCTGGCATCTGGTTCACTCAGGGCAACCTGAAATTCTTGATGGTTCCCAAGAGCCTCCGAGACTTTTCGGAGTGTGTGGAGATCTGTGTTGATCCCAAGATCCACGTCCTCGGTGTAGCGAATGTAATGGTGCGCCGCCAGAGCGATGGCCCCGATGACAACTGAATCAAGATGAAACTCTTGTAGAATCGCGCTCACCTTTTCTGCGGCCTCAAGGACAGCTCTAGGACGGCTTGCATCCATTTTTTTTGATTGCGGTTGGCTGTAACCAAGTGAATTTTGAACCCATGGCAAGGGCTGAGAGGATCCGGTCTTCCACCGACATCGAACGAACCCGCTCAATTTCAGCTTGCAGCGAGGCATTCGCGCAGAGGCTAGCGCGACCGGGAAGTCGCCTTGAGTATTCATGGTCAGGCATCCTTTTATAATCTCATGGATTGGAGAGACTGCAAGTCTGGTCAAGGCGCGCTCCTGAATCGTCCTTTTGGTATTCCTGGCTATGATGAGGGTGTTTGAGGTCTCTTGGGGCACCGTTTTCTCGGGCGATCGGGATCTTCGCGGTCTGTCTTGAGCTCCCGCCTTCGAGCGGGTAAGTGTGGAGCCAGCCGGCGGAGCTGGCGGGCCAAAGCAGGACTCCGATAATGGAGGCGAGGAGACCCAGCGGGAAGAAGACCTGGAAGGGTTCGGCGCACCATCGATCCAGTCGTGAGACACGATCCATCAATTGACGAGGAGGTCGATTCTGGAGCGGTCGAGGAGGTCGGGCAGGGTGGCGTTCATGTTTGCTGGATGGAGATCACGCCGGGGAGTGGGACGGTGGTTGTCGGTGAGGTTTGAGTGGTCTTGGAACGGATGGTCCGCCGTGCGATCAAAAGACTGAAGATGGAACTGAGCGGCATGAGGACGGCGGCGGCGAGCGGGGTCATGTGGCCGAGGACGCAGGCGAGGATGGCGGCGAAGTTGTAGATGATGGTGAAGGCGAGAATAAGACCGACGGTTTGGCGTCGCCACTTTGCCATGGAAAAGAGGGAGGGCAGGAAGGCGAGGCCGGGGCAGGTGAAGAGGAAGTCGGAGCGACGATCGAGGAGGGATCGGTCGGCCACCGGGGTGCCTGACACGGTGGCGGCGGCGAAGGCGAGGGTGTCGTTCATTCCGTCGCCCAGATAGAGGGTGGAGCCGAGGGATTTCACCAGAGATTCTTTTTCTTCGGGAGTCATCGCACCATGGGCATTGGAGGCGGGGATGCCGAGGGTTTGAGCGAGTTCGGTGACGCGGCTGGCCTGGTCGCCCGAGAGGATGTGGAGGTGATGGCTTTTGGCGAGACGGCGCATCGCTTGGAGCGCCCGAGGACGGAGGGTTTCGCGGAAGCGGAAGGTCTCTAACAGTTGGCCGTCGCAAGCGAGTTCGCAGGCGAGGTTTCCTGAATCGAGTATTTGGAATTTGGCAGCACCGCGCCAGCCGGGTTTGCCGAGGGTCCATCGTTTGCCATCGAGGAGGATGCTCACGCCCAGTCCGGCTTCGGCTTGTGGCGGGTCGCTGCGGGGGGTGGCGAGATGTTGGGAAATGCTGCGGGAGAGCGGGTGGAGGGAGCCCGAAGTGAGAGCAGCGAGGGCTTCTTTGGCAGGAAGGTCGAGCCGGTTGATCGTGTCAGGGTCGATGAGTTCGGGGTTCTCGAGGGTGAGCGTTCCGGTTTTATCGAAGACGAGATGGCGAACCTTGCCGAGGGCTTGCCAGAGGGCGGGATTTTGAATGAAGACACCGATGCGGGCGAGGGCCGAGGAGGCGCGGCGATCGACGAGGGGGATGGCCACGCCAATGGCGCAGGGGCAGGAGATGATGAAGACCGAGATCATGCGTTGTAGGGCCACGAGAGGCTCCGCGCCTGCGAGGAACCATCCGATTCCGGTGGAGAGTCCGATGAGAATGATGGTGACGAGGTAGTATTTGAGAATGTGCTGAACGGAGTCGGCGGGTTCGTGTCGGGCTTCCTGGCGGGTGAGGCGGGACACGAGGGAGTCGGCGTAGTCCTCGGTGGCCTCGAGTTCGATGGGTGAGGAGCCGAGGGGAATGGCTCCGGCCGGGACGGAACCGCCGGTTGGAATGGTGCGTGGTTCGGGTTCGCCCGTCATCCAGGCGAGGGAGAATTCGCCAGCGGGGCTGAGAAGTTTGCCGGCGACCGGGAGAGCCTGGCCGGGTGGGATTTTGAGGAGATCGGAAGTGGCGATGGTCCGGGTTCGCTTGCGGGTGCCGTCGGCGAGATCGGTATCGTTCGCGATCGCGGATTGCCCTTGAAGTTGGCTTTGGGCTCGTTCGGAGGCGGCAAGATGAAGGTAGCGACCACCCAGCATCAGGACGGTAAAGGTTGAGACGAAATCGAAGTAGAGGAGATGGGTTTCGCCGCTCGCGTAGCCAATGAGGGATCCCAGATAAGCGAGGGCCAGACCGAGGGCAATGGGGAGATCGATATGGATGCTGCGGTGACGGATGGCCGCGAAAGCCTTGGCGAAGAAGTAGGTGCCCCCTATCAGAAGGGCGAAGGTGGAGGAGAGGAGGGCGATAAGGTCGAAGATTCGGGCGTAGGCGAAGCCGTCATCCATTCCCAGATAACGGGGAAGGGAGAAGGCCATCGTATTCATGGCAAAGGCGGCGCAAAGCCCGAGGCGCGGGAGGAGCTTGCGGCTTTCGGATGGGCGGACTTCGGAGCTTGCGGGGTCTTCGAGGACGTAGCCGTATTTGGGGAGTTCGCGGGCAAGTTCGAGGAGGGTAGGCGAGCCGTGTTGCCAGGTGAATTCCGCTTCGGCCGTGGCAGGAAAAGTGCTGGCTCGAACCGCGCCGTCTTTTTCGAGGAAGAGCTTTTCGATCAGCCAGACGCAACCTACGCAGGTCACTCCGCTGATACGGAGGCGAAGGGTGTGTTGGGTTTGATCGTCTCCTTCCTTGGTCGTGACGAGGGATTCGAGCCAGCTGATGGGGGGAGTTTCGAAGGGGCGTTCGCCGACCGGTCGCCCGACCTGTCCGCCCTGAAATTTGTAGAAATCACCGAGGCCTTCGCCGAGGAGGAGTTGGTTCACGAAGCGGCATCCGGAACAGCAAAATTCGGACTCCCTTTCGGTCGGCGGGAAGGGCGTGTGGCAGTGGGTGCAGGGGACTTCGCTCATGGCTTAGTGGCAGCAGCTGGGAAGCTCGGGTTCGGCAGCCTCGACGGAGGCGGGTTCGGCGGCGGCAGCGCTGAAGGCCGGAAGGGTGTCGTGAAGGCGCCACATCATGACGAGGGCGGCCACGATGGCGAGGGAGCGCTGAAGTTGGTGAAAGCGAAGGGCGGGGAGCCACTCGCGAAGTCGCGAGAAGGAATGTTGGGCCACCCAGAGGAGGGGGACGGTGCCCATGCCAAAGGCGAGGGCGAATTCGGCACCCCGCACCGCGCTTCCGCTGAGCAGGGTGGCAGCGAAGAGGAGGTAAAGCGGACCGCAGGGAAGGAGGGGAGTGACCAGGCCCATCGCGAGGGCTCCGCGTCCGGCGGAGAGTTTGAAGGAGCGCATGCGGGCGCGGGCGACGAGGCGGGCGACGAACTTGGGGCGTGGTAATTTCCGCCAGAGGCCGAGGGCGGTGATGAGGAAGAGAACGACGAGGAGCCACGGCAGGACGACGGCGGGCGAGTTGAAGATCCAACGCAGTGGTTGCTCGCCGATGGCCCCGCAGATTGCCCCGATGCCGCTGTAGGCGATGAGGCGGCCCATGTGGTAGCCGAGGTAAGCGAGGAGATTGCGGCCTTCGCCTTTTCCGGCTTGTCCGACCGAGCAAGCGATGGGCCCGCACATCGCGACGCAGTGGATGCTCGTGACCAGGCCGGTGGTGAGAGCGGCCAGAGTTGTAAAGCCGGGGTCCATTTAAGGATTTTGAGCCTGGGATTCGATCTGAACCGGGATGGATTCCGCGCGGTGCCGGACGGCGGCGGTCACGATGACGGACCAGGCGCAGATGAGGAGGACGAAGGCGAGGCTGACGAGGGTGACCGGGTGCTGGATGAGCTTTTTCATGGGTGGAAGGTGATGAAGATGGGTAAAAATGGCTGCGCATGAGCTGCCGAAAAGAGGGCAACTATTGCTCGTCGTCTTTTTTGCGGAGTGAGGCGGGATTGGGACCCACAAATTTCACTTTGTGAGTGATGCGGACATCATCGGGTTGGCCGATGACCTCGAGGGTGATCTCGCAGGGGCCGGGGTAAAGTTCCTTTGGAACGAGAACGATGGCGGGGCGGGAGATTTCCTTGCGGGCTGCCACGGGGATGGTTTGTTCGCCGCCGGCGAGTTCGAATCCCTTGGGGGCTTCGAGGATTCTGACCGTGAAGGTCGCGGGTTGGTTGCGCTTGTTGATCATGCGCAGTTGGTAGTTGTTGCGCACCGAGGTGTCGTCGAGATAGAAGGGCATTCCGGTCATGCGTGAGATCCCGACGGTGTAGGGCCTGGCCTTGGTGAAGACGGTGAAGGAAAGGACGGTGAGTCCGATGAGGCCAAGGATGGCGTAGATGAAGAGGCGGGGGCGCAGGAAGCGACGTTTTTTGCCTTCCAGTCCGTTCATGGAATCGTAGCGGACGAGTCCGGTGGGGCGGTGGAGTTTGCGCATAATGTCATCGCAGGCATCCACGCAAGCGGCGCAGCCGATGCACTCCATTTGGAGGCCATCGCGAATGTCGATCCCGGTGGGGCAGACGTTGACGCAGCGGCGGCAATCGATGCAGGACCCGGCGTTGGGATCGGTGGCTTTGCCACGGGGTTCGCCCCGTTTTTCGTCGTATCCGATGATCACGGTGTCATCGTCGGTCATGGCAGATTGCAGGCGTCCGTAGGGGCAGACCATGATGCAAAATTGCTCGCGGAAGTGGGCGAAGCAGAAGTAGAAAGCGGCAGTCAGAAAGGCCACGACGCCAAAGGCACCGAGGTGATCTCTGGGGTTTTTCTGGACGTAGCCATAAAGGCGTTCGAGGGAGACGAAGTAGGAGAGGAAGACGTGGGCGAGGAGGGCGGCGATGACAATGTAGAGGGCGTGCTTGATGACGCGCCGCCAGATTTTGGGAAACTTCCAGGAGGCTTGATCGAGCTTCTTCCGGGCGCTGGAATCGCCATCGATGAGGCGTTCGATACGGCGGAAGACGTGTTCTAGAAAGACGGTGTAGGGGCAGGCCCAACCGCACCAGAGTCGACCGAGGAGGGCGGTGAGAAAGAAGAGGGCGAAGCCCACGCCGGTGATGCCGAAAAAGAGGACCCAGAGATCCTGGGGAGCGAGGGTGATGCCGAAGAAGTGGAATTGTCTTTTGAGGATATCGATGAAAACGGCGGGAGCTTCGTTGATCGTGATCCAGGGGAGGACGACATAGACGACCAGCAGCAGGATGGCAAAGATTCGCCGGGCTATCATGAAGCGCCCGGTGACATCGGCCGGGTGCAGCACGTAATGGGATCCGTCCTCGTTGACGGTGGTGACACTGTCGAGATTGGGATTTTTGATGGGACTCACGGCGGGAATATGCCCGCTTTGGCATAAAGTAGCTGCGCATGGGTTGCCGAAAGCTATGCGTGGGCGGTTCAGCGGGGGCCGACTTTGGTGAGATCCGGGCCGGTGGCGTGGGGAATTTCGAAGTCCGGAATTTTGAGGGCCGATGGAGATTCCTTGGTCTCGGTGGGCTTCTTGCGGATGATGGCCATTTCGACGTTACGGCTTTCCTGGTCGGACTCCCAGAATTCCTGCCAGGTCGTCAAATCGTCGATCTCTCCCGGGAGTGATCCGGCTGAAGACCGGCGCGGATTGGTGGAAAGCCATCCGCGTTGGGAGGAAAAGGTGTTGTGATTGCGCTGCCACCTGAAGATGACTCCCAACGAACAGTCCTACGCATCGCTTTCTGAAAACGACCCGCGCGGCGACTTCCCAGGAGATGCGAAGGAAGACCGGGTATTGTTTTTGCCAAATTCAAATTTCGAAAAAGAAGCGTGAGAATTTTGAGATTCGTCGTTGAATGGAGGCGATGAGTCGGAAGAAAAATAAGGCTGCGGGTTCAGGAGACGAGCCGCAGGCCCCCAATGCTTTTGGTGCCTTGGATGCCCTCGGTAATCTACCCGCAGGGCCGGAGGGTTCTCTTCCCGTGAACCCGGTGAAAACCTCCAGGCGCGGTCAGAAAAATACCAACCGGGGTCGCGTGGACATCGTCCGTCAGACCGCGCATCGCGGCGGCAAGGCGGTCACGGTTGCCAAGAATTTCACCGGGATCGCCCTTGCTGAAAAACAGGATCTTGCGAAGAAGATCCAAAAGGCCTGCGGGGTGGGGGGCACCGTGAAAGATGGTTGCATTGAAATCCAGGGCGACAAACGGGAGGAGGTCAAACGCATTCTCACCGAGGCGGGCTTCAACCCGGTGTTCTCCGGTGGGTAGCGGATGTCTTTTCCCGAAGGCGCTCCCGCTGGCAGCTTTCTCACGAATGGCCTCGACCTTGATTGAAGATTCATCTTGGAGAGGTCTGGATTTTTATTCATCCCTTTCAACAGGCTGAGTCTTTAATCCGGTACGGAAGCTGCTTGCTTCGGTCCGGGTGATTGCTAGATTTCCCGAAGGTCTTGCAGTGCCTGTCCGCCATCAACCCTAAAAGAACATGAGAAAAAACCGTTTTAATCCTTTTGCCGTCGCGCTTTCGTTTTGCGCCTTTACGTCCGTCAGTCATGCCGATCTCATTGCCTACTGGCCATTTGACGATGGCGAGGGCTTCGTCGCCGAGGACATCGTGGGTGACTTCGACGGTACGATCACAGCGGGAACCTGGGTTACGCCCGGCAAGGTGGGATCGAGTGCTTTTCAGGGGGCAGGTGGCGATGAAATTAACTGCGGGACCGAGGCGTATTCGACGACCGAGGATCTGACTTTGGCTTGGTGGATGATCGACAATCAAACCAGCTACGGCACCATCATGGACAAGTCCGTTACTGGCAGCGGATTTGGATATGATATTCTCGTCCGACCTGACGCGGAGGACAGCCCGCTTCGCTTCCGCATTGGTGGCTGGCAATCCTACGGCGGATGGGGCGCGGAGTGCCGCCTTCCTGCCGGTGCCTACGATGACGGCGAGTGGGTCCACATTGTTTGCACCTATGACCGCGCCACGGATACCGCCAGCATCTATGTGAACGGGGAACTCCCGGCCAATGGCGACTTTAATCCAAAAACCGGCATTGCCGGTGTCGGCGGCTACTGCGAGGGGGTGAACAATGTCGATGCCCCCTTGTTTCTCCGCGGAGGCTGGGAAACCTTCGATGGCATCCTTGATGATGTTGCGATCTGGGATCAAGCGTTGACGGCCGATGAGGTTAAAACCGTGTATGCCGGAGGGCCTCTTGCCTTGGCCGCAGAGTTGCCCTTGGCGATCAACTCAATCAACTACTCTCCAGACGATGGCGAGGTCAGCCTGAATTGGAACTCACGCGAGGGTGAGTCCTATGCCGTCAAGTTTTCGACCGACCTGATCAATTGGGACGCCGATATCGATGATGGCATCGCGGCTGACGCAGGCGAAAGTACGACGAGGACCTTTAATATTTCCGAGCTTGACCTACCGGAAAGCGTCTTTTTCCGGGTGGAGAAACAGTGAGAACGGGCAATTGCCCCTCCAAGACCAGCAGTCAGGGGGCTATGATTCACTCCTCGAGATGGCCTTCCGTTTGGAGTGCCTCCATGATCTTCAGGGCGGCGAAGGCGTCGTTGGCGGCGTAGAGCAGTTGCCGCAGAGTGAGTTCGGGAAGCGCCCAGTTGCTTGTGGTCGTCGATTTTGATTTTTTGAAGCACTGCTTGAGGAGAACTCCCATGGCCCCACGGACGCCGATCTGTCCCCGGTAGCCCAGCTTGCGGAAGATTTGATCGAGATCGAGGACGTGGTCGAGGGTGATTCCCAGTCGGCTCCGAATCTGTCCGTGATCGTTCTTTAAGCCGAAGCCTACCTTGAGAACGTCCTTTGATGCGATAAGATCGGCGGCGGCCTTCTCGCACTCGCTCCGATGAAGCTGGAAGATGAAGGCCTTGTCGGTGAGAGCGAATTGTACGACGTGGGGGCCGTGGCATTTCTGTCCTTTCCGGAAGGTTGGCTTGGCTTCGGTGTCAAATCCGCCCAGCCCTGCGGCGAGAATTTCGTCGATCGCGTTCCGGCATTCGGCCCGGGTTCCGGGCACATGGATCTGGTCGGGGGAGAGTCCCTGAAAGGCGGGTAAGAGGGAGGTCTCGGCTTTCGTCGGCGCCGTAAGCTTGGTCTCCTTCCCCTCGGCTTTTTTTTGAGGGGCAGACCCTTCTCTATCGGCACTGGCGTTCGGTGACGACGAGGCCGGGCGGCGGCGGCGGCGGCGGCGGCGGCGTTTGGGGCGGGGTTCAGGTTCACTCATCTCGTGGCAGCGGTATGGCATCTTGGTGGGAGTTATGTCCATCCGCAAACTCTTAGGAACGACTCCGAAATTATTTTAAGACATGACACTCGATCTCGGGACCGTCCGCTTTGTTCGACTTCACCCCTGAGTAGCACCCAAGGGCATTTCATCCACTACACAACGAGAAGTCTGCCTCACCGACCGTCCCGATCTCTTCGGGCAATCTGGCATCCGTAACCTTGACAACCACGGCTTGATACGGCACGGGGGAGGTCGTCAAATTATGAGCAAATTAACCATTCGTGATCTCGATGTCGCCGGCCAGGAAGTCCTCATGCGCGCCGACTTTAATGTTCCCCTCAACGACCGCCTTTCCATCACCGATGACACCCGCATCCAGGCGGCGCTTCCAACGGTAAAGCATCTCGTTGCCGCTGGTGCCAAGTTGGTGCTGTGTTCGCATATGGGTCGTCCGACCGCTGAGCGCGAGGCCAAGTATTCCTTGAAGCCGGTTGCGGTACGCTTGAGTGAGCTTTTGGGGCAGGATGTTTCTTTTGCTGCCGATTGCATTGGCGATGAAACGGCTGCTCTCCGCGCGGGCCTGACCGATGGTTCGGTGCTCCTTCTCGAAAACACCCGTTACTATGAGGAGGAGAAGAAGAACGATTCGGAGTTCGCCAAGGCGCTGGCGGGGAATGCCGGGATTTTTGTGAACGATGCTTTTGGTAGCGCTCACCGGGCCCATGCTTCGACCGAAGGAGTGACCCACCACGTGTCGCAAAGTGCGATGGGTTTCCTCATCGAAAAGGAGCTTGAGTATCTAGAAGGCAAGCTGGCCAATGCCGAGAGTCCCTTCGTCGTCATCATGGGCGGAGCGAAGGTGAGCGATAAGATTGAGGTAATTTCAGCGCTGCTTGAAAAGGCCGACACCATTTTGATTGGCGGAGCGATGGCGTATACGTTCCTCAAGGCGCAAGGATACGAGATTGGGATGAGCCTCGTGGAAGACGACAAGCAGGAGCTTGCTTTGGAGATTTTAAAGAAAGCCGGGGAGAAGGGCGTGAAGTTCCTTCTGCCGGCCGATACCCGGATTACCAAGGAATTCAAGGAAGGTGCCGAGACCTGGAATACGGAGGTCTATGGCCAAGGGGGAGCGATTCCAGCTGACAAAGAGGGCATCGATATCGGCGACGTTGCGATCGAGGAATTCAAGGAAGTGCTTTCAACTGCCAAGACCGTCCTTTGGAACGGGCCGATGGGCGTCTTTGAGAAGGATTGCTTCTCGAAAGGCACCAAGGCGATCGCCGAGGCTGTTGTAGCCAGCGGTGCGCTGAGCATCGTGGGCGGAGGAGACTCGGTGACGGCGGCGGTGAAATTCGGAGTGGCTGACAAGATGAGCTTCATCTCCACCGGCGGTGGGGCGTCGCTTGAGCTTCTGGAAGGAAAAGTGCTTCCCGGAGTGGCCGCACTTTCCGAGGGCCAAGACGGTTGATTTTTCGGCAGCCCACGGACCATCCCGGTGTCGGGTTGTCCGCAAAGTGGTTGGGCAGGGCACTTTGGCTGTAGAAAAACCAGGCATTCTTACAGGACTTGTTTTTCCAGATTCCCCAAAAAATAACCGTGGCGAGGAAGATCGTGATGCTCAGGCCGTTGAATGACGGTGAAAGGGTGTCGGCCTTATTGATGGTTTCTTCAAAATCGCCTCCTCCGTCCAGGATGGTCAGCCCTCGATTCATCATCTCCGCAGCGTAGATTTTCCCGATTGCCGTGAATATCCCGAGGCCCAGAAGTGATAGGATGATAGCGTGGAAGACCTTGAGATTCCGGTATCCTCCATAGGGCGAATTCATGGATCTGCCGCTATCGCTTACCGAGGCAGGAGGGGTGACTTCGGTCGAGGGCGCGGCGTAAGGGTTCTCTGGCATGAATTGGAGGCAGGAGAATATCGAATCCGGAGAAAAGGGGAAGGATTGCAAAAAAAGATTTCAGACGTTCTTGACTTTCGAATGAACTTTCAGTAATTACTGAAATCAGATGAGCGAGGAACATGTCAGACTTGAAAACGCCCGCGAGGAATTCGTGACGCAATGGGGCGTCATGGGCGCCCAGTGGGGGATCAATCGGACGATGGCTCAGATTCATGCCCTCCTCATGACGGCGCCCGATGTCTTGAGCACGGACCAGGTGATGGTGGCGCTGCAAATCAGCCGGGGGAATGCCCACACCAATCTCAAGGAGTTGGTCAGTTGGGGACTCGTCCGCATTTTGACCAAGAAGGGCGAGCGGAAGGAGTTTTTCGAGGCCGAAAAAGACGTCTGGGAGATTTTTCGCCGTGTCGCCCGCGAACGGAAGCGGCGCGAGATCGACCCTGCTCTTGAGACCTTGCGCAACTGCAAGGAGGCGACCGAAGGAATGACTTCGAGCAATGCCAGGGTCTTTCATGACCAGATGGTTCAGTTGGAAGACTTCGTGAGCTTCGCGTCCAAGATGGGCGACCGCGTTGCCTCCATGCAGCACGGGAAGGCGATCAAGCTCGCCATGAAATTCTTCGGGTAATTTCCCGGAACAATCACCAGCGCCAAAAAACAGCTTGCCAACTTTCAGTAATTCCTGAAAACCCAATATAAACAAGATTATGAACGAAACAGCCATTACCTACGCCCTCTATCTTTGCATCGCTCTCCCGGTGACCATCTGGGTGGCCCGAACGCTTCATCGGAGCGGGCGGGTGTTCCTGGTGGATTGTTTCCACGGGAACACCGAGATGGCCGATAGCGTGAATCATCTCCTCGTGGTGGGATTTTATCTCATCAACATCGGCTTCGTGACTCTTTACCTGAAGCTGAATCAGCTGGTGGTGGGGACGACGGGGATTTTTGAAGCCTTGAGCAGTAAAGTGGGGGTGGTGCTCCTCGTGCTCGGGGCGATGCATTTCTTGAACCTCATGCTTTTCACCAAGCTGAGAAACCGGGGAACCCGCCAGGTGCCACCACCATTTCCAGGCTAGAAAGGAACGACCATGAAAAATTTAATTAAAAGATTTGGAACAAGAATTCGCCTGATGATGGGCTATGTGAAAAACCGTCGCCATCGCAGAAACCACAAAGAACAGCCACGACGTCTGACGAGAATGTTCGAAGCGTAGAAGGAAAAATTTTGAGTGCCAGAACTGTTAAAGAGCGTCGCAGGTATCAATCGGATCCTTTGGAACCTTGGGCGAATTCCTGTGAAGTCGCGCTCCTGGTTCCCGTTTTGTGGGATTGGGGGTGGCCCTGGTTGCATGGTTGGTTGGATACGAAGGTTTTATGACTGACTGCTAGGAATTTGCTTTTGGCGGGAGGGCCTTGAAGCAGCCTTTGGACCGGAGCGGAGGGGGGTCCCAGGGGGTTGGCGGCGGCCCGCGAACGCCGACTTGCGCTTTCGTAAACCCAAGGCGGCATCGCCACCGTCACCAATTTCGGAACCTTCGGCCTTTACTCCAATGCCTTTAAGGGTTCGCGTACTTAAAAAAAGACTTGTACTCTATCGAACACCCCTCATCCTCTCCGGATGTTCTCCGCTCAATCGCTTCTGCTAGATTTCCCTCAGGCCTTCGCCCAGCTTCTCCCACAGGCGCTTTTTGACAAGTTGGCCAAGAAACATGGACCCAGAGGAGCCGGGAAACCGAGCCTCACTCTTTGGCAATGGTTCATGTCGAGAACCTTTCATGAGCTTCCCCGTGT
>Ga0209390_10002356_pt1 | contig 33378 bp, 29 predicted proteins | sample BON01_FD_187212 | JGI IMG/M metagenome (GOLD analysis project Ga0209390, IMG submission 187212) | Freshwater microbial communities from Lake Bonney liftoff mats and glacier meltwater in Antarctica - BON-01 (SPAdes) (version 2) | ecosystem: Environmental > Aquatic > Freshwater > Ice > Glacier...
GATGAAGACGTTGCTGAGATCATCAAGAAGATTAACAAGCGGCCTAGAAAATGCCTTGGCTTCAAGACGCCAAATCAACTATTCTTAGACACCGACCAACCTGTTGCACTGGTGAGTTGAATCCGCGATCCGTTACTGGCCTCAACAACTGACTAAATTTTTAATTCGAAATAGGCGATCTTGGCCGCAAGACGACTTGGGCGGCCTCGATGCGTGTCTCTTTCTCTTGTCTTGCAAGGCGCGCCACTTCGTCGGCTTTATTCGACACGATCTGTTGCTTATGTCCCATTTGGGTGACGACAGCCGTCAAATCACGCATTTCTATTTCAAGAAAATCTAGCTTGTTTTGAAGGAGCTGACTTTCGTCAATCAGACGTAATTCGTACCAACGGTCACTTTGCAAACGGTGGGCACTCGATACGCCATCACTTGTGACTTCTGCACGCAGATCATTCATGCGCTCGATCAGGCTTTTTGACTGGCTTATCTCTTCACGTAACATCCGTTGCCGCTGAACAAATACAGGCATCCGGGCTTGCTCTCTCAATGCCATATTGCGTAGCATTTTTGCTTTGCGTTCGCCCATGCCTACCGTCCCACGATTGCTGAAACTTGGTTGGCGCTTTCAGCCAATTGCGCCCGTTCACCGGGGCTTTGTTTAATGAAGCCAATAAGTTTTGGCCACAGAGCAACAGCTAGATCCAGATCGGGATCCTGACCTGAAACATACCCCCCCATCAACATCAAGTCCCTGTTTTCATTGTATAGTGAGACTAGCTTCTTAAATTTTCGTGCTGCTATTTGTTGTTGTGGGCTGACAATGTCGTTCATCACCCGGCTAATCGAAGCCGGGATATCGATTGCCGGATAGATCCCCATTTGCGCGATCGAGCGGCTGAGCACGATATGTCCGTCCAGAATAGCCCGCGCACTGTCCACGACAGGGTCATTGCTGTCGTCCCCGTCCGCCAGCACTGTGTAAATCCCTGTGATGGAGCCAGAGTCCGGTCCCACACCCATGCCAGCTCGTTCAACCAAAATGGGTATCATGGACACAACGGAAGCGGGATAGCCTTTTGACGTAGGAGCCTCTCCCAGCGCCAGGCCTATTTCGCGCTGCGCATGGGCCACACGTGTCAGAGAATCCATGATCAAAAGGACATTTTTGCCTTGATCCCGAAAATATTCAGCGAGGGCTGTCGCCCGCCGGGCTCCGCGAATGCGCAGCAGTGGAGAGCGATCCGCAGGCACCGCCACAATACTGACCTTGTTTTGCGTTTCAGGGTTCATGATGGCACGCACCATTTCACCCACTTCACGGGCCCGTTCGCCAATCAGACCGATCACAACAACATCTGCGGCTGTATTTCGGGCCATCATCCCAAGCAGAACGGATTTTCCGACGCCGGAACCTGCGATGATTCCAATCCGTTGCCCATGCCCAATTGTGAGAAGGCCATTAACCGCACGAACGCCAACATCCAACGGACCAGGAATCATGCGTCGTGCTAGGGGGTTAAGCATCTGTCCATTCAACGGAACTCTGGCCTGACTCTCAGGGGGGGCACGATCATCCAAGGGGTGCCCAAGCGCGTCCACGACCCGGCCCAGATAGCTGTCGCCTACATCGACAGCCGTTCCTTGATCGACGACCGAAACACGTGCTCCAGCTTGAACCGCAGCTCCGGATTGATAAAGGACCAGCTTATTGCGACCTTCGCTATACCCGATCACTTCACCGAGAACATGGCCATTATCTGCGGTCTGCACCGAACAAACAGAGCCAACGGAGACCGGGAATCCATCACATTCCATCAGCAGACCGTCATAGCGGGACACTCTACCGCTCAAAGCTGCTTTTTGACCAGAGTGGAAGCGATCTTGCTGGAGGGGACGCGTGAGCTGTTCTGTGAGGTTGAGCATCATGCGACCTCAACCGATTTTTTGGCAAGCACGCGTGGAGCCTGAACACGCAGAAGATCTGCAACCTCCGCGCCGCCAACCCTCAGTCGTGCATCGCCGCGTTGCATGGAGGGATCACTGCGCAGATGGAGCGCAGGTGGATTGGGGTGTTCGTCAACACATCGTTGCATGAGTGGCATATCTTCCGGTGCAACAAATACCTCACGTATCCCGATTAGATGTGCCAAGCTATCCAGCAGCGTTTCCAGACGCCGGGCCAATGGTTCGGTCATATCCGTCAGTGCCATTCCAATCCGTTCGGAGGCAAGGGTCAGAACGGCATCTTCGATACTGTTGGCCGCTGCTTCCATATCAAAAACATCGGCCGAATTCAGAGCAGTCAGAAGCTTTTGCAGTTGTATAAATTGCGCCGCTAGCTCTGCCTCGCGCTCACTCTCGGTCATGGCTTTGCCTACCGAAAGCCCTTCAGCATACGCTTCATCCTTGATCGCCTGAATCATCGCCTCATCCATAACGGGTGCGGTAGCGATGGGTTCAGCGTCTTGCATCGCTATGGTGGAGCCAGTGGCGATTGCGCTCGCCGCCTCATCATCGCCCAATTCCACCGCTAGGCCTTCCAGCGAAGCAATCTCATCTAATAAGGTGTGTTGATCACCCGAAGGTTCCGTGAGAACCGGATCGACCTGTTGTTCTTCAGCTGGTTCCGGCTCCAAAGGGATTTGGATCGCTAGTTTGGCCCAAGACAAGAGGCGGAACGTGGCTTCAGCTGTGCCTGGCGCATTTTTTTCCCGCTCAAAAACGGGATTTCGTGTCCGCGCCAGGATTTTTGCAAGGTCTGCAGGCTGAAGGCCGTCCGAGTCCTTTGGTTGGGCGCTATGGGTTAGGATGCCCTTCATCAGACCATCTGATCCCCGCCGCGGCCAGCCAGCACGATAGTGCCTTCATCCGACATTCTCCGGGCGGATTCGATGATCTTCTTCTGCGCGGTCTGTACTTCCGTCAAACGCACAGGCCCCAGAACCTCCATCTCATCCTTGATGTTGCTGGCAGCGCGTGTCGACATACAGCTGAACAGTTTGTACTGTAAATCCTCGGGGGCACCCTTGAGCGCCATGATGAGATCTTCGGTCTCAACAGACCTCAGTAGAGTCTGCAAGGACCTGTCGTCTGACATGCCAAGGTTGTCGAAGGTGAACATGTTATCCTGAATGGCCTGCATCAGGTCTTTGTCGTTGCGTTTGATCGCGGTGAGGATCCGCTTTTCGGTATTTGCCTTGGTGAAGTTCATGATTTTCGCCGCCGCCTTGATGCCGCCAACCTTAGTGGACCGCAGGCTTGTATTGGCTTTAAATTTCATCTGCATGACCTGTTCAAGCTCGCGCAGAGCCTGGGGGTCGACGGTTTCAAGAGTCGCAATCCGCTGAATAATTTCAGCTTGAATATCCTCTGGAAGTAGGTTCAGCACGTCTGATGCTTGGCTATAGTCGAGATATGAAGTCACCAATGCGATGATCTGTGGATGCTCGTCCTGCAACAATTCGGCAATGGAACGGGCATCCATCCAGTCGAGGATCTCGATTGGGCGCTCGCTGCTGGCAGGGGTAATCCGGCTAAGGACAGATTGCGCCTTGTCCTCACCTAAGGCCCGGTTAAGAACGTTGCGAATGTAGTTGCCTGCCCCAAGGCCAAGGCTAGTCTGTTTCTTGATGATCGCCAAGAATTCATCCAGCACCGCATTAACTGCTTGCTGATCAGTGTTCCGGACAGCATACATGGCTCCGCCAAGATGCTGAACTTCCCGTGGCGACAGGTTCTTGAGTATTTCGGCAGCTTCTTCTTCACCCAGTAGCATCATAAGGATTGCAGATTTTTGCGTCCCCGTCAGACGCTCGATGATCTCGGTATCTGTCAGGTCAGTTAGGTCTGCGTTAGCCATCAAGCTATTTCCCTGTTGTCGATCATCCGATCTGATCCATGTCTTCTTCCATCATGGCTTTGAAAACGTTAGACACGCGTCCCGCCTCGTCGCTCACGATCATACGGATCAGAGCGACCTTGTCATCATAGCTATTAGCGGTATCGAGCATCTCGGCTGAGATTGTGCTCTTCTTCGGCTTCATCTTCGCTTTGATTTGCTCAAGGGTCTGGCCCTCTTCTATTTCTATATCACCGGTGAGGATGCCCTCGCCCGCCTCTGTAGTGATCACATTTCCAAACTGTGCGCCCTCACCTGCAGCGGACAAGAATTGTGTCAACAGCGGCTTGATTAGACCAAGCGTGACAATGCCGAGAACCAGAACCATCAGCCCGTTCCGCATCATCTCTTGGACCCACGGATCCTCATACCAAACGGCATCAGTATTCACGTCCATGGACGCGATCACCGCCTCAGGTGAGATGAACGGCAGGCTTGCCACAATGAGTGTATCACCACGCTCCTCATCAATTCCGACCGCGCGCGAGACAAGCGCCTTCACGTCCTCGATACGTGAAGGATCGAGGCCAATTGCAGGCAGGGAGGAGCCTTCTGGATTGGGCTCTTCAGAAACGGGTTGCTGTTCGCGCAGCAATACCGCGACATGCACAGTATTAATTTTTGTCATTGGGCTACTTTGGGACATCACCTGCCGACTGACTTCATAATTCAGTAATTTATTGGAGGAGCGCACGCGCGAATTCTCCTGACTTTGCGCATTGGCAGTGGCATCAGCACCCCCCGCAGCGGCATCAACACCCCCCGCAGCGGCAGCGGCGGCATCGGCGGCATCGGCGGCAGCGGCAGGAGCAGCAGGAGCAGCAGGAGCCTCTAACGTAGCAGCTGGAGGCGGCGTATTGCTGACTGCCCCCGGAATCCCCCCCGATTGCCCAGTCAGGTCCTCTTCTAATGCCATCTGCTCGCTCAGAAGGGCGGATTGGTCAGGGATGACCATATCCTCCGTGCGTTCGGTGCGGGTGAAATCGATATCAAGGGAAACTTGAACAGAGATATTGCCTGGGCCAACAATCGGGGTCAGCAAGCTTTCTACGCGGGTGCTGTAGATTTGTTCCAGTCGAAGCTGATACTCCAGCTGACTGTCAGCCAAGGTCATGGCTGGGTCATCAACAGTATCGGACAAGAGGCGACCGTTTTGGTCGACTATCGTAACACTTGTCTTAGGTAGATTTGCAACGGAGGATGCCACAAGGTTAACGATGGCCATCACCTGCTGCTGGCTCAGGCTGCGCCCTGGCTGTACCTGAACAAATACCGATGCTGTCGGATTTTGAGCATTGCGTGCAAAAGCGGAGCGTTCAGGAATGGCAAGATGCACGCGGGAGGCCAAAATCACGTCGATCTCGTTGATCGAACGGGCGAGCTCGACTTCCTGACTTTGCTTCAAGCGCATGTTCTCAACCGAGCGGCTCGTTCCCATGGGCATGTCGTTCAAGACGCTGTAACCATCGGGCATGGATTGAGGCAGCCCTTGTGCAGCAAGGGACATGCGCGAATTATAATAGTCAGCGACGGGTACTGTGATGTCACCGTTTGTCGGGTCAACCTGAACATCTGTACCAGTGCTGCGCAGCGCATCCATAACGGCCGCTTTTTCCGCCTCTGGTAGGGCAGCAAACAATGTCGTGCGCTGTGGTGCCTGCAAAAGCAGATAGAGGCTCAGGCCAAGAACAACCAAGATCGCAGCTGCCAAAACGGGAAACGCACGCTGCACTGCCGGTTGAAGGTAAAGCAACCTCACATCCTCGAGCACGCGCGAGGCCTTTGAAAGCAGCCCAGGCCGTGAAGAGGCTGCACGCCCATCCGTCGAGCTATCGCTCATGGTTTATTCTCACTAAGCACGTTTTCGCTCTGCCTCAATTGCCCTATACGGGCATATTCATGATGTCTTTATATGCCGACATTGCTTTGTTCCTGATATTCAAGGTTAATTGAAACCCAAGCGATGACACTTGCTGGCTTACCATCACCTTGGTTAGGTCTGTCTCTTTCCCAACCTCATAATCACGCACCAATTGCGCGGCTTCGCTTTGTGATCGCGCTACGGAATCAAGAGAGTCGCGCAGCTGATCTGCGAAGCTGGGTCCGTCGTCGCCTGGGGTGGCCATTGCCCCACTGGTCGCCCGCTCGGTCATTTCCTTTGCCCGGTTCAGGGCATCGGTGGCTGTAATCGATGAAATCGAATTTACACCTTCCAGAATCTTCATTTCGAAATCTCCAATGACCTGCGTGGCTTTTCGGCCGCGGGCAGTTTTTCTAATTTGGCTTGCACATCAAGTGTGCCTATTTGGTCAATCATGATCGCATCCGCCTTAATAATCGGACCTGAGCTCAGAACCAGAGCACGTTGGATCACGTTATCCAGTTCACGTACATTTCCGGGCCAAGTATGCCCTAGCAATATATTTAAGGCGCATGGTGCGAGCATTGGGATTTTCGTCACGTCCTTGACGTGCCGCATTATCAGTGTTTGCGTAATCGGCAATATATCCTCAGGCCGGGCGTTCAACGCCTGAGTGGCGATTGGGAAAACATTCAAACGATAGAACAGGTCCTCTCGGAACCGGCCAAGCCTGCATTCCTCCCGAATGTCCCGGTTGGATGTCGCGAGGATACGCAGATCGACTTTAATCTGCTTGGTCCCACCAACAGGTGTGACCGCTAGTTCCTGAATGGCGCGCAACAGTTTAGCCTGAAGCTGAAGTGACATCTCCGAGATCTCATCAAGCAACAATGTCCCACCATCCGCTGCGCGGATCACACCTATGTTTGCGGTGGAGGCCCCTGTAAAAGCACCTTTCTCATGGCCAAACATCATCGCTTCGAGCATGTTGTCCGGAATCGCAGCACAGTTAACTGCCACGAACTCTTTGTCCCTGCGCGGTGATTGATCATGAATAAACCGCGCCATGATTTCTTTGCCGCTGCCGGTCGGGCCGCTAATGAATACACTTACATCCGACTGGGCAACCCGTCCTGCTAATTCATATAATTTGCGGGAGTTGTCGCTCTCAACAAGCGCTCGACCCGTGCCGTGGAGGAGGGTCGTCACGAACTGCACGGCATGAAAATCTGACATCGCCAAAGGCAGAGACAAGGTGACTATGCGGGCACCCAACTCTGTCTCTATATTATAAGCTAGTGCAGGCCTGTCCACGATCAGGACTGACTTAGCACCAACGCGTTTGGCGGCTCCAATTACGCCGGATTGTCCGCCCAGATCAGAGGCCCGCGTGGAAGATAAAACAAGAAAATCGGTCAAAAATCTGACATCCTGAGAAATGTCAGGGAACGCGGCCACAGCAACGCCGTGGGCCATCAATCGACCCACTAACTGTTCTCCAAGCTCGAATTGAGCCAGATCAATAATCGCTCTATGTGTGTTCTTAACCATACTGTGAAAAGGCAATTACAGTGCCAACCTGTGCGCACCGCTTCATATGTTCAAAATATCATCAAAGCTTCTTCTAAGGTGTTGCTTTGGGATCATTTTTTGGCTTTTTACTGCTTTCTACTTGCCCTGACGTCAACATTTTGACACTCAGCAAGAATTACGAGATTTTTAATTAGGTTGAAATTTTCATGCTAATATCTGGATCCTCGAAAAATATATCTAGGCTGCTAGAAGAGATCAAGAATGCCGCCCCCTACAAGGTTAATGTTTTGGTCGTTGGGCCGACGGGGGCAGGCAAGGAACTTGTTGCGCAAACTCTCCACGACTGGTCAAACCGTCGCGGCCATATGGTCAGCGTGAATTGTGCAGCAATCCCTCGGGAGTTGCTGGAGGCCGAATTATTTGGCCATGAAAAAGGTGCCTTCACGGGCGCAACCACCCGCCGGATCGGTCGGTTCGAGGAAGCAGCAGGTGGGACGCTATTCCTTGATGAGATCGGTGACATGCCGTTGGACCTTCAAAGTAAGATCTTGCGGGTCATTGAAACCAAATCGGTGTGCCGCATTGGGTCCAACAAGGAAGTGCCCGTCGATTTCCGCTTGGCCTGCGCGACGCACCAGAACATTCAAGATAAGGTCAGGCGGGGCGAATTTAGAGAGGACCTGATGTACCGCATTTCAGTCATCGTGCTTGATGTGCCCTCTCTTAAAGATCGGATAGAGGATTTTCCGGACTTAATCGCCGACCTGTCCAATCAAATCGAAACAGATGGTTCAGGCCTGACCGTGCCCCCATACAGCGAAGATGGCCTGCGAGAGATGACCTCCCACTCTTGGCCTGGGAATATTCGTGAGTTGAAAAATTTCCTTCAGCGTGCCGCAGTTCTCTGCAGAGACGCCTCGATTGACGCGAAAACTGTCAGGAGGCTCTTGCGTCTCAACGCCGACCGAAACTCAGAACAAAAAGCCATCTTGCAAGCGACTTCTGAAATTCCAGAAGCCGTCAGCAAAATAGAAATTGAAAACAAAAACTCTACTGATATATTAGCGAGTGCAGAATTGAGGGTGCTTGATTATGGGTTTTGCCTCAAAAGCTACCTCAGCAAGTTAGAGTCGAAACTCATCGTAACCGCTTTGAGCATTGAAGATCAAAGCATCACCAAGGCAGCCAAGCGCCTCGCTTTGAAACGCACGACACTCATCGCGAAAATGGGGAAATACGGCATTACGTAAGCTGGACATAAAGGGTACAGCGTCATAAGCGCATGCGTTCTTGGCAAACTGAAACGGCTACATAATTGGTATACTCCATGATAAATTAGATATCATGCGGCAGTTTTGACCTTCTGAAGCCAAATACCCTTTTTCAGAAATCACAAGACTTTCCTGTAGCGCGATGATCAAGGTGACTGGTCTAGGGGGGTGATATTTTAGACAATTCAGAACCATGTCAAACTGATTTTGCGATACAGATGCCTGAGCCTGCATCATAGGTCTGTTCTGTTCGATTTCAATCAACCCAATGGCACCGACGTGATCACAAGCGATTGACCTGAGCGTCAAGATCATGTTGCCCCGGGCGATATTCATCAAACTGCCGTTGATGACTAAGCTCGGAACAGCATCCCAACCAATCAAAGCCACCTCAGCGGACTGAACTGAAACCTGAATTATATCAATTTTTTCATTCATAAAACGGCGACCACAACGCTCACCAGGTCACATTCAGTTATTCAACAAAGTCTGTCAACATTGGTTGCATCTTTTTAAACGCCGACGATTTCAACTGTGAAATACGTCCAGGGGTCACATCAAGTACCGCCGCAATTTCATAAATGTTAAGCTCCTCAACATAATACAATTGCAACACTAACGCTTCGCGCTCGGGCAAGCTCTTTAATGCCGCAAGTAAGGCTACCCTTAAGCGCCCCTGATCCTGCAACTGCTCTGCCGAAGGTTCACCAGATGAAAACCACAGCGAGTGTTCATCATATTCATCTTGAAGCGAGTTGTGGTAACTACTGTTGACGCTTTCTTCCCATTTGCTCAACGCTTCAAGCGACATTGATACCGCCTCTGCGAGTTCGGGCTTGGTTGGCGCTCGGCCCAGTTTCTGCGAGAGTTCTGCCCACGCCGCTTTTACCGCCTTGCTTGCCTCTATGCCCTTCCGAGTGAGACTTGTGTTCTTGCGCAAATAATCAAATATTGCGCCACGAATTCGAATAACGGCATAATTTTCAAAGGAAACTCCTTCTTCACGTGTGTACCGCTGAGCCGCTTGGACCAGGCCCATCAGGCCGATCTGTAGAAGATCATCAAATTCAACAATTGACCGAACACGCCCGTGAATATGGTGAGCTACCCGGCGCACCAAGGCTTCATGCTCGCGCACAACCGTTTCAACACTTAACTTCGTTGTTGGATAATATTTCATTCACCGCAGCCCGCTACAGACGGTACATATCAAAAGAAGGCTCAGGCGCAGTACAAATTCCAGAGGGCGAAGCGAGTAGAGATTTCAGAATTACGTCGATCTTGGCCGCGATGCGTGCCTTCGCCACCACATCGTGGACCGCATTGCCCTTGATAGAGGCCGCATTTATATCCGCCATATGGGGTAGAAAACCGTTATATATCAGTTCAACTGGGAGAAACTGGACCACCACGCGGCGGAACTTTTCGAAGATGACCTCCGCCTGATCAGCGGAATTGGCCATATTCACCACAGTTGAGAAACGGGTCAGCTGTCGTTCCAGATATGAATTTTTGATTAACGCATAGGCATCGACAAAACTTGTGGCCTGACCCAGCACGACAATCACCGCATGATCAGACACCGAAAGCACGTCCAGCACCTCAATCCCCGAGCCTGATGGCGTATCTACGACAATGTAGTCAAATTCCTGACCATCGTGCGTTAGGGTTTCGATCAGCGATTTAACCTTCCCTGCCTTACTTCCAAGCAGCACATTAGCTGCCACGCGGCCCGGCAGAAGGGCCAGCCCATTGGTGAGATTATGCACTGCATCACGCCATGCAGTATGTCCTTCGAGAACATCAATTATGTCGTTATTCGGGTGTATGTTCAGCAAGATATGGTCATTTGCCATAAGCAGGTCTGAATCAACTAAAATAGTACGGCCATAAGATTCCTGCAGCCGCAAAGACAAATTAACTGCGAGCGAGGACTTCCCCGCACCACCTTTTCCGCTCGCAATTGAAATCACTGTCGGCATTACATTCCCTCTTATTAAATCTTAAGCAAAAAATGGGCCAACTACGGGCCTTCTAAACAAAAATGTTGTGATGTTGCTTAATATTCGGTGATGAAGTTGAGGCGTTGACAGATCTGCCAAAAATAACGAGCTGCCGTAAGGTCAGGCTTGCGGGGGTGGGGTAGCAACTTAGGCGGTTTTGGTGTTTTCGACGGTGCCCTTTTGCCACGGCTACTGACGATCTCAGAACCATGGCTCAACGCCCAGACCATTCTCTAAATGCTGCCATGCCCTGAACTCGGTCCCGCATTCAAACGTGATCGAGCACGTACTTTTGGAGGGAAGAGAGGCAGACTGCTGATCAAGCTCTTGATTGCGGATTTTGATTGTCTGTCGGAGTTCTTTAGGCTGACTGCGAACCGGATGACGCGCTTGACCAGCGATATCACGTTGGCTTTGCATAACTCCTTGCGAAACATCACCCGACCGCATTCCGCGTGACTAAATTGGTTCCTGTCGGCCAACGCTTCAAATCAATTCACCATAGCCAATTCATCAAAAAAAGATACCCACAACCCAAGCTCAATCCGAGGCCCAGCGGGCGGCGATCCATAATGCCTGTGCCAAAGACAAAAAACTCAAGGCGACCCTTTTTAATGAGCGACAGACGGTATGACCGGTTTGTAAGGGGCTGGCGCGGATAGGTGGTCGACGTTCTACACCTTTGGCGGTGAGCAGATGCGTCATGGCAGCGATGCCAAGCCCCCCCCACCAAACAGGCAAACATCCGCCCTCAGGCCGCGACGGGCAGGCAATCCGCGTCCTACCCTGCGGCTAAACCCCCAGTTAAGCTTCCAAAGCGCCGTGCCCCATACGCGGCTTGGTTGTCCAATAAATTTGCATTATCGGACATAATCGTATGGAAACGACGTTAGCGTAGGATTGGTTTCATGAGTGGGTTCGCCCAAAATCTATATCCTCCACCGGCGAGCGGCTCCACTATCGATATGAACGAAGGTGCTATACTCTCCCACGCCGCCGCCACAAACTTCCCTAGCTTTGGCAGCCAGGGCCTGAGTGGAGATACCAGGCAGCGAAAAGTCAATCGCTTTACCCTGTATGTGAAGCGAATTCCGGGCGACCTGACGGCTCTGACGGCGCAGCATGTCATTGGTTTTTTGCGTCCGGTAGCCAGATGTAATCCGTACGTCCAAATCGTGACCGCGGCCAGTAAAAGAAGCGCAAATTTCCATTAGATTGTGCAACACTATAGGGGCGATTGTTTTTACTTTATCCTCACGCCAATCCCGTAGAAATTGGTTCAGTTGCCGTTGCTGAGTCCACCCAAATTGTAATGAGACCGGCACGTCGAGTTGCATACGTTCGTCTGTATTTGCGTTCAGCAAGCTTAGGCGCAGTGATTGCGCCAGATATGGCCCACGACCCCCTGAAAGCTTAGGCGTGCGATTCGCCTTGGGAGCACCGGCTTCTTGTCCGTAGAGGTTCAAAATACCTTCACTAGAGGAAAATTCGGGAACCGCGTAGGTTTGTGAATACAGGCCATTGCCGCTGGTTAGGTCGATCAATGGGGCAGCGCTTGCACCGGCCGGTATAGAAACCAGTCCAGCGAGAAAGGCGCGTCGGGACATGGGCGTTGCGCTACTCACTGGTCTGTTTCAGCTTAAAAAGGCATACATGGTTTGCCGTCTCATTCATCAGGTCACTAAGTTTCCAACATTGGTGGATTAACTCCAAGATGTTGGATAGGCGGATCGACGTGTGGGGCTTAATGGTCATATTTCAGCCGAAGATTTTGTCTCAAATGCTGTTGCAAAAACATTCGCCGCGTTGCTCGAGACGATAAATATCCCGAACGAAACTCTTAATATAACTGAAGTGTCAGCACCCAACATCGCAACAAATCTCTGCATTCATTTGTTAAGTATGAGCAGAAAGCGTGCCAACTCGACCCTATTTGAGAAAATCAAACAGGCTTCCTTGTACAATTCGGGAATAAGCCTGCCGCGTTGCATCCCGAGTCACTAGCAGTGTCTGGAGTTCAGTGATAATTTTCTCAAGATCTGCGGCTCCAAGATCGTTCACATCGGTTTCAATCGCAACAGACCACGCTTGCAGGGTTTCTTCCTGAGCGTCGGCGCGCTGCATGCGCGCGCCTATTGTTGTGCGGGACACTGCAATATCTTGACCAGCCTTGACGATCTTCGCCAACTGCCTGTCCAGCATCTGCACTTCAGGCACCATGGTCTTGGGTGGTTCCCCATCTGTAGTAATCGTGAACGGGGGCATCCTTGACGCAAGGCTTACGCCTTCAACTTGTAAGCCAGACAATTGAATTTCACCACTATCCGCCGTCAACTCCAGACGCCCAGTCTCAACGTTAATGCTTGCGGCGACACCCGTTTCGGCCGACTGCGCATTGATCGCCAGTAAAAGACGCTCGTGGGATCCACCCACAACTTCACGGGCCAGTATTATTACCTCACCCTTTGGACCCGACAGCGTGAAGGACAAATCCCGTGGAATCCGATCACCTGAGAAGCTCAAGGATAGACCATCCTGCGCGTCAGCTGAAAGGCTGTCAGTCGTCGACGTTCTCGTCGCTAAAGCCGCATCGAAACTGTCCACGATGTCGAAAATGCTAAAAATTCCATCATCGGTCTTGACCTGCATAAATGCCTCGGCCCCATTCATAGAGGTGGGAAGCCGCACTGTTGCGGATGCCGCAAGAGTATGTGCACCACCATCGCCATGGTATTGAATACGACCTGCTGCATCCTGAACAAAGGGAACAATGTCAGTCGAATATCCTCCGAACAACGCCTGTCCGTCTGTCGTGCGTGTATTCGCAAGCCCCACCAACGCTTCCCGCATATTGGACACCTCGACCTGAAATGCCGCTATATCCACGTCAGAAACCGTATCAGTGTTAACGGCTATGGCACGTTCCCGCAGTTGTGCCAGGATATCGTCCGCACTGGTCAAGATCACGTCGCTAAGCGACAAGCGCTGTTGTGCAGTGCCAACGTTACGCTGAAACCCCTCCAACTGGGTCAAACTTTCCTCCAGCGCGGACAGCTTGACAGCTTTGATGGGCTGTTCAGATGCTTCAGTGATATCACGACCGGTTGATATTTTGGTTTGCCGTAGTTGGACTTCTTCATTGATCTTAGAAAACCGCGTCATCATTTGATCAGAAAAAAGCTTGGTTGATACAGACATAGTCTACCTCATGCGATGCGGATCAGGGTTTCAAACATTTCTAGCGCAGTTTGAAGAATACGCGCAGCAGCCTGATAAGCTTGTTGTTGAGAAATGAGCTTGGCGGCTTCTTCATCGAGGTTCACTCCGCTTAACTCATTCTCCGAGGCAACGGCGGCGTCACGCACGGCCTCATTGGAACTGAGCGTCAAGCGGGCAGCTTCCAGCGTAGCCCCAACCCCTGCAGCAATGGATCTAAAACTGTCTTGGAAACTACGGCTGCCTGATGTCTGCTGACCAAACTTTAGCAGTTCATCCATGTTGCGGGAATCACCGGCCGACCTCTGACCTGTCACGAGTTCAAAATTGTCACCGGTTTCTGCAAAGCCAGAAAGTTCAACTGTCTGCCCCGAAACATTGAAACGTGCGTAACCATTGGAAAACCGTGTAGCAATAGATACACCAGTCGCCATGTCGAACAATTCGACCCTACCAGTGGCATCGTCCATCATTTCCACGCGGAAACTTTCAGGCTCCCGATCTGCATCGGCAATTGGAGGCCCTAACTCATACGAGGCGCTCAGCCGCTTGGCCCCCTCACCCCCCAAAACCACAATCAATTCTTCATCGGGAATATCAGTCAGGTGCAGATAGGAACCGGCAGCGCTTGTGCCACCCGCCTTTATATCAAGCGCATAGTCATTTGTGCTGCGCGCCAGAAGTTTTCCATTTTCGACACTTAACTCAGCGGCGGCCACCTTGAACCCCAGAAGAGCGGCGGCATCAGACGGCTCGATCTGAATGGATGCAGATCCATTTTCTCCAGCCGTCAATGTCACTGACAACGACTCCGCGCCCACCTCGATTGCAACACTTATTAGAGTTGCGGGGGGTACCAAGTACAGCCCACTATCATCCTTTCGAAAGTGAATAGTCTCAGACTCGCCATTGACGATAACGTCTATGTCATAATCCCCAACGCTTAGGTTCCCGACATTAATGCTACGCCCCTGCACGCTGGCCGTGGAATCTGTGTCCGCCAAACCAAAGACCGCCGCATCGGCATTGGATACGGGCTTTAGTCCCATGCCCGACAAATGCCCGTCCGCAACCACCAAGGTAAGAGCGTAACCCGTATCCGTCTCCGTCAAGTGCGGCACAATGCGCCCATCTTCTGGGCCGGTGATCTTGAAATCGAGCGGGGTCAATCGTGAAGTGTCACCATCATCGACCCGTGTCAGTGTGTATTCCGCACCAGCCAATTCGAACCGAGCGGATACTCCAATCGGGGGGATGTTGGCATAGCTGAACTCTGCACCTTCCAGCGAAGGGACAGGAGCATCTGCGCGCATATACTTCGCCGTGATCTGCGCCACTGCTCCGCCGTCGGATGGGCCATTTGAAAGTTCACTCGCCGCGACCTCTGCACTGAATACTGTGCCATCGGACATGGTCAGTTCTGTTGCGAACCCAGATGACGGGGCGTGGACAAGCGTCCCATCAATATTGCGCGACACGCCATCGATCCGATTATCCAAACTATAGGATAGAGTGGCTTGCGTGCCGCCGTTGTCGAACACGCGTTCTACCAATCCGCCTATCATCGGATCAACGTCCGCAACAAAAGAAACGTCATCTTGATCAATTGCACTGGTCTGAACCGTAAACCCCGAGCCACTGTTGAATGACACTGTACCGCTGAACCGGAGCGAGTTTTCGAACGCCATGGAAGTTGTAGGAGTATCTGCGTTATCCAGTGACAGCGGTCTAAATGACTGATCCAGCGCGCTGACCGTGAAATCTATATCGCTGGAGATATTGCCCAGGGACATATCAAAACCATCGGCCTGAACCAACGTGACCGAACTGCCTGACAGCGACAACTGTGCTGTGACGCCTGTGTCGCTGGATCGACGATTTACCGCATCCACCAAATTAGACAGATCCCCATTGTTGATCTGTGCTGAAATCGTCAGAGGGGTTTGGTTCTTGCCGCTCAAGTTGAATTGAACGACACCACTTTCGGCTTGCTCCAACGACAGCCTCACCGCGGTTTGCGCCTCAACCCTGACGCCAACTGCGGCGAAGGCTTCGTTGGCCTTCTCCGCGACATAGGCTGCGTCCACGCCAGGAGGTATCGACACCGATCCCTTAGCCCCTGTAGCCATCTGCAGCGTTATGGTCTGACTCTGGGTCCCGTTCGTGGATGTCGTTGTGGACACGGTACCCACATTCGTACCGCGCAAACCGGCCAAGGATGCTTCACTCGAATACAACCCGCTTGTCAAAGCAGTGTCACCAGACATCCGCTGCGTGACCGACATGCCTCGGTAACTCAAAGACCCGTTCACAGCATTGTAGTCTGATCGGTATTCAGCCCCCTCTGAAAACCCGTTTTCCACAGTCAGCAGCGCTGCGACTTCGGAAGCCTGCAGAGGGGGACCTGCAATCTGCCGTCCCTCCCGGGTGAAAACCCTAATATCGGATGCGGCCTGCCCGCGCGCAACATCCGCTCCCAACTCTGCACCAGAAGAGGACGTCGCGCTCAATGCTGTGAATTCTGGCACCCCAGTCGAGGCAAAGGCCAGCCCGCTTTCAGAACCTGAAACAGTGATGCCAAGTTCTTTAAGGGTTTTGTCGTCAGTCGAACGCAGAACACCCATGGACAGGTAATCTGCAATCTCTTCACCGGTTTTCCACGCTGTCCTTCCAGCAGTGGTCGGATCAAGCAAAAAGGAATAATCACTACCACCCACCGTGATAGAAATCGATCTGATATCGGCGTCCACTTGAGCCGACACAGAAGCTGTGGTTTGCGTTGCCAAGCTGGCAAGGGTAATTTCCTTGGTACCACGCGGAATGCTGCCAACCACCCCACCGCGCAGAAACTCTTGGGACGCCACAGGCGAAAGATTGTTAGGCAAGACCTCAGCCAAAGACGGCGTGCCTGATCCCGGGGCCACATCGCGCGAAAAGCTCAAGCTCGCAGATCCCTGGTTTTGGGTATCTGGATAGATCGTGGTTGTGGATGCTGCGGCAAACTCCTCAGCGCGCGTCAGCAAGAAGGCCATTCGCGAGGCTTCACCCGGAATCCGGTTTAACAAAATGGTATCGCCATCCTCCGGTATTCCGGTTATCTCAATGACTGCGCCGTCAATCTCGATCCGAGCGCGTCCTACATCCAGTTGCGTACCAGTATCATTTGACAGCAGCCATTGCCCCCTGCGGGCATCAAAGGTTATTTGCATGTCACTCAGGTGATCAGCGCGCCCGCGCACCAGATCAATACTTGCTTCGGCACTCCCTTTATTGGAGGCGCGGGGCTGCGCTGCAAAATCCACTACCGAGAACAATTCACGGCCCAGCTGCCCGTCTAGATCAATCCCTAGTGCGTGCTGTGAATTCATCGTCTGGGTGAAATCACGAGCAAGCGCATCAAGTTCCGTAAGGGCACGGCGGGTGGTTCCGTGGGCATCAACAAGCCCGCGCAGGATCCCTGTCTCCAATTGGGATACAATCTGACCAGAACCGATGCGAAACGCAATACTGCCATTCTCACGGGTCACAGCTTCAATAGTCTTTGCATCCTCCCCGGACAGAATAATCGGGCCAGCATCAGATGTTCCCAACCGAACTTCGGCATCGTACCTTGCCCCGATAGTCACACTGAGAGGGATTTTCTCTGACAGGGAGTCGAGCAAACGGTCACGTTCGTCAAGTAGGCTGTTGGGTGAATTGGCTCCAAGATTGGAAGAGCGCAGCTGACCATTCACTGCAGCCAGCGCATCGAGTGTCCTGTTCACTTCGACAATTCGCATCTCGATTTCATCAGCTGTGCCATCGACCTGGCTACTCAGCAAGCTGGCGGTGGTGTTAAACGAGGAGCCAATGGTATTCCCCATTTCAATCGCGGCAGCCCGGGGTGCCAGGTCCCCTGGTAGTGCGGCCACCTGGCCAAGGGCATCGAAGAACGACGTCATCACAACACCAAGATCACCATCATTGGGAAGGATTGTGTTTTCCAACGTCTTCAAGTGTGTCACGAATGCGTCTGAAGCTTCGAACCGTCCAGTAGCGATACGTTTGCTCTCCGTCAGGAACGCATCATAAGATCGGCGTACCTCACCGAGTTGGACTCCCAAACCCGTTTGCGAGGTGAGTGAAGTCAACTCACTTTGAAGACCTGAAACTTCCGTCAAGTTGGCATCGCGGCGGCGGTATCCTTCGGTGTTGGCATTGACAATATTCTGTCCGGTCACATTCAGCGCTTCGCGCTGCGCATTGATCGCACTACGTCCGATTTCAAGCAAACTGGCCATTTATTATTTATCCCCGTCAACCACCCTGTTCTGAAACTGACGTACAAGCGCTTCGGCTATGCCAAGCGATTCATGCTGCGCAAGCGCATCCGCGTATTCAGTATCCAGCATGGAGTTAAACGTCTTTTGACCCTCGCTGTTTAGGAGCGGGTCTGACAATTGTGCAGCACGGCCGCTCGACAGGATCGTTTTGACAAACAGGGCTTCGAATTTCTCCGCCACCTCTTCCAGCTGCGCTCGAGTTTCTGTTGTTTTTTGCCGATCTACTGGCAGAGCCTTTTCCCCTGTGGCAGCGGCGCCAACCGCAAATTGGAGAGCCGTAGAACTGATTGTGCTCATGGTGAAACCCTCAGCTGAAGAAATTAGATGATAATGAGTTGAGCGCGCAGTGCTCCCGCGACCTTCAGCGCCTCAAGGATCGCAACCAGATCGGATGGCGTCGCACCAATTGCGTTTATAGAATCGACTATATCACTGAGGCTAACACCAGGATCAAACAAGAAGGTGCGCACTTCAGGCTCGTTTACTGTAATCTGACTATCGGGTGTTACAACTGGGGCCGCTGGCGTATTAATCAGCGCATTATCCGTAATGATAGTCTCTGCCTGAGGTGTAACCGTTGGGTCTTCTTGTATGCGCACGGTCATGCTACCATGTGTGATAACAGCCGGCGTCACGTGTACGTTGCCACCAATCACTATTGTTCCTGTCCGGGAATTCACAATCACCTGTGCGGGGGGTTCCCCAGGCTGGACCTCGACCTGCTCAATCAGGCTGGTAAAGGACACCTTTTGCGACGGATCGGCAGGCGCGCGCACGCGAATTGAAGACGCATCAATCGGCACCGCAGTATCCCCACCAAACACCACATTGATCGCTTCTGCGACATTTGTCGCGGTGGCAAAATCTGCACGGTGCAAGTTAAGGACAAGATATTCCCCGGTGATAAAGGGGTTTTCGACCATTTTCTCGACAGTAGCCCCCTGCGGAACACGACCAACTGTTGGCACATTGACAGTCAGGGAGGAGCCGTCTTCACCGCTCACGCCAAGGCCACCAACGACAAGGTTGCCCTGGGCAAGTGCATAGGTTTCCCCATCGACACCCAACAGTGGCGTCATCAACAAAGTACCACCTCGCAGGGATTCAGCAGCACCCAGCGTGGACACGGTCACGTCCAATGTCTGCCCCGGTTTTATGAAAGCAGGCAAGTCCGACGTCACGATCACGACGGCGGCGTTGCTACCATCGAGCCCGTCCTGCTCAGCCACCATTCCAAAGCGAGAAACCATGGATTGGAGGGATTGCAACGTAATACCAAGGTCCCCATCGCCGGTGCCCGACAAACCAACGACCAACCCGTAACCCAATAATTGGTTGCTTCGCACACCGGCAAGGGAGGCCAAATCCTTTATACGATCAGCACTGGCAGCGTTGGCTGTAATGACGACCATGGCAAGAAGAATTGTGGAAACGGCTGCCCTAAACTTACCCATCATTGCCTTTAAACCGGATTCATAGCGGAGAGCAAACGTGGGAATAGACCGCGCTTAGCCGTATCCGCGACATCCCCTGCTCCGATATAAGTAATCTCTGCATTGGCAAGCCGGTTGGAATTCACCACGTTTTTGGGGCTGATATCGTCCTGACGCACAATCCCACTGACCCGGACATATTCGTCGCCGTTGTTAAGCGTGAGCTTCTTTTGCCCAAGGATCTGAAGATTTCCGTTTGGGAAAACCTGCACCACGCTGACCGTGACAAGACCCGTGAAAGAATTGGATTGCTCAGCCGCGCCAGACCCTGTGAAAGCTTGGTCCGACCCGAAGGACGGATCCCCTACAAAATCAAGAAAATTTGGGAGCTGTGCCGTTGTATCATCTGTTTTTGCAGCGGAAGCGCTTTGCGACTTTGTCGCTTGAAATGACTCGTTCAATGCAACCGTCAAGACATCACCAACCTTGGAGGCTCTCTTCTCAACCGCAAACAATCCCGTTGCCCCAGGAAGATAAATACTCCCGCCGGTTGGACGCATGTTGCTGTTTTCTTCAGGAAGGACAGGTTGAAATTCCGAACTCGCCTCATTCTCGACATATGTCGAACAACCAGTCAAAGCTGACATAAAAACAATTGCGACGATACGGATCATACAACTTGCCCTTTTACTACAGGTTATTCGAGATGTAGCGCATCATCTCGTCGGAAGCGGTGATCGCTTTGGAGCTGACCTCATAGGCCCGCTGGGTCTCGATCATCTCTACAAGCTCCTGGACAACGTTGACGTTAGATCCCTCCAACGCCCCTTGGGTTAATTTGCCCACACCCTGTTCCAGCGGCGCGGCAACCGTCGGAGCACCACTAGCCGTAGTCTCCACCAAGAAACTCTCACCTATTGGTAGCAATCCGCGCGGGTTGGCAAAGGCGGCAAGCGTCAGCTGACCGACTTCCTGAGGTGTGTCTTGTCCCGCGCTGCGAACAGACACGATGCCATCCTGCGAAATATTGACATCAAGGGCCTCAGCTGGAATTTGAATTTCAGGCTGCACCACATAGCCACTGGCTGTTGTTAGCGTGCCTTCGGCGCTTCTAGAAAATGCACCATTGCGAGTATAACCAACACGCCCATCGGGCATCAGCACTTGGAAAAAACCCTGCCCATCAATCGCAAGATCAAAAGAGTTATCAGTGTTGATCATGCCGCCTTGAGAGTAGAGCTTTTGCGTGCTCACCACCCGAACACCGGTTCCAAGCGCCAGGGACGAGCTCAGATTGGTGCCTTCAGACGTCTGGTCCCCACCAGCGCGCTTGACCTGATAGAGTAAGCTTTCAAAATTGACCCTATCACTCTTAAAGCCGACCGTGTTCAAGTTGGACAAATTGTTGGCAATGACCTGCATACGCGTTTGCTGTGCATTCAGACCAGTTTTTGCAACGTGCATAGCATTGGACATTGTAAGCTCCTAATTTATCTTCATGTAATCTGATGCAATGAATGTGCCAACCGGATCAGTGTGCAACGTTACTGCGGCACCCGCATGATCCGGGAGCCTGCTTCATCGATCTCTTTCGCGAGAGCGATGAATTTGACACTCATCTCGAAATTTCGCTGGCTTTCAATATTCTCCACCAACGCGCCGATGGTATCCACATTGCTGCTTTCAAGGAACCCTTGAGAAATGCGCGCTCGTTGATCCGGAACGGGAAAGTCATCCATATTTTCAGGACGGATATGCCCGTCCAACGACTTAGTCAGTACGATGTTTTCGGCCATCGTCGTCCCGATGATCGGACCGGGCACCAGGGTGCCCTCCGGCGTGCCTAGTAACTCCATCTGTATCTGGCCCGTTTCCGCCACGACGATACGACGTGTAGGCGGCAACTGGATCGGCAACAATCCAGTATCGAGCAAGCGGTTGCCTGCCCCGTCAGTCAAAAAGCGCTCAGCATCAAACGTCAGATCGCCGCGCCGCGACAAGGCTGTGTCTCCACCGGTAGCGGGATTAATAATAAAATACCCGTCTCCGCGGATTGCAGCGTCCATATCTTCGCCAGTGTTTTGTAGATTGCCAGCTTCATCGGAAAACAAAGCCTGGTCGGATTGCTGGCTGTAAACCCGAGATCTAAACTGATCAAAGGATTCCAAAAAATTCGCTTGCCGGGTTACCGCCAGATCAGCACGAAAACCTGGCACATTTACGTTAGCCATATTTTGCGCATTCACCCGCAGCTCACTGCTGATGTTACGTAGGTTATTCAAAGCAATGTGGATATTACGATCCATGCGAGCAACTCCAATTGAAATCGCTGGCGCCCCAGGAGAGCGCCAGCCTTACTGTCTATTAGCTCCGGATTTGGATAATCGTTTGTGTCAACTGAGTCGAAGTTTCAATTGCTTTGGCCGCCGCTTGAAAGTTCCGCTGCGCCGTAATTAAATTCACCAATTCCTCGGTGATGTCGACGTTCGATCTCTCCAGCGCACCTGACTGGATTGAACCAAATCCTTCGGTTCCAGCCTCTCCGACAATTGGCCCTCCAGATTCTGATGTTTCAACGAATGTGGCATTACCGACCTGCTTCAAACCATTTTGGTTGTTGAAGTTCGCCAAGACGAGCTTGCCCAGAGGCTTGTTCTGACCATTGGTATAATTGGCACGCAACAGTCCCGTCGCATCAATACTTAGACCATCCAAACGGCCAGAGGTGAAACCGTTTTGCTCAAGGTTATTGACTACGAAAGGTGTCGCTAGCTGGGTGGCCGCACTATAATCGATATCCAACGAGATAGAAAACGTCTCACTCTGAGATTCGTAGCGTGTAAGCCCCTGCGGGCTGAGCAGTCTACCGGTTTTGTCAAACGTCAGCTCGCCTTCGTCAAGATACAGCGGGAAGTAATCCGTCACCAGATTATTTGGCTCTGATTCCACGATCTGACCATTTTGATCCACAAAAAGTGGGACGCCGTTTGCATTGGTTGCCTGAACAAGGTTGGCGATTGTCGGGACAGTCCCAATGCCCAGAGGAACATCATCAAGGCCCAGTTTCGCGGGCCCTTTGACACGGATGGTCGAGTCAGCTCCGGTTGTGCCCGTGGTGAAAACAAAGTTGTTTTCGTCTGGCCTGTAGCGAACAGTGACACCCCCAATGGTCTGACCAGTTTCAGGATCCCGCATTTGGTTGATACGGTTCTGCAGCAGTTCAGCCAACGTAGAGCCAATATAATTGCCTCCAGGTACGTTAATCACCGCATTAACACCGTTTACCGACACGTTAAATATCGTCTCGTTATTAGCGGGATTGAGAAAAATAGGTTCAGAATTGAGCGGGTCATTGGCCGGTGCCCCTACCGCTTGGGCCGCTTTTGATTTCAGACCTGTACCCGCAACAAAGCTGACGTTCTTGCCAAAGCCAACGCCCATCACATTATTTCCGCCGCCAGCCAGCACGCGAGAGGCCAGATCGATCGTGCCATCTCCAGTGCGAGCTGCTCCAGTCAGAGAGTCGATTTCATACCGCCCCACCTGAATATTGGAAGCGGCCTGATTGCTGGTCACGCCAAGTGCCTTATCTGCCCGGATTTCTTTACCCGTTGTACCACTTTCGAATGTGAAAGCTCGTGTGTCGCGATCATATTTCACATTGGCACCAAAGCGCTCAGGACCAACTCCCGCATTTGCACCATCAAAAATAAACGGCTTGCCTTGGACAGTAGTTGCGCTTGTGATCCCTACCCGCGTTGAAGCGTTCAACCCTGGCAAGCCGATGCCATTGACGCTGTCTGTACCTCCGGATGAAACCTTAATTCCAGACAAATCACTGATCGATCCGCCCGGCCCAAGCGCCGTATGATCAACTTTGAACACGATGCTCTGTGTTGCAGCGTCGTAACTCACCCTGATCGGCGGATCCAATTCGTCGACCCATGCCATCTCCGTGGGTGCGCCGGTAAGACCAAAGTCACTAGCCAATGGATTGTCACCGGCCGTCAACTGCGCCGAAAAGTCTCCAAAAATCCCGTCTGCAATATCGCTGTCGTCGTAGCTATGCCGCGACGAATCCGTTTCGCGCATAACAATCCGCTGATTGTTGAAACTCGACGCCGAGCCTTCAACACTTAAACCAGCGCCCTCGAAATAGGCTTCGACGCTGTTCGACTTGTCAGACAGGACAATAAAAGAAGCCGACGTTGTATCGATCGAAATGTTAGAATCCGGCAAGCCAAGCTCACCCGTCGCAATTGTGATAGTCTTTCCACTGATGGCCGTAATAGAAAAAGAACGACCATTCAAAGGGCCTGCAGCAGGATCAGTGCCCATCAGGACAATGCTGTCGCCCGCAGTCAACCCCGCCGTGGATAACATCTTGATCGTAAGACTATCGGTTTCAGAAGAATACTCGACAGCATCTGTTTCAGTGGACACCTCATTAACGCGATCATAGACATTAACCGCTGGGCGATTTTGAAAGTTTGTATAAGCAAAATGGCGCTTTTGTGTAACAGCGTAGGTCACCGAAGTGTCCGTAGATGTAGCATCACCACTACTGGACAGTACTGGACCAACAATCGTCAGTATGGCACCAGAGATGCTGACCGAGACACCTTTGATATCGTTTTTCTCGATAGCCGCTTTGATTTTCTCTGCCAATGCGGCGGTGTCTTCACCACTGGTTGTGGTTACACTTGTAGACACTCCATACACGTCGAAAATAGCTGTTCCACTGTCGGCAGAGACAACCGTGAGAGTTGAAGTTCCATCGGCATCCGGACCATCAATAGTATAGCTGCCCACTGTATCTGAATCTCTTTTAACCGAGTACAGATTGGATATCTCCGCCTCGATCAAATCCATGACCGCCCCAGCCGTGGTGGTGGTAGTAGGAATAGTAATATTCAAATCTGCTTTGCCAGTGATCGAAATCACCAGATTCTTGTCAGCGGTTGCAGCGGCCGCATCTGCGGCCAAATTAACCGCGAACTTTCCTTCTGAGTATACAATGTCAAATCTATCAGAGGAGTTGCTCACAGCCACTACGGCCAAGTCTTGCGTGGTATAATCAAAACTGAACGCCTGCGGCAATGCAGGCGGATCGGTAAGCTTTGTCGTCGATGTCAGCTTTGCAAACTGGTTGTTCGCGATACCCGGCACAGCAGAATTGTCCGGATCTGCCAATTCGCCGTTCAGAGTATCATTGATACGAGCCTGCGCATGCGCCAAGAAAACATCCAGATCGAAGTTCGGGGACGTCAGGTTAGCCACGTCAATGCCAGCTTGCGTCGACACAAAAGATGTCTCCAGCAGATTGACTTCAAGGCTGTTAGCAACCGGCGTCTCACCATCACTATACAACTGCAACGATATAGTGTCGTCCACACCCTTTTGAATCTCAACCTTACGAGAGTCATCATGAGCTTCATTGATAGCACGCTCAACCTCTGCGGCCAGCTGGTCAGCATTGTATTTACCAGCACGGATGTCGATGCTGACCGGTCTGGTCCCATCGTCAATATTGACCAAAAGGAAATCACGCCCCCAATACACACTTTGATTTGCAGGATCAGCTTCGAATGTTGCACCAAACAGCAAGGGATCATTGACGATTTCAATCTCACGGGTGCCCTCTTCACCGAAGTCGAAACCGCTCCCCACTCCGGATAATGCCGCTGGTTCCGACGGAACGCGCGTGCGTAACTCGTCAAGCTTGTAGAGCGGAGAACTCCGACCCGTATCAAAATAGCTTGGATCTGGCACTGCAGTTGTCTGGTTGCCGAACTGATCAATATAAATCTGCTCATTTGCGTCGTTCACAGCCGGCACAAGGTCAGGCGCCACAACCTCATCATTAATGACAAGACGAGTTTCGAATTTATTCGTCGGGTCCTCCGCCGTCGCACGCTGCGTCTTAATGAAATAAACTGTCGCGATTGTCGGATTGCCGAGGTCATCGAAAATCGTAAATGATGTTGAATTTGTAAAGCTTTCAGAATCGTTTGGATCGAAAGTGTATCCGTTCGCAAATTTTTCTTTGTCCGTGACCACTTCAGCACTTGCGGGAAGATTGACTGCAAGATCAACCTTGGAGGTCGCCTGCGGATCACCGGATGTCACCGGCAGACGGAGCGGCACCGCACTGTCGAGGTCCTTTGCCGTCACCGATCCATCTTCGTTGACCGGATACGTAAGCAAAAACTGACCGGAGCTGTCCACGACATTTCGGTTGTTGTCGACGTTAAAGGACCCGTTTCGCGTGTAGACAACCTGAGATGACGTCAGGCTAGGCTTGAGACTAAAAAAGCCTTGCCCGGAAATCGCCATGTCAAGCGCGTTCAGCGACGACGCGATGTTGCCCTGGGTAAACTGTTGTTTGACCCCTTTTAGGATCGCACCTGAACCGATGGCGGATGCATTGTTCTGCAACGGTGAGGTGGCGAAGATGTCGCCAAACTCGGCGCGTGAAAGCTTGAAGCCTGTGGTGCCGACGTTGGCAATGTTATTAGAAGTCGCCGCAATGTCAGATTGGGCACCGTTTAGACCGGTCAAAGCTGTGTAAAACGACATAAGTGTCTCCCTGGAAAATCAGTTGCCGGCGCGTTAAAGGCGGAATCGCAAAACTTCAGCGGCGCTCACGTCGCCGTAATCTTCAACTTCAAGCATGGCTGCTCCATTGGCCGCGGATGAGGAAGCGCCGATCACCTCTGCGAATACATTGGGGATCAAACTCTCGGGCCCATCTCCACCACCGTAGGTAACCGACACATCCATACGGACACTGCGGGTTCCATCGCGATAGATTTCGGGCAAATCCGTCCATTCGAACCCGGACAGACCACTCGCACGGCCCCCAAGGCTGAGCGTGTTAAGGCTTTCGCCAGTTTCAGCATCCAAGAATTCGACGCGCGTATCGGTAGACGCGCGCTCAAGCTCAAGCATACCGTGGATTTCACCATTGTCGTCAGCCCGAGCAATGTTGCCGGGGATCAGAACAGAATGTCCAAGCATGTTGACCGAGGAGGCAACGCTAAACTGACCTATCTGCTCCGCGATACCCGACATCGTCTTGCTCATCTCACTGATACCAGCAACTGAAGAAAACTGCGCCATCTGAGCGATAAAATCGCCATTATCCATGGGTGCGAAGGGATCTTGGTTCTGCAACTGCGTAGTCATCAAGCGGAGAAATTCCGTTTGTCCAAGCTCACTCTTCGGCCCTGCGGCCTTCGCACTGGTAGTGCTGATTCCCAGCTTGGACAACAGCGCATTCTGTGCGCTCAGGCTCTTGCTATCGACGTCCATTTTGTTCTCCCTTACGATTTGCCCATGTCAACGGTACGCATCATGAGTGTGCGAAGCGTGGTGACCACTTCCAGGTTGTTTTGATAGTGCCGACTAGCCTCTAGCATATCGACCATCTCTTCATTCGTATCGACGGCTGCCACGTAGACAAACCCCTCCTCATCCGCGAGCGGATGACCCGGCTCATGCACCCGCTGAGGCTCTCGATCCAACTCAACGACCTTCAGCACATCAACCGTCGCACGCTCTGCATTGCGCAGGCCGCCCTCAAAAACGGACTGAAAAACGGGGCGCAATGGGCGGAATGCTTCCTCTGCACTACCGGCCCGGGCACCGGCATTGGCAATGTTTGAGGCCACGGTATTGAGGCGTACCATCTCGGCAGCCATTGACCGACCCGCAATATCAAATACGTTTTTTAAGTCGGACATCATTCACCTCTTATTGCAGTCATAAGGCCAGAAATCCGGCGGTTCAGAAACGTGAGCGTCGTCATATAACGAAGCGTGTTTTCTGAGAATTCCATCTGCTCAACAGACAACTCAACTGTATTGCCATCCAATGATGGGTTCAGTGGTTGGCGATATTGTACGGCATCACCACCCGTCCCAGCCAAGCTATCCAAGTGCCGGGCCTTGGTTGTCGACACAGGGCTTTCACCTACCTGGCGGGACATTTCACGTTCAAAATCCATGTCCCGCGCCTTATAGCCCGGTGTCGACGCATTCGCGATATTTGATGCCAGCATAGTGTTACGCCGCTCCCGCAGAGAGAGAGCCGACGCCTGAAAAGAGATGTGCTCTTTGAGTGCGTTCATAATTATCGCCCATGCAACCTTCGTTATGGTCTAATAATTGCAAGTTGAGTGCCAAACGACAGGCGGAGACAAAAATGGCGGAAAAAAAATTAACCCCCAGGCGCGCGAGCCCCAAACCAGGTCGTGCGAAGGCGCTTTCCAAGGCTGAGGAAACACCCGCCGCAAAGATGCCAGTACAACATGGTGCGCGCCAGCTGTCGAAGCACATCATCGAGCATCTCACGGACATGCCCGCACGTTTGGCCACGTCTACCCTATCGGAATTGCTGCGGAACACTACAGATCAAACCACGCGGATCGCAATCCTAGCCGCCCGGATCGAAGTGTTGCGCGCGCGCGTTATTGGTTGTCGCATGGGCAATAACGCCGATGGCAATGCATCCTTAGGCACATTGCGGAACCAGCTGTCCACGGCCAAATTCCCTGCGCAAACCGACACCCCAGAACTGCCCACGCCCGGTACAAAAGAGACGCCCGATAAAATAGTCACCATGGAAGATGAAGAAACTTTCCGCATCGAATTGCTGAAAACCCATGTTAACGAAGGCATCGAACTCCCCAAAGGAGCGATCTTCACCGTCAGTACCACAGCGGGGTTGTCGCTGATCGACAGGCAGATCGCACAATTGGCCCCTGAGGAGGCCACCGGCGACAAAAACAATAACGCCACGCAGGAAACGATAGAAGCGGAGGCGTAACACGCTGCCACCGCTTAGTATCCGACTTACCCCAGTACGGAACGATTAGATGCCATCATATGCTACACTTCCTCTATTTTTGGCCCTAGCGACGCTGAGCAGCCTCACAGAGTGCAAATTTTTACGCCGCTTCTCAGAAGAAAGCTACGATTGCTCCACTGTCAGCGCTCCTTTTAGCCGCGTGGTTTTCTCAGACGTGTCTGAAAGCGCAACTGGAGTAATCGAAGGCAATACTGTTAGCGAGGTCACGATCACCTCCACGTCAGATACGTATATCGACGCCGATTGGGGCACAGGTCGCATCCAGCTCTGGAGGGATACTGGGCGCGTCGTGATCACCAACAATGGGAACGTCAGAACCTACAATTGCAAACATGCCAAGTTCCAAATGTAGCACTTAGCCCCGCTAAACACAGCACAGTTCTAGCCGTTTAGGTTAAAATGACAGGAGAGAACTAATGGCTGAAATCAAAACGGATATTCTTTCCACTGTCAGCAGCTCTGGTAGCGGACTGCAACTCAAGAGCCTTACCAGCAGTCTTGTGGCGGCTGAAACCAGCGGGGAACGCACGCTCACCGAAAGCAAGATCGAGCGCTCCAACACGAGCATTTCTGCAATGGGGCAGTTGTCACAGAAAGTTGGTCTGTTCAAATCGTCCATGGCTTCGATTGCGGAAACAGCGTCCCGGACCGCCACATCCTCCAGCGCTGAGGTATCGATCGAGGTCACAGAGGAATCCACTGCAACCGATGTATCTGCCGTAGTCGAGGTAGTAAATCTTGCGTCAAAACAGATTCTCAGCTTTATCTTTGACGCAAGCGTCACACTAAGCACCGCGATAAACCAAGCCAGTGTGTCGCTGAATACAGAAGCTTGGGATAGCGCCGCTTCCTTCGAGATCGATAGCGACAATGCTACGCTGACTGGGCTGACCGAAGCACTAAACGAAATCGAGGGGATAAACGCCTCGTTGCTGTATACCGGCACGGGCTATGCGCTGATCATCAAATCCGAGGAGGGCACGGAAAACGCGCTCGACGATGACTCGATTGCCGCCATCAAATCTGTTCTCCAGATGACCGACAGCGCTGTCGATGGAACGACGGACACAACGGAAAACCCCTTGGGCGTTACCAGCAATGAAACAGAGGCACAAAATGCAAGCCTCCTCGTAGATGGCATTGCGGTCGAGCGCAGCTCCAACCAGTTCGAGGATCTATTTACCGGGCACAAGATCACCCTCAATGCTGTTGGTACATCCACACTGAGCTCGTCAGATACCAGCGCTTCGGTTAAGGATCGGGTAACCAATTTTCTTGCTACCGTGAACGAGCTAAAATCCTATCTGTCCAATGCAACGCAACGCGGGCTCAACGGAGCAGAGCCTGGCCCGCTGGCCGGGGATGTAGCCGCAAAATCTATACTGGACAGCATACGCAACATCACCACGCAACCAATTACCGGCTTTGGGGACGACGTGTATCTTGCCCAGATCGGAATCATGACAGCCCGGGACGGCACGCTGACCCTCAACGAGGAGCGATTCGCACTGGCTCTGGAGGAGAACCCAGATATCGGGGACGCCCTGTTCACGAGCATGTATAGCTCTCCAAACTCGGACCTGAGCATTTCGGGGCTATCCTATGCTTCCCCCGAACCTGGCACCTACGATCTGATTTACGACAACTCGACCACACCAGCAACAGCCACGCTGGACGGGCAATCCCTTACCGTCACCACCAACAGCGATGGCAGTGTAGTACTGCTTTCCACGTCTGGTGACACAGTGGGCATAACGATCACGCTGGGCACAAATGAAACAGTGACAACCACCGTGAGTTATGGCCAAAGCCTCGCAGATCAACTTCAGGACTACGGCGACACCCTGCTTGGGACCAGTGGCCTTCTTGCACGGCGTGAAACCGCCCTGGACGAAGACCTGCTAGAATTCGAAACTCAGATTGAAGACCTCGACAGTAAAGTTGCGCAGCTGACCGAACGTTACAACACCCAGTTCGGACGCATGGAGGCGGTGATTTCTAGCCTCAAGAGAACAGGTGAATACATGCAATCTATGATGGATTCATGGATCGCCAATAAATGATGGAACCCATACATACACGCCTCCCTTCGGGCTTCCGGTAGACCTGATGTCGACGCTTAGCCTAGCGCCCACACCTACAGTCGCGATCGGCGTGGCTATCAGGCGCGCAGCGACCATCATTCTACTTGGCTTATTGGTTGGCCTCGTGACCTCCATAGCCGCTATCGGTTTCACCACGGCAGTTTATACGCTCAATGATATTCTGCTGGTAAGTGACTACTCCCGCTTCCGCAGCGATACCCCCCCTATTGCCCTTCAAGGGCTTAGCCTTTTCATCCCAATGATGGGCGGAATTGCAGTGGCCGTATTGATCTTTCGCATCGATCCGCGGGGGCGCCCCTCCGGTCCACCGGACGTCATCAAGGCGATTCAGCTGCAAACTGACATGCCGCAAACCCGCTCCGGTCTGGCTTCGACGCTAGCAGCGCTGATTTCGCTCAGCATCGGTGCATCAGTAGGGCAGTATGGACCAATGGTCTATCTCGGTGCCATGCTGGGGCAACTCGCCGCGCGCCTTCGTACTTCCATTCCAAACCTTACTGCGATCTGCATAAGCTGTGGGGTTGCTGCAGCCATAGCCGCGGCCTTCAACGCACCCATCGCAGGCCTGATCTTTGCCCACGAAGTTATACTTCGACATTATTCCATGCAGACTTTTGCTCCCGTCACTGTTGCCGCGACAACGGGATATTTCATGGCTAATGTAGTCTTCGAAAAAACACCAATCCTCGTCGTCCAAAGTAGCAGTATTCCCCATGGAGAGGAGTTTATCCTCTTTGCCATAATGGGATTGCTATGTGCACTCGTGGCACTGCTATACATGCGATCTATCCTCTTTGCGGCCCAAAAAGGCCAGCTCTTCAAAGCCTATCCAATTGCCCGCGGCGCAGCTGCCGGGCTTGTCGTCGGCATCTGCCTGCTGACGATCCCGGAAATTATCGGGCTGGGGCAAGTAACCTTGCGCTTTTCAACATTGGAAGGTGCCTTCGCGGCCAACGAGCTGGCATTATTAATACTGGGCAAGATTGCCCTGACCGCTTTCTGCTTAGGCTTCGGATTTGTAGGCGGCGTATTCAGCCCCGCCCTCGTGATCGGAGCACTGTTCGGCGGGCTGTTTTGGACGATATTGACAGCTAGTTTCAGCTTCGTACTGTCAGATTTCTCAGTCTATGTTGTCTGCGCCATGATGGCCGTCACCAGTCCGGTAATTGGCGCACCTCTCTCTGCAATACTGATCGTTTTTGAACTGACGCGCAGTTATGATCTTGCTATTGCATCGATGATCTGTGTGGTCTTTTCCAACGCGCTGGCCTTCCGCGTTTTTGGTCGCTCGCTGTTTGACCGTCAGTTGAAAAACCAGGGGATTGACCTGTCAAAAGGCCGCGACCAAGCGCAGCTTACTGCGTTAAGGGTGATCGATCTTGCCAAAGCGGACACCGCCGTTTTCGCACCCTCTGACACAGAAGAAGCCGTTGTTTCGGCACTGAAAGCCACGGGTTTCAACCAAGGTTTTCTACGCGAACCAGAGACCGGGACCTTCATTGGGCCCATTTCCCGCTCGGACCTTGATCCTAAAGCCAGCACGCCAGTTCGGAACAAGGTACATGACATCAAACTCATATTCAACAATGAAACCAATGTCCTACAAGCGATGGAGCAGTTGGAAAACTTTGTGGGGGATGCTGTGCCCGTAGTTGATCCTGCGGACAACCGCCTTCTTGGCGTCGTAACGGAGGCCGATATCATTCAAGCCTACCTCAAAATGGTCACCCGACTCAGGCAGGAAGAAAATGCAACGCTTTAGGTCTTCTGTATTCGCTATGCTGTGTCTGTTGTTTGCGCTGCCCAGCTCTCCTGCCCTCTCAGGTGAAATCGCGTTGCTCACCCTAGCCTTTACCGATGCCGTGCCAGAAGGTCTGGTAGAAACCAGCCGCGTCATGACCCACGTGCGAACCAAGGGAAATGTTACCGGGGGGGGCCTCGACCCTGCCTCTTCTCCCCAAGCGGTGATCGAAGCCGCCTTGTCTCAAGGCGCAAATTTCATTGTAGTCCCTTGGGCAAATCTGACCAGCACCTGCGCTGCGTTGGCAGGGCAAAATAGCCCCTGCAAGCCTATGGTCGAACTGGACAAACCAGCGCTTGTGGCGGGGGCCGACGCAGTTACGGACCTAGCCGAACTATTCGAGGATCGCAGATTGCTGCGAGGCACCGCAATCATCTGGCCACCAACAGACCTTCTGGGCAGTTTTTTGAAATGGTCGGGCGTCCCTGAAAATCAAGTGCCAGACGTGCTCAGCACTGAACGGGGGTTCTCTTATGCCTTCAACAACCTATTCATACCGGGACAGCATCAAATCTGGTGCCCTTCCGTCGAGGCGGCTGCAGCAGCGCTGAACACAGGCAAAGTTGACGCAGTCATCGGTGCCTCTCACCAGGTCGCTAATATCCTAAACGGCGCTCAAGCGCGGACTGATCTGCGCATAGTAGCAAACCAGACGCTTGCCTTCAAACCAGCACGAGTCGCATGGATAGCACTGCAGGAGAAGCTTCCGCCCAATAACTTCAAAGCGGTCATTGATCCAAGCTACCAAACCGCTCCAAAATGGCAATCCGATCGTGCTGACACGATATGGCGGACGGCAATCGAGCGGGTTTTTGACAAACGGACCGATCTTCACCCCTTTGACCTCGAAAACCAAATCTCATGCACGAATAATGCGCCGCAAAATTAACGCTACGCCCGCAGCAAAGAAGAACCAAGAGAATTAGGGCCTGTGGACGGCTATGTTGCACAAATCCAGCAGGGATTCATGTCGTGAATCCAGTGTGGTAACTGGCCCGCATGAGCAAACCGACATCACCTACCTACAAGACTACGAACTGGGCTGCCTACAACGAGGCGCTGAA